>Ga0326511_10001255_pt1 | contig 21377 bp, 22 predicted proteins | sample 0_2496_0518_D_FD_203701 | JGI IMG/M metagenome (GOLD analysis project Ga0326511, IMG submission 203701) | Bovine rumen microbial communities from UC Davis, California, United States - 0_2496_0518 | ecosystem: Host-associated > Mammals > Digestive system > Stomach > Rumen | place: USA... | reverse complement strand
TCACGCATATGCGTGAGTTGAGCCTTTTCTCATACATAGTCGTTATAATATACAGAATAGCTTTATCACATCCGTTATAATAATATTAGTAGACTGCTACTCTTCATTATTTAACAATTACTATGAGTGCACTACATTATATTAAATTAAAAGAGAGGGGTGATTCCGTCATGCCGAACTACGTGTTACACGGATTTCCTACGGGGCATGACGTAGAAGTCGCCCTTAACAAAGGCAAAACAAGCGTTACTGAAGCTACTGTCGTATCAATGCTGACTCAGAAACAGAACGTATTGGGTGTTGACCAGATGAAAGCTGTAAACTCCGGTATCACATCACAGACAGTTGTAGATATTAATACAGCTGTCAATGATATGAACAGCAAGGTTCTGAGATACATACCGACAGGACAGGCTTTGAAATACGCTACTAAAGTCACCGCTGAAATGGACAGCGGTACATATAAGATCTCATTTCAGTTATGGGATCAGAACAATGACAAGCTCGGCAGTCCGACTGTCATAGATTTACCGCTTGAATCGGTTGTAGTCAATGCTTATTATGACAACGCTAACAAGCAGATAATTCTGATTTTACAGAATGGTTCAAGAATAGCTGTACCTGTTTCAAGCTTAGTCAACGGCTTACAGCCACTCATTACAGCTTCAAACAAGCTGTCAGCAGATCTTGTATCTGACAGTAATACTGCTAATAAATTCATGACTCCGGCACAGTCTACAAGACTGAGTCAGTCAGTCAATAAAGTTCGCATGGACGGTGTTCAGAACATCAGCGGACTTGTAATCGAAGATTACAGCGGTGACCGTATTATCAATCACTCTAATACAGTCAATGAAGTAACAGCCGTATCATTCAGAAAGCTTGCATATGACAACCATGGTTATGTGACCAGTTCGTCAGCTGTAACTAAGACTGATATAACAAATCTTGTAAACGGTTCTGATCTTGTACTTACAGGCTATTCCAAAGCATCAACAGTAACTCCTGTCGATTCAGATGATACTGTAAATGAAGCTATCGGAAAGCTTGAAAAAGCAATTGAAAATGCAAGTACCGGTACTGTGCGGTCAGTCGGAATGTCTGTTCCGACCGGACTACAGGTTTCTGGAACTCCGATTACATCGACCGGTACTTTTAATGTAACTCTTCAGAGCGGTTATACAATACCGCAGACGTCAGTGTTAAACAGTAAAATCTCAGCTAAAATCGATGAAACTGACCGGGAAATGCTTGTTTTTTACTAAAATAAGAAAAACACTATTTTGATTGTAAATCACGCAAATGCGTGGTTCACAATATATAGACTATAAGAAAGGAGAGATGGGGATATGCCAAATCCAAATACTACACCGGATCCACAGAACGTGTATATACTGGAAGACTTCTTCCATGGACAGGACGTCGAAGCAGCACTTTTAAAAGCGGATGAACTCACTGAAACAAAGCTTGACTTCTTACAGGCAGCACAGGATGCAGTTGATGGACAGCAAGTATCAAGTGCTGATGAACTTATTCACACTATCACAGTAGTTGAGAAAGTTGTAGAACAGATTCCGGTAACTGTTGATTTTAAATATGCTACAAACATTCAGTTCACAACTGAAGGAGCTACACTTAAAGCACAGCTTATCGACCAGTATGGTGCACCGATTGGTGATGTTGAAGCCTTCAGCATTCCGACAGGTTCTGTTGTTATCGACGGTTCGTATGATTCAGTGTCAGGAAACATTGTACTTACGCTTGAAAACGGCAATACTATTGAAATACCGGCTACAGCGTTTCAGAATGGCTTACAGGCTAAAATCGATGCGAACAATAAACTCAGTGCTGATTATTTGATCGATGGTACTGCCAACAAGGTATTTACAGCCGCTGATAAAGCTAAGGTTAATGCTTCTATCAACGAAGCCGGTAGTGGACTTACAGTTTATGAGTCAAGCGGTGATAAAATTGTTAAGCATACAAATAGTGTCAGTGCTGTTACTGCAGCCGGCTTTAATAAGGTTGCTTATGATGCACAAGGACACATTACAGGCTCACAGCCGGTAACTAAGGCAGATGTTACAGCATTAAACCTTAACGGTGCTGATGTCACTATGACAGGTTACGTAAAGCCTGCAAGTGCTGACGCAATTGCACCAACTGATACTGTAAATCAGGCTATCGGAAAGCTTGAAAAAGCTGTAGAAGACGCCGGTAGCGGTGATGGTACTGTTAAGAGTGTAGCTGTTACAATGCCAACAGGCTTTACAGTAACCGGCTCACCTGTTACAGAATCTGGTACAATAGCTGTTGCAATGTCTGACGGTTACTCAATTCCGACAGACACAAAACAGGCTGAATGGGACACTAAGCTTGCTAATACAGTAAAAGTCAACAATAAGCTGATTTCTGAAAGTCCGGTGCTTAACGGTGGAGATATCGTGCTTACCGGATATCAGATCGCATCAGAAGCGGCTGATGTAGCTGCTACTGATACTGTAAATGAGGCTATCGGTAAACTACAGAAAACAATTAAAGAAGGTGGCGGTGGTTCAGGTGAAGTTTCATCAGTTACATCGACATCTGACAGCATTTCCATTGCACCAACATCCGGTGCTGTTAAAGTAGCAGTTGCTTCCGGATATACAATTCCGCAGGATACGGATATAGCAACATGGAACGCTAAGCAGGAAGCACTTACAGCTGAACAGCTGAAAGCTGTTAATTCCGGTATCACAGCTGAGTCGATGACAGTTATTTCAGAAGCACTCAGTGATGTTCAGACACTTGTTATTGATAACCTTCCGGTTGATCCAGATACACATGAAACACAGAACTTACTGTATGCTTCAAGCATTGATGTCACTATAGATAACTCTACTTACGTAGTGACATTCCAGCTTAAAGACCAGAAAGGTGCTAATATCGGTTCAGCTAAGACAATCGATTTACCGATTGAGTCACTTGTGATGAGTGTTGCTTATAATGATGATACTAAAAAAATCATTATTACACTTCAGAACGGTACAACTACTGAAATCCCGGTAGCCGATCTTACAGCTGGCTTACAGCCAACAATCGATGCTGATCATAAAGTCAATGCTGATTATATCGATGACAGCGAATCTGTTAACAAGTTTGTAACTTCAGCTGACAAGACAAGAATAGCTGAGTCAGTAAACAAGGTTAAGACAGAAGATCTCACTAATATCAGTGGACTTGACATTGAAACTGACGGCACTGATAAAGTTATTACTCATACTAACAATGTTGATGCTGTTGCAGAAGGCACATTCAGCAAGCTTGCATATGACCGTCACGGTCATATTACAGGCACTACAGCGGTAACTACAGCTGATATTACAGCTCTTGTAAACGGTACTAATGTTAACATCGGTACTTATGAGAAAGAAGAATCTTATTCAGCTGTTACATCGGCGGACAGCGTAAATTTAGCTATTGCTAAGTTAGAAGCTGGTATCGATGCTGCAATCAGCGGAGGTGTTGTTTCACTTACAACCGCTCAGAATTCAAACCTTGTAGTTGATACTACTACAGGTGCTGTTACTCTTAATGTAGCAACCGATCATACTATTCCGGAAACTGCTGATGTTGCTGACTGGAACAAGATTAAAGATGCTACATGGACAGGTATCAGCAAGACAGCTGACTCTGAGACAGGTGCTCTTACTTATACAGCTTCCGGTGAAACTGTTGCTCTTACAGGTTATGAAGCCGGTGCAGAGGGTGCTATTACAGCAAATGATACTGTAGATACAGCAATCAGTAAGCTCGTTACAGCTGTAGCAGAAGCTGCTGAAAGCGGTGTTACTGAACTTTCAATTGCTGATGGTTCACATCTTACAGTTGACACTTCAACAGGGGCTGTTGAACTTAGTGTTGATGATAACTACTCAATTCCAACTACTGCTAAACAGTCAGAATGGGATGAAAAGCTTGATAACACTACTACAATCAACGGACAGTCTGTTAATGACGGTGCTTACACAATCGGTGGTGCTGATATTGATCTTACTGATTATACAGCAGGTGCAACTGGTGCTATCACAGATGAAGATGATGTGAATACAGCGTTCAGTAAGCTTGTTACTGCTGTTGACAGCAAGGTTTCAGTTAGCCTTGACCCTGATGTAGCAACAAGACTTGTGTTCGCATGAGTCTTAACATAGAGAAAAACAAACAATAATACTTTATAAAAAGGAGAGATAATTATGCCATTCACAACTGGTTTATACACACACGACCTGATTAATCAGATTACATTACCTAACGGCACTCCATATGATGTGAACGACGCTGTAGCGGTTCACTATTTAGGCAAAACAAGTTCTAATGTTGCCGGAGGTACAGTATCAGGTACAACTATTACAATTGGGGCTAATAATATTACACCTTCTGTAGGAGATACAGTTATTTATAAGCCAACTAATGAAGATGTAAGCAATATAATGTATCGTTGTACAGCAGTTAATCCTGCTACAACTGAACCTAAATTTGCTGGTAGCACAGTTTGGGAATGCATCAGTCCGGCGGCTGCTGAAATTCCAATTACAGCAATTACTGTTGATGGTGACGCCACTAAAGTCACAGTAACCAATCATGTAGCCGATATCACAGCTATTAACGCTGATTTAGTAGCAGTTGTTACAGAGGGTGAGCCCGGTTCAGAAGGCTATGCTGACAGAGTCGCACACAATACTTTAGCAGATGGTGTACGTGCAACTACACAGACAGCCGGAGATAATAGCACAAAGCTCGCTACAACTGCATATGTTGATAATGCGGTAGAAGAACTTCCACAGGCAATGATTTTTAGAGGATCACTTGGTACTGGTGGTACGATAACAGACCTTCCGGCGGCTGCAAAAGCTAATGCAGGTGATGTGTACAAAGTAATTGTTGCTGGAGATTATACTATTGTTCCAGCCGATCCGAAAGCTGATCCACCAACACCAGCCGAAACACAGCATGCTGAAATTGGTGATTTATTCATCTGTGGACAGACTGGTACAGGTAGTGGTGCTACATATGCGTGGAACTTAATTCCATCAGGTGATGTTCCAGCAGGTACTGTTACCTCTGTAGGTGTTACTGCAGGTCTCACAACAACTATCGGTGATACTACAGGAACTAATCCAATTATCGGTGCGGGTACTATTAATCTCAATCTTAATTCTACATCCGGCATCACAGGTGACCATGTTTATGCTGTCGGTATTGGTACAGCAGCTGATTCGCTTGAAGGCAAACTTGTAGTAGCTACTACAAAAGATACTATCATGAACACAGTAACAGATGCTACTATTGCTAATACAGTAGTTACAGGTGTTACTGCCACAACAGCAGCAAGTTCTGCACCAGAAAACGCTGTTACAGATGTATACACTGTTGCTAACGGTGTGCTCACACTCAATTGGCTTGTTGCTACACCGGCAACAAATGCTGTATTCCAAGTAACTCCAACTCCTCCAACTCCATAAACACAAACTCAGTAGTTTAATTCTGAACCCATGAAAATGGGTGATTCGACTTAACAACTCAATACATAAAAACTCTTAACATATAGCCGTAAGTCAAAGCAATACGATTTACGGCTATATTAAAATAATCAATTATAAATAAAGGAGTGAGAAACAAATGCCAAATTATATCAATAAAATCGAGCTCCCTAACAACGATGTGTATGAGATACAGGACGCTAATGCGTTACCTAAAACTACGCAGATTAACGGCACATCCGCTGATTCAAGCACTGGAAACTACACTCTTACGGGTGATGATATAAAACTTAGTTCTTCATATGTTGTGCCGTCCTCATATTCAGCACCTGTAGCAGGTGTAACTACATTAGAGGACTCAATTGCTAATCTTGTTAAACATGTAGATGACGCAGTAGCCGGGGGCATCACTGGTGTACAGGGTGATGCCAATGCACATGTGAGTGTAACTACAGATAATAATGTAGCTACTGTTAGTGTAGCATCAGGCTATGTAATTCCGTCCTCAACACCGGCACAGGCAGCTTCTGAAGGCACGGATGTGACCCTCGTAACAACAGGTGATAAGTACACCTGGAACGACAAGCAGTCCGGCATTACAATGGATATTGGTGAAACTCCGGTAACTACAAGAATTGCTGACGGCAATAAGAATACTAAACTGATCGGTGGTACAGCGGTAGAACTCGTAGCTGATACAACAAACGGCACAATCACTATTAACTCATCTGATACTACATATAGTGATTTCGTAGGCTCTGGTACAGGACATGCGGCTGGCTTAGTTCCGGATCCTGGTGCTACTGAGGGCTCAACTAAGTTTTTGTGCGAAAACGGTACGTGGGCTACACCTGCCGGAAAGGATTACACAGCCGGAACAGGTATTGATATTTCAAATGCGGATGTAATCGCTAATACAGGTATTCTTAATATAACAGGTGATAATACTGGTTCTACAGCAGCTAACGGTACTGTTACTATTACTAAACTTGATAATGGTTCTGCTACAGAATCACAGGTTGCTGTTAAAGGTCTCGCCGGAGCGGCTTATAAAGGAGTAGTTACTGAAATTCCTGTAAGTCCAACAGACAACGATGTTCCGACATCACAGGCTGTTACTGAATACGTAGAATCAGCAATCGCTGCTATACCTGAACCTATGGTATTTAAAGGTAGTATTACACTTACAGCTGATTCTACAGATCCTACCAAATGTTCTATCACAGTCAGCGGTACTGTTAAGAAGGGCTACACTTATAAAGTTACAAGTATTGCAACAAGTCCGAAATATACAGGTACAATAAGAGTCGGTGATACATTCATTGCTGATAAAGCAAGTCCGGAAACATCGGCATCATGGACAGAAGAAAGAGACTGGACAGTCATCCCGTCAGGTGATGATGAAGGAAAGACATATCCATGCTTTGTGCTTATCCCGGACTCATCTGATCCGTCAGTTAATTATATCGGCATAGACTATGGTGATCTCGTAACTGTTACACCTTGACACTTATTTCACTAAGAACTCTTCAGATCGGTTGAGTTCTTAGTGATTCTTATAATATTAATAAAAGGAGTTGATTTGAATGGCAACAGATAGACTTATAAATAAAGATCAAGGCGATAGCATGATTTCCGCACTTGGAACGATTGCTACTAATATTAATACTATAACATACGGTCCTCAGACAACAGCTGATAAGGTTGTATCAATGTCCGGATATCAGGAACCGGGTGCAACCAGTGCTATCAGTCAGGGTGACACTCTTAATCAGGCTATCGGAAAGCTGGAGAAAAAAGCTGATACTAATGCTGCTGATATTAGTAATATTAATAGCACCATTGGTGATATTCATACTATAATTCTGGGGGTGCTGTGATATGCCTGAATTTGAAAACACACTTGCTGAGGATTTACAGCGACTCGTAGACGCTAAATCGGATATTGCTGACGCCATTACGGCTAAGGGTGGCACTGTAGGTGCAGGTGATGGATTCGAAGAATTTCCACAGGCAATACTTAACTTAGCAGGACAGTCAGGTACAATCACTCCAAGTAATATCAAGAGTCAAGTTCAGCAAGACACTATTGCATACGATCTTGCAAGATTAATTGATGCAAAGATTGACATTAGCAATGCCATTACAGCTAAAGGTGGCACTGTAGGTACTAATGATGGATTTGAAGAATTTGCTGCGGACATTGCTACTATACAATCTTCTCACATTTATGCATATCATGTTGATCCGTCTATAAACAGTCCATCTAATGCTGTGACGTACTTAGAAGATGCTGTCGGTAAGACTCCGGCTAAAATGGGAGCAAGTACATTCAGTTATGGTGATTGGGCGGATGCGTTCTTCTTACCAAAACCTTGTGTATTAAAGTTCGACGGTACGGTTGATTACTATTTAGATCCGAATGACTATTCTAAGAAAGCAGACGGTACTGCTGCAACAATTGACAGTTCAAACACAACTGGAAATGTAATGTTAGAATTTCCTAAAATATGGATTAAGCGTGTTCCCGGTTCTGCAAGTGGGGAAAGAACGGTTTATATTTCAGATACACAGGTTGATTCCGATTACAAGTGTTTCAGTAATATTAATGCGAACAATCAAGAAATAGACCATTTCTATATTCATGCATATAATGGTACTATTCATAGCAGTAAAATGCGTTCATTGTCAGGTGTCACACTTAATTCTACATACGCTCCAAATTACACAAGAGCACAGGAAGTTACAGCTGCAACCGCAAACAATCCGACAGGAAAGAATCTGTGGTATACAGAAACATGGGCAGACTTCTGTTTGATCTATGATTTACTCTATCTTATGGGTAAATCTCTTGATGTACAGAGAACTTTCGGACAGGGACTTTCAAGCGGTTCTGAAACTGCAATGCGTGCATATGTTACAGGTGTGCATAATGCTAAAGGTCTATTCTATGGTGATGTATCCGGAACAAGTACAGCAGTTAAAGTTCTTGGTATGGAAAACCTTTGGGGCTGTAGATGGCATGGAGTCGCTGGTTTAATTAACGATAACGGCACTCTTAAAGTCAAAATGACCTATGGTGTTGCTGATGGCAGTACTACGGTTGGATATAATACAACAGGCAGTGGTTATCTTAATTACGGCTCAACCTACGGTACGAATGGATTTGTTAAGAAGATGCAAGCAGACAATACGATGGGTTACAAAATCATTGAAACTGCGGGCACTGACGCAACATACTATTGCGACTACTACTCTACAAACAATAACCAATCGAACTATGCCCTTTTGGGTGGTCACTCCGGCAATGGCGCTCGTTGTGGTTTCTATGTCATTTTGTTCTATGGGGCTGCGTATGCGAGTTGGCATATTGGGGGCTCGCTCTCTTGCAAACCATGATTATGGTAAAATATGTTATATCAATATTTGCATAAGATATAGCTTTACAAATCTCTGAAAACATGTTATAATATATACATTGGGCATAGTGAGACGAGTCCCACGGTTATCTTGGTGGTTATTCTGACAATGACGCTAATTGTGGTTTCTATGTCAATCTGAATAATGACGCTTCTAATTCTAATTGGAATATCGAGGACGCTCTACCTTTTTACTAAATTTGAAAACAATGTTTTGTTATGTCCGCACCCCTTGGTGAAATTAATACTTATCATATAGCTGTTAGTAGTGTTTTATATTTATTTTTATATAAATAACAAAATGAAAAAAAATATGAAAATGGTTAAAGTGTAAAAAGAGAGAAATGAATGAAAACTTATAAGCATTTGTGGGAAGAATTAATATCTGATGAAAATATTATAGCCGCAGCTTATTCAGCATCGCATGGTACAATACGAGGACGCTTTATAGATTTTATGGGATTCCGATTCTATAGAACACACACCACAATGCGTAGAGGAATAACAAAGAAAGCTATGCGAAAAGCACTGAAATTAAGTCATAAGACCTACATAACAGTCTATGATGCAAGGCAGATGTTAACATATTACGGTTGGATTAAACACACCGATTCACATGATTTTAAATTAAGACATATTGATCCGTATGTGGATTTTACAAAACTCAAATCAATCATATCAGAAAAAAGTAAAGTAAAACATGGATAATAAAGCAATTGCAATCGTTACAAATTACATCAAGGAACACCTTGACAAGAGTGATCCTGAACCACAGTTTGAAGTTTACACTGTATGGAAAGCTAAGGCTTTACAGAACTGGAAGTATCTTTTATCAAGTACACTGTTTGATGGCATGTACTACGAACTCACATACAACGGTAACAAGAAAGAGTGGTATCTTGACGCTTATAAGAAGTTTGAAAACAAGGTTATTGCAGATTAAGATTTAAGATCTAAAATAATACGTACCAAAATCTTATTTGGTACGGTAACTAATTCAATTTAATTATTATATCAGCGTGTTGTTATCAAATAATAACACGCTGTTTTTGTAATATTTTGTAAGTAATGACGTTCATTCCTGTAAATATAATAATATTAAAGACAACTTGTGGTTATTCTTTAAAAATTTTAATAGAAGGAGTGATCTTAATGGCTACAGACAAACTCATTAACCACAGTCAGGGTGAGTCTATCATCACAAACCTTGGCACTATTGCTACTAACTTACAGAATGTTACAGCAATATCACCTGCTAAGTTCGGTATGGGTTATGCAGTCTGCGATACAGCCGCCGGAACGGCAGCTAAGACAGCTAATATAGCTAATTACGTACTTACAGAAGGTGCTTTAGTAACTGTAAAATTCACAAACGCTAATACAGCATCCAATGCTACTCTTAATCTTAATAATACAGGTGCAAAGCCGATTCTGTATAAAGGTTCAGCACTTACAACAGATATCATCAGTGCCGGTGATATTTGTACATTTATTTATTCAACAGCAAACAGCGGTAGCTACAACATTATCAACGTCGATGCACTTTCAGGTGCTGGTGCTGGTACTGTTAAATCAGTTGGTGCTGAAGGCGGTATCATCACAGATCAGACATCTGGAGCGGCTATCAGCACAACAGGTAATGTAAAGCTGAATCTTAAATCTGATACAGCTTATATCGGTACAGTATCAGACCCAGCTACAACAGATAAGGTATACCCTGTAGCACTTGATAGTACTGGACATCCTTGTGTAGGTGTACCGTGGACAGACACTACATACACACAAGCATCTAATTCAGCTATTTCAGTTGATAACACAAATCATACTATTGATGTAGCCGCTGGTACGACAAGTGCGGCTGGTGTTGTTCAGCTTGAAGACAGCTATTCATCTACATCTGCATCGACAGCAGCTACTCCAAATGCTGTAAAAGCAGCTTACGATTTAGCTAACGGTAAATATGCTAAACCAAATGATGGTATTCCAAAGACTGATTTAGCTTCAGCTGTGCAAACATCTCTTACAGCAGCAGACAATGCAGTACCGAACACACGAACAATTAATGGTACTGCTTTATCCAGTGATATTACTTTAACTGCTGCTGATGTCGGTGCTATTGCAACAACAGCCAAAGGTGCAAATAGCGGTGTTGCTGAATTAGATGCAAATGGTAAAGTACCGGCAGCACAGTTACCATCTTATGTTGACGATGTTCTTGAGTATTCAGCAAAAAGTAGTTTTCCAGCAACTGGTGAAACGGGTAAGATTTATATAGACACTTCTGATAATAAAACATATAGATGGTCTGGTTCTATATACGTCGAGATTTCAGAATCTTTAGCACTTGGTGTCACTTCCTCTACTGCTTATTACGGTGACAAAGGTAAAACTGCTTATGATCATTCTCAAGTCACAAGCGGCAACCCACATAATGTAACCGCATCCGATGTTGGACTAGGTAATGTCGGAAACTTCTTAGCTGTATCAACCGCTGCAAATCAGGGACTAGATACTACAAAACAACAAAATGCTAGAAATAATATTAATATCGCATCAAGTGCTACTACTGTTAAGAGTGCTACTACTAATAATACCGTCGTTACTGGTATGAGCACAAGCAGTGCATCCGGCAAGAATTTTTATACTTATAGTGCAGCGAATGAAAGACTTACTATCAATTTTCAGAGTTATACTACAGGATCTGCTATTGGTACTACAGACGTTTCTGTTTATGCTGTTAAATCATAATTTTATACAAATTAATTATATTGTAAGCGTATCCGATGGAACAGATCAGATACGCTTATTTTATTGTTTGTCACGGTACTTATAATAATAATAGTACACACAAAATCGATGCACTCATGGAATATACATTTCAAACTGTGAATAACAGTTACATCGATTACTCTAAGTTCTCTGAGAACTACGTTATTTATGTTATCATACATACGGATGATTCTCTAGTCTGTATTCTTATGTAGGCTCTGTAAACAGTTCTGTTGAGTAGGAACAGTCAACCTAAGGTGGTCGAGTACGACAAGCATTTATAACATGGAGGAAGGGAACCAAACTTTCACAGAAAGGTATACCACTTGCGTAGTAGGTATTTAATTATGAAATCAGAAAACAGAGTTTTTGTTAAAAGTATGCGCGGTAAGGCATTAATGCCAACTAGTAATAGAAAAGCACGTATACTGTTAAAACAAGGTAAAGCTAAGATTGTATGTTATAATCCATTTACAATTCAGCTTAAATATCCAACAGGTGAAACGACACAGCCGACTGAATTAGGGATAGAACCCAATTATAATGATTTAGGCATAGCTGTTGTTTCACAGGAAAAAGTACTTCACAAATGTGAGATACATTTTCTTCCAGGAATGCATACTAATCTAAAATCAAGAGGTGCTTTGAGATCAGCACGACGTGCACGTAAAACACGTTATCGTAAGCATCGTTGTTCAAATCGTGCAAGTCGTTATAACGCTATGTCACCAAGTAGTCGGAATAAGCTAAGACATTATATAAACTGGATAAACAAGTTTAAAGCATTGTTACCGAACTGCACAGTGTACATTGTTTGTGCTGATCCAGCAGAACAGATAATATCTGAGTCTAATGATGCAACAACACAAACTAACAAAAAACCATTTCGTAATATACGAATGCGTGTTTTTGAACGTGACGGTTACAGATGTCAGATTTGTGGTAGAACTGGTGTAAAGCTTAGCTTACATCACATACGGTTTAGAAGTAAGAATGGTAGAAATGATTTAGATAATCTGATCACAGTGTGTGATGATTGTCATTCTCATGAAAATCATTTACCGGGAGGTATTTTAGACAATTTACGACAACAGAAACGTGTCAGCAAGTCTAAATCGGCAATTACCGACTATCCGTTATCTCGAAAAGTACATGCACAGCTTAAACGAGCATTTCCTGATATTGTAAGTGTAGCTAATAATGATGTACTAAATAGATGCACAACATTAGGATTAACACCTACTGTGTATAATAAAGCAATTGCAGCAACAGGTATAAACCAGCTTAAACAAGACACAAATGACATATTACAAATCAGACAGTATCGAACAAAAGATAGAAGCATACATAATTCTGTTCCAATAAAAGGTAGAAAAGAACCAAACAGAAATGCAACACGTCGTAATACAAACATACGTACATACCGAGGATGGGTTAAGAATGATAAAGTTCGTGTGTTCGGTACTAAGGTTGGTTTTATAACAGGATTTGGTAATTTTGTTGCTTGTGTTAAGGATATCAATGGTAATTACATAACAGACCCAAATAGAAAGAACTACTCAGTCAATTTAAGTAGTTTAAAATTAATGTGTCACAATAATAATTGGCAGTATCAGACAGTACAATGTGAGTAAAAGCTGATACAAAAACTAAGCATTTACAAATTCTGTATAACATTATTTGTAAATGCTATATATTTAAGGAGAGTGATTTATTATGGCAACTGAGTATATTTCAGAAGTACAGTTACCTGGTGATGCAAATTATAAAAAAGTCAAAGATTCAGAAGCAAGGTCGCTAATTTCGACGTGCCAATCAAATATTTTGTACACCATTAATACTGGTGTAAAGAATATCGCATTTCTAAAAAATGGAACATACCTGTCTGCATCAGGTGGAGCAGAAACGACCTTTGTGGTAGAAAATGGCGTTGTAACTGTAACATCTACAGTCGCAGATACACGTGCTACTATAATGAATTATGTCACATTAGAAGCGGGCACATATATCATAACCAACCGTCAAGAAGATGGTTATGATGTTAGATTGCGGTATAACGGTATTGATTACAACAATACATTCACAATTAATAGTGCAACAACATTTGAAGTGCGTGCATACAGTTATAAGGTGCTTACAAATGCTACCATTACTCCATTGCTATGTATTAAATCAGTCTATGATCTGGATTCAAGCTATCAGCCGCCAGCTCTACCAAACTATGATTTGACACGGTTAGAATCTGAGGATCGTGCAAGTCTTGCTGAGGTTGTGGATAGCGGTGCGAAGAATAAACTTCAGTACGATTTAACAAGCCTTAAAGCTGCCAATACAGATGGAACATGGAATAATAATGTTTATACCGTTCTCGGAATAAGTTTTACAGTTAATAGTGATTTAACTATTTCTGTGTCAGGCACAAGAACAAGCACAACCGGCAATGCAATATTGAATTTATCGTCATATACAGCAAATTCAAACGACGTTCTTTCTCAAGGCGTAACATATTCAAACTGTTATTTATACGCTCGTGGTGGTTCAACAAATTGCAGTTCAGCATCTTCAATAGCTATCTTACCAAATGATATAGGAGTAAGTAGAACCTATGCAATAGCTGTTCCATCAGCTGTTACACAAGCTGTCAGTGTAAAAATCTATCCTATGATCTGTACAAAAGCCGCATTTGGTGTGTCGAATAAATTCGTCCCGTACACAAAATCCAATAGCCAGTTAACTACTGAACTTGGTAGTGTTAAAACTGTTCTGGAGGCGATACTGTGAGTACATTAGATCAGGATTTAGCTCGTTTACAGACTGCTAAGACTAATATCAAAACCGCTATTAATGCTAAGGGTGGTACTCTTACTGATAATGACGGTTTTGCTGATTTCCCTCAAGCTATTCTTAATTTACCTGGACAAGCCGGCTCTATTACTCCTAGTAATATTAAGTCTTTAGTAGAACCAAATTCTCTTGCTTATGATCTCGCTTCTTTAGTAGATGCTAAGATAGATATTGGTAATGCTATTGCTGCTAAGGGTGGTACAGTTGCTTCTTCTGATGGATTAGAAGATTTTTCTTCTCTTATTTCAGATCTTTCCACTTCTCATGTTTATGGATTCCATATTAGTTCTTCTGTTTCTGATCCTTCTAATGCTGTTACTTATTTAGAAGATGCTGTTGGAAAAACTCCTGCTGGTATGAATTATTCTACCGGTGTATTTAGCTATGGATCTTGGGATGCTGATGAATTCTTTATGCCAAGACCTTGTATGCTAAATTCCAATGGTACAGTTGCTTACTATTTAAACCCAAATGACTATACCAAGAAAGCAGATGGTACTGCTTCCGATATAGCAAACACCTCATTTAATGGAAACGCTATGATGGAATGGGGAAGAGACGGAAAGAAGATTTGGTATAAAATTGTACCAGATTCTGGGGATAATACATCTGCTTCTATCTACATTGCGGATTCACAGGTAGATAGTGGATACCATGCGTATTCATTCATAAATAGTAGTGGAAACATGAGCGACCATTTCTATACTCCAATATACAATGGATCATATTCAAATAGCAAATTACGATCATTATCTGGTCAGACTTGCAAAGTAAGTACAACCGTGGATGAGGAAGTATCATATGCTACTGCAAATGGCAACGGATGGTACATAGAAACATGGGGAGACAGAGAATTAATAAATATTCTCTTAATACTGCTTGGAAAATCATTAGATACTCAAACCGTATTTGGTATGGGTAACGGAAATGGTGGTAGTGTAATTAATACCGGAACAATGAATGACAAAGGATTGTTCTGGGGCAAAAATGCTTCATCGAGTTCAGATAAATCCGGGGTTAAAGTATTCGGTATGGAAAACTGGTGGGGTAATATCTATAGAAGAACTGCTGGGCTTATACTTACTGGAGGCAGTACGATACGTGCTAAATATTGCTATAGCACAAGTGATGGCTCGACGACACGCGGATATAATAGTACTGGTAGTGGATATATCAATACTGGTGTAGCACCTACTGGATATTTAAGTTATTTACGATATAATAATTTCGTTAATGGTATGATGATTCCATACGACGGAAGTGGTAGTGGCACCACATATTATTGTGATTATTTTTATTACACAACTTCAAGTTCGAGAACTGCATATGCTGTTTGTGGCGGCCGCTACTACAGCGGGTCGGATTGTGGCGCGTTCTTTGTGAGCCTGGACTACGCGGCTTCGAAGTCGTACTCGTACATCGGCGCTTCCCTCTCTTTTCACCCCTGATTGGTAGGTGGGGGTCTGGGGGAGGGAGATCGCTCCCACCCCCAGAGCAACGCAAGCGAAGCTTGCGTTGCTTGTTAAAAACAACCGTATCAGCATTAGCTGATACGGTTGTTTTTCCGTAAATTTAACCAAATGGTAACCTTTAAAACACGTATTTAATTATTGTATATTTGCACCACGATTTATTATTTGTTTTCAAGTTAGAAACTTCTGAAGACAAATTCTTCGATCTTTTCCTAAACTTAATCAATTTTACTCACATTAATATTTGTCTCAAATTCATCATTCATGCTACCGTAAGATGCCTTCATCTTGATCACGTAGTCCTTTCCAATTTTAGGCATCTCCAGACTATCTAATTCATTAAGCCCCAGGGTCATATTTTTATTGACAAATGATTTTACTTTATTTTCGTCCGTGCAAAATCTCCGCGTCTGTCCCTTTCTCATTGCATCTCTTACTATCTTCTTTAATAATTTAAGCGGAACTTTATCTTGAACGTATTTCTCGTAAAATCCGTGGCTGTCCGTATGTTTAATCCACCCATAATACGATAACATGCTCATTGCATCATGTAAATCAATTTCTCTACCCTGATCCAAAGTTTTCTTGATTTTAGATGCTTTTCTTGAAATAGATAGCATTATATGTTTCCTCATAGTGATATGGTCTCTATAAAATCTAAATCCTAGAAAATCCAAATCTCGTCCTTTCAGCTCTCCATACTTATTTACATACATAAGTGGTCTCAGTTCTACATTATTCTTTATTTGTAAATGCAATTTCTCATTTACATATACCTTTATCTTCTTTAACATTTTCTTCAGTTCTCTTTTGTTTGACCCGAATATAACCATGTCATCCATGTATCTTATATAATACGTGGCATGCAATTTTTCTTTTATATAATGATCTAAATCTGTTAAGTAGAAATTCGCAAACCATTGTGATGTATAAAATCCTAATGGTAACCCTGATTCTGTAGTGTGAATTATCTCTTTTAACAGATCTATAAGTTTATTATCTTTAAATTTCCTCTGTAATTTTTCTATTAATATTTCTTGATCGATAGAATCGAAGAAATGATGTATATCCATTTTGAGATAATATCTTGTATTATCTGGATCTTTAGTGATCCATTTTCTAACACGTTTCTGGCCTTTCAAAGTCCCTCGTCCTTTAATGGATGCATATGAATGCCGGTACATCCATTTCATGAAGTACGGTTCTAATATATTTATAATACCGTGTTGTAAAATAATCTCATTCATAGTAGGAACGATAATGTTTCTCGTTTTCTTACTGGAATTCTCATAGATTGTAAAAGATTCGTGTTTAAAGGCCGCAAACCTATTAGCATAATACAAGACTTTAGGGAATAATTCCTCCTTATGCTCGATATAATAATTCTTCATTCCATTTCTCAGATAACTGTGTCCAGTTTTTCTAACAGCAGTATCATAAGCCAGACTCATATTGGATGGGTCAACTATCTGCTCATAAAGATAACCAGTTCTTTTCATAAGGTATCAACCTCTTTCAAATAAATTCTTTTTCTAATTGCGTAGTTATTTTTCGAGAACATAAAGTTCCTACTAGAGAACCCCTGATTGGTCCGCAAATTATTTTACATCGAAATGATGGGCATGCCGACGTAAAATAATTCCACTGAATTCAGTGGAATTAAAAGAGAGGGAAGCGCCGATGTTCGAGTTCGAATTCGAAGCCGCGTTGTTCAGGTTCACATAGAACGCGCCACAATTCGACCCGTTGTTGTAGTTGCCGCCACAATTAGCATTGTTGCAGCAGCAGACACGCCCTTAATTAATAGTTAATTACTAAATTAAAAAACAACAAGGGATGAGAAATTTTTTGAAATAAAATCACATTATCATTTTAACTAATTAATAATCATTAAAATGAAAGAGAGATGTGTGATGAGACGATTAGTAAAATGGATGGTCAAACCATCTGGGCAATATGCCCTACAAAGCAGAGATTATGAACTTATAAATTTAGAAGTATTACTATCGGACACTGTGGTATGGGCCACTATCGGAACTGTAGCCGGTGTGGCACTGCGTTGTTTAAGAATTATTGCATAAGGAGGAATGACAATGAATATAACAATAGAATCGTTGATCGATTTGTATAAGGATAAATTTGTAGGTATTGATAATAAAATTAATGCAAGTCAAGCTAACCAGATTACTGATGCAATTGATGAGATTGACTATTGGAACGAGTGCGCAGTAAATAGAGCATACAGCGTAATCATGAGATTATTCAACAACATACGTGACGCGGCTATGTATGGACAGAAATTTATTCTGTATCGTACGGTCGAGGAGATTGATTCATTCGTATATATTTGTGATAATGGCACCCATATCCAGCTAATGGATAAAATTGCTGATTTTTTTAGACGTGAAGGATATAATGTGTTAGTTGCCGCCCTTGACGATCTAGTTACTACCCTTAACAATAAGCCTAGATTTATTATTAAGATAAGTTGGGACATGCAGTAATGAAAGGTGATAACCGAAAATGAAATATATATGGTTAGTTCTGATAATAGCATCTATTATTGGTGCAGCGATTTCTATATTCGATTCTTATAGAATGAAAAAAATATACGAAGAATTAGAAGATTACATGTTTAATAATGACAATGATAAGGAGGAATAACATGGAAGACCGTGAGCAATTACTTAATGAAGATCTTTTAACGATTACCAAAGATCGTGCAATTGAAAATGCAACTAATTGTGATCAAACCAAATACATAAACCACAAGATCATAACGAAGATGAATCGGAATATCGAGGCTATAAACGATAGAATTGAAGAATATTCTATGAAAGGCAGATATGACATGACTGTTGATATGCCACTAGATGATGCTACAGCGATATATACTTTAGAAAATCGCGAGATTCCAATTATTGATGAACTTTTCAAGGTGTTCAGAAATAAAGGATTTGAAGTAACTCCACTTGGACCTTCAGTGAATACAAAAATTTATGGAAGTAAAAGCAATAGATATAAATTTGAAATAAGTTGGAAACCGGAGGAGGATACTAAAAATGGATGAACAGTTGAAGCATGCACTTGATCATAGTGAGATCAAGTTTAGGAGAGATGGTGAAGATTGCCTCTCCGCCGAAGATGCTAGACGAATTACTCGTGAATGCTCTAGCAGAGAATATTCAAACAACTGCGCTATCAGCAAAGTAAACGAGTTGATCTCAGTTTTGTTTGATAAGATACGATGGACTGCAATCAGAGGCGGGCATCGATTAGCTCATGTTACAAGTACAACAACTGGTGAAACTACATATTTATGTGAAGATGACGAAACTGTTCAATTGATAGATAACGTCGCAGATTTTTTTAGAGATAAGGGATATTTTGTGACGCTTAACCCGTATGCTCCTTATCCACCTGCTGGCGGCGATACTAGACTTATCATCAATATTAGTTGGAACGATGGTGAGATATCGGAGGTGATTGGGCATGCCCCAGTATGACCCGATATTAAATAGTGATTTCGCTAAAATTGATCGAAATCATGCAACTGAAAAAGCCCAGCTTTATAATTCGGAAAAGGATAGAAATGACCGTGCGATTAATAAAATGAATCATCATATTTCGGTAATAAGTGGTGACATTGAATCATATGCGTCAATGGGACGATATGAATTGATTGTAGATATCCCGAAAAATGATTCTGAATTGGTATACAGTTCAGGAGGGCATGATATTCCATTAATAAATGAACTCATGAACGTATTCAAGAATAAAGGGTTTACTGTAATCCGCATAGGACTATCATGCAGTGAAGAATACTACCTTGGTCATAGAGAACTTGATGTGTTTAGGTTTGTAATAAGTTGGAAACCGGAGGAATAACATGAGACCTGAAGATTATAATATTGAAAATGTAAAAATCCACGATGTGGAATTATCTATGGCAAAGAATGGATGTTTGACTCTAACACTAATTCTAGAAGGCGCTAGAACTGTTTATAGATATGGTGCATTTACCATTGGACATGGATGCCTTAATGCAGATCAATGGGATGGGCATGGCATTGGTTTAGTTGCTATGATGAAAATCATGGACGTTGTTGGTGTTAAAACTTGGGATGAATTGCCTCTCCAATACTGCAGAATTAAAACTGATAATTTCGGTGGCATAATATATGGCATCGGAAATATTATCAAAGACAAGTGGATAGATATAAATGAATTCATCAACAGCGCAACTGATGATGGACGCTATTACTTAGATGAACGGCATACTGATGACATCGCTGAGTATCATGGTACTGCTTACCCTGATTAATATAGAAATGAGGAATGATTTATGGCAAAGGAGAATAAATCTTCTGGATCAAAATCCGGAGGAATTGGATTTTTTGGATTACTACAGCTTATATTAATTACCCTTAAACTTTGTAAGATACTTGAATGGAGCTGGGGCGTTGTTTTGATCCCTACATGGCTAGGCTTATTTGTCACATTAGTGGCATTAGGTCCATGGATATTGCTTATTATTGCTAATAAGGGGGATAAAAAATGATTGAGATAAAAGAAATATGCACATGCAATCATTGTTTAAAAACATGTGAAGGTATACAAGCAATTGATAAAAGTAAATGGTTTCATTTCCGTAAAAAACTTAATGATGATGAAACGGATCTTACAAACTCTGTAGACTTCTGTCCAGATTGTGCTAAATTATTAGCTAGTGAGTTGCGCAAATATATGTCTAATGCTGACTATGGTCATCTTGGCAAGACAGAGATTGAGATACAAAATCTCTACAAAGAATTATATCTTAGCATTTACGCAGCGGTACTTATGTACATAATCCAAGGAGGACAAAACCTATTGGATTTTATAGATGTCATTCCTGGGAAAGTTACTTTTAACAGTGTACATAAACCTGGCATGATTGATTGTGAAATTTATTTTAACGAAGCCATGGTATATATACAACAGAATGCTCTTGCTACCAATTTAAGGACTGACTGGAAAAACCTAAGCATGGATTTCTGTCCTAAATGTTTCGAATTACTGAATTCGATGTTCATTACCATTAATAATAGTACATCGGTGATAGAACCTGCTAAAACAGAGTCAGTTATTGAACAGACACTGACTGAGCCTGTAGCTGAGATACTGACTGTTGCAGAAGACACACCGTCTACAGAACCGGAGCCTGTTCTGTCTGTATCTGAACGGTATCTATCGTTTTACAAACAGCTTTACTCAAGAGTGTTGTTTGCAATAGCTTGTGATGACCCGTTTGACACGATCAAGAAATATCTTAAATATATACCAGGTGCTTTTTCTGTGTGTGAATCTGA
>Ga0326511_10001254_pt1 | contig 21390 bp, 16 predicted proteins | sample 0_2496_0518_D_FD_203701 | JGI IMG/M metagenome (GOLD analysis project Ga0326511, IMG submission 203701) | Bovine rumen microbial communities from UC Davis, California, United States - 0_2496_0518 | ecosystem: Host-associated > Mammals > Digestive system > Stomach > Rumen | place: USA... | reverse complement strand
CAGCAACCTGTGACTCCGCACTCTGGGTCCCAGCTGCCTTCACATCAAGGACAAACCATGAAGGTGCAAGAACCGACAAACAATGGAACTGGCCAGTCTGATGACCAACTGCCTCCTGCTCCACAATACCACAGTATTAGGCACAAGGTAATAGACGAACTTAACGAGATGCCCAAGTAAAACGAAACCGTCAGTCTATGCATAGCAGGCACAGTGTCGAAAGCATTGTGGAATGTCGTACATGCCGAAACGTTCCGTATTGCAAGAAGTTCCAATGTCGTACAAAAAGGGCGCACCCTTTTGTACTTCCGTTTGGATTCTTGAACGCTCGCAAGCTCGCATTGGGCTGACCACAAAAATATAGAAATAGGTTGAATGTAAAATTTTGAAAAGTATGAGAAACTATAAGAAGATTGAAAAGGTCGCCAATCGCGACCGTCACGTTGACTTCCGCGTCAACGATGAAGAGTATGCCATTGGGCTGAAGAATGCAGAAGCCTGCGGCTTGTCTGTAAGTGAGTATGGCCGTAAACGCTTTATCGGTAATGAGCCGAAACTGCACCTGACCGAACGTGAGATTGAGGCTTACAAGAGCCTCTCCGACGCACGTGGTGACCTGGTCCATATCCGCAGCGCCTTGAAAGGCAAGACGCAGGAGCAGATCAGGAACTACTTCAACGACCCTGATTTCATGCGCGAGTGGATCCTGGCCATCAACAACATCATAGAGCAGTGGGACACCATTCTGGAGCAGATGAAGGACTAAAATTTACATAGCCATGATAGCGAAAGCGAATAATATAACGCACGGCAGTAATGCCGTCAGATACTCAGCCGACAAGGAGCTGGCTGAGATTGTGAAGGTCGGTCACCTGCCTGAAGGACTCACAACCTCGGCGATATGGTCGAGGATGATGTTACATCAGGCTCAGTTCAAGGAGAAGTTGCATGGGCATCGCCGCATCAAGAATACCTCAATACGAATTGAATTGTCCCCAGCCAAGGAAGAGACAGAAGGATGGACGATGGCCGACTGGCAGAAACTCGCAGATGACTTCATCCGCGAGTTTGATGCCGTCTGTCTCAAACGCCCAGACAGGGAGAACGATGACCCGCATACTCATCTTGCCAACAGCCAATATGTCGTGTCACTTCACCATGACAGTAAGAGTCAGATACTCCATCTTCACATCAATGCCAACCGCATCGACATGGACGGCAATGTAAACAACGAGTACATGATTGGCAAACGGGCCACGATGGCTGCGAACAAAATCAATGAGCAGCGCGGGTGGGTTCAGTCGATGGCCAAGCAAGAATGGAACATCGACGAGATAACCAATGCCTGCATTGAGGCACTGAAGGAAATGGACTCTTTCGACTTCAATACCTACGAGGCGAAACTGAAAACAAAGGGCTACGGGGTCAACGTCATGCGTGACAGTATCGGCAAGGTTCGCGGCTACTCCATCAAGAAGGGTAACTCCACATACAAGTCCACACTGTTGGGTCACAAGCGAAGCCTCACTCCGTCACGTTTGAGAGCAACCTGGGAGAAACTGCATCAGAACAAGAGCATACATGCTCAGACTATGGCTCCGAAAAAAGCTCAATCAGTCACCCGTCCTACCGTACCTGCTACAGCAAAAGTTACGCAGCCGAAGCAACAGTCAACGTCCAAGCAGATGCCGTTGCATTCCATAATGTCTGAGCCATTGAAACAGCAGTCTGTCATGGTTCATCATGACATCGATTGGAACGGCAGAGTCTATCCTGTTGACATCCCTGAAAAGGCAGACGGTGTACTGATGAAAGAGACGGCTCTGCCCGATGATGTGCTGTGGTCAACCCTCACCGACATCCAGCATACGGCTCTGTTGCTGTTTGCCAACTATATAGATGCAGCTACGGAGATTTCAGAGTCTTGTGGTGGTGGAGGAAATGCGCCCGAATCCGGCTGGGGAAGAAAGGAAGACGAGGACGATGTTGCATGGGCTCACCGCTGTGCGCAGAAAGCCTTCGGCATGCACATTCGTCGCTCGCGTGGTATTCACAGGTAAATATATAAAGTTGAAAATATGAAGAATAGATTTGTAAAATCCGGCCTCGACTTGGAGGCCAAAATGAATGAACTCGACCAGAAGGCCGAGAAGGAGAAAGATGTGCAGGACAGGACAGCGAGCCTTGACAAGTTTCTTGAAGAGCTGTCCGCAGACCTGCTGGTAATGAAGAATGCCGTAAGCCTGATAGACGAGGGTAACCACCGCTTCAAGAAAGCGAACGAGGATTTCGGCATGGTCTTGAACAAGTACGAGAACATCGTCAAGGAATCTAAGCAGTTCGTCGATGACGTAACCAAGATAGAAATATCGAGCAACATCTCCGAAGCATCCATGAAAGCGATGGGTAAGATTTTTACTGACCACTTCAATCTCTTGTTGGATTTCCGTAAGGAATTATCTGAGGAACTACGTTTCAGGATTGATGATTTCGTGGACAGGGAGAAAGAAACCGCAGGCAATTTTGCCACTGAGACACAAAAGCAACTTGCCAATTTCAACGAGAATCTATCCAGAACCCTGTCGCATAGTGGTTTCTGGTGTACATCAAAAGTGTTTGCTTGGCTTCTTGGCATCTTTGGATTCTGCTTATTTGCCACATTCATGACGATAGCCTTGCTGATTGCTGGCAATCTACAATTCAGAGTCTCCTAAAATGCAATTTAGCCCCAGTCCGTCGCGATGACGAACTGGGGTTTAAAAGTACAGTCGAATTAGTTGCTCTGAAGTCCTCATGACTTGTAAAGTGAAAGACACCGTGGAGGACAAGCTTATGCTCTATATTCTATCTAACACTAGTTGTATAAGCGATATAAATGATGTGTTCTCGCTTAGCATAGTGATTTGCTTTGCATCATCAACAATACAACAAGAGACAGCCCGATGACCCAACAAAGAAGTAAGACCTGTTATAGATGCTGACTCCATATCAATATTGTAGATATGACTGCCTTCATACTCGAATGATGACAATTTCTCCTTAATGTTTATATCCTCTAAAGGAAGTCTTAGTTCTCTGCCTTGTGGAGCATAAAAACCAATACATGAAACAGTATATCCACGGACAATATCATCTTGTGCAATTTGATTAAGCAGCCCTTCATCCGTAGTTACAACGTATGGCGATCCTTTTATGGGATTCCACTGCATAAAGTCTGTAAAAATCTTCTCAAATTGCAAATCACAAACGCGATTTCTTCCTGCATAAAAGTTCAGCAGTCCATCAAATCCAATATTCTTCTTTGACGCGATTATCGTTCCAGGCTTAATATGAGCTTGCACTCCTTCGCTGATTCCAATATTTACTATTGTCAATACGCGATGTTCATCCTTCTCTTCACGCGTGTTATAATCTACGTTGACAAGAGTGTCAAGTTCATTAATTACGATGTCCATGTTTTCTGAGCCAAAGCCATACGACAAACATGTGATTCTTTTTCCTTTATAGATTCCCGTAATTGTACGAAACTCTCGGCTTTCCACTTTACACTCTTGGGATTCAAAGTGTGCTGCAACCAAATCAACGGAGGTAGGATCACTAACAAGAACTATACGTTCTGCTAATTGTTCAGGACGTACATGCAGATGGAAACAAGAACCATCGCCATTAATAATCAATTCTGATTCTGGAAATCTTCTCTTCATAATTCTTCATTTTTTAAGGTTTAACAATATCTGGAAATTCAGGTTTAATACTTTTATCACCTTTTCTTTGACCTACGACTTTTTCAACGGGTTGCAGTAATTCATGCACCTCGACTCCTAAGCATTTCGCAATCTCCATCAGTGTCTCAACACTTGGCTGAGACGAATTGGTACACCACTTTGAAATAGTGGCAGGGTCTTTGCCAAGCTGCTCAGCCAACCATTTGTTGGTCTTCTTGTGCTCAACTAAAACCACCTTTATCCGATTAATGTCTTTTTCCATATATCTTTGTTCTTATTGATTTCATCAACCTTATTTCCATAAATCCATATCCAAGTGAGACTCAATTTCCTCTTCTAGATCATCAGGCAATAAAGGAAAGAAATCCATACCTGTAATTCGCTCAACTTGATCAATGGAATTATAGTATAAATCCCTTTTCTTGGTACCGGCATTGTTTTTAACTACAACTCCCATTCCTTTCGGTGTACCGTTTAAACATAGTACCACTTTGAAAAAAGCTTCTGGCACATAAACTTGGTTACTACCGATTGTTTCATGATCCTGTTTATAGAAAACAGGACCACATATTATATATATATCTTGAAATCTTTTAGCCCAATTACGGCAGTCTATCTCTATACTGTTCCAAACGCCGCTATTTAGGCTTGCGTCTTGTGGACATACGTTTATCAGGCTAAAAGATTGGTTCATTGCCTCTATATCCCATTTATTATCTCCAGCAGGGCACATATGGCCGCGTGACCATCCACTTCCCCTATAGTCTTCACTAGTAGCTCGTGGTAAAGGGACTTCTTCGTCTTCGTAAAAAGCGTTACTTCGTCCAACAGACCCGTCAGAATGGTCACCTGTTAGATGCCATGCTACCCAATTCGGAATTTTAGTATCTTTGTTGTACGAAACAATATAAGCTTTTTTCTTTATTATCAGCTCCGAAACACTTGATAAAGGTGCAGGTTTACAGATTTCGAAAATGGAATCATTCTCTTCTGAGGACTCTGTATGTGATTCTATGTAGTCATTTCTAATAGAACTGGGCAACTCGCTATCTTCATTACTATTCTCATTTAATGAAGCCTCTTCGGTTTTTACATAATCATCAGAGGCCTGACCATTAGCATGTATTACACGTGCTAACAGGAACAGTCCAAGTAAGGCTACCACAAAAACGCCTATAGTTATTTTTAGCTTCATTGTGAATAGATTTTTATTTAGGAGAGGCGGATGGCACCGCCTCTCCAGCAAATCATTTGAAAACGAAGTGCTTCAATTCTCGTATACCAGTCACCAAGAATCCCAAAACAAATATCCAGAACCAATCCCAAAATGGAAGAGATTGAACGTTAAAGAAATCGTTCAGGAACGGAACTTGTACGATAGCTATCTGTCCAAGCGTAACCACTGTAGCAATTAGCAGGAAGCCATCACAACCTTTTAGATTCCAGCCAGAGCCACCTGTCTTATAACCACGGGCATTGAACATGTAGCCCATGTGGGTCATGACAAAGATAGTAAAGAGCAAAGTCAACTCATAAGTAGTCACTGGGCTCCGTTCACCGAATGAGAAGTTTATCAAGTCACTCATACTTGTAATATCTGAGTGTTGGAAGATAATCAAAAGAGAAAGGAGCATGAGGAAGAAGAAACCACCAACGCCAAATATATTATGGAGCATAGATTTATCAAGAATAAACGCCTTCGGGTCGCGAGGCATTTCATCCATAACAGACTTCTGCGGAGGTAGAGCAGATAATGCGATAGCAGCAAAAGTGTCCATTATTAAGTTAACCCACAGCATCTGAGTTACAGTTAATGGCGATTCAGTTCCAAGGAAAGCACCAGAAAGAACCAAAAAACAAGCTGCAACATTAACGGTAAGCTGGAACAGTAAGAACCGTTGAATATTCTTGTATAACGAACGGCCCCACATTACAGCATTAGCAATAGTACTGAATGAGTTGTCTTTGATAATCATATCAGAAGCATTTTTTGCAACATCTGTACCACTTCCCATAGAGAGTCCTACATCAGCTTTTTTCAAAGCAGGAGCATCATTTGTCCCATCACCAGTAACGGCTACCACCTGATCAATGCTTTGGAGGGCTTCCACAAGACGCTTTTTGTCCATAGGTCTTGCACGGGCAATAATTTTAATATCCATAACACACTGCTGAAGTTGCTTGTCGGACAATTTTGCGAGTTCTGCGCCTGTGATGATGTTCTTATCTGTATCAGCGTCTGTCCAAAGCCCTATCTTACGTCCAATCTCCTTAGCTGTACCCGGGGTATCGCCAGTTACGATTTTTACTGCAATACCTGCCTTCATACAATCACCAATAGATTCCTTTACGCCCTCGCGTATGTCATCTTGAATAGCGAAGATTCCAACAAATTTAAGATTATCGATTATTAGTTTACCATCCTTAAAAATGTTGTCAGTCTCAGACAGTTCTTTATATGCCATACCAAGTGTACGCATAGCCTTCAGCTGGTAGGACGCAAGTTCTGACTCTAAAGATTTCTTTGTGTCAGTGTTGGTATCACACAGATTTAGGAGAATTTCAGGTGCCCCCTTTACAAATACAACTTTCTTCTTAAGAACCGCGGAGTTAATGATTGTCGCCATGTATTTGTTTTCCGTTGAAAATGGAAGACGGTCGATTATTTGGATGTCGCTTCTTATATCAAGATAATCTACGTCGTTTTTCTGAAGCCATAAGAGAAGAGCACCTTCTGTAGGATTGCCAATAACCTTTATACTATTATCAGTGTATTCAAGATCAGCAGTTGTATTAGTTGCTATCATTTCTGCGACGAGGTTCATGTCGGGACATGCTATATTAGAGTCAACTACCTCCATTTGATTTTTCGTCAGCGTACCAGTCTTATCCGTACAGATTACCGAAGCAGCACCCATTGTTTCACAAGCATGCATTGTACGAGGATATGTGTTGCTCTTCATGAGCCTATACATGCTAAATGCAAGACTTAATGTTACAGACATTGGAAGCCCTTCAGGCACAGCAACTACAATAAGTGTTACTGCAATCATAATTGTTTCTAGGAAGTATTTTACAATGTCAATCCAGAATATTGTAGATGTAAAATCAGCGTTATTTGTAACGAAATACCATATGATGCGACCAATAATAATAAAGATAGCGATATAGTAACTTGCTTTCGTAATCCATTTTGCAAGACCATTAAGTTTCTTGCTTAATGGGGTCTCACTTCCCTTACGAACGCGCATGCGATCAATTAGAGGCTGCTCAACAACAATATCTTCATCTTCATGCTCATCCAGATATTCCTCCAAATAATCATTAGCATCATCCTCATTTGTGAATGATTTAAGAATTTCTTCAGTTGAATTGTTCTTAACAATCCAACTCACTTTTGTTTTTTCACCTTCATTTAAAGATCTGTACACTTCGCCACATTCAGTGTTCATACCAACCTTCGTAACTTCTGCAGTACAATATCCTTCAATGATGGTTGTTCCCTTTTTGATTTCGTTTGCTTTATATGCTGCATCAGAGTAAGCATTAGAATCGAGTGATTTTGTTGCCTGAAGTTCACCTGTCAGTGATGATTCGTCAACTATTAAATCCAAACATTCTTTTAAGACGCAATCTGCGGGAACTTCTTCGCCCTTTTCAAGTTTAATAATGTCACCAACAACTATATCTGCACGATAAACTTGGCTAATGTGACCATTACGATAAACTTTAACGAATGTCTTATCATTAGAGTCGTTAAGCCCTTGAAAATCTCTTTTATTTCTTTTTTCAAGCCAAGCACCAATTCTTGTTGCTAAAATCAATGCAACAACAATTCCTATTGGTTCAAAAAATATCGTTCCATCCTCTCCCAACCATTCATATTGAATTATTGAAACAATCATTGAAAAAATGAATACTGCAATCAATATTCTAAACCATTCATCATCGAAACCTCCATAGAATCCAACAAATAGAACTAGAATAGCTGCAATGGACACAATAGCAGGCATGACAAATATGCCTGTCCCCATTGCACTATACAATATACATGCTGCTATGATAGATACAACCATAAGGGCAAACATCGTAATGGCAATTGGATGTTTGCACACTTCAACAACTTGTTTCCAAAATCCATCCTCTTCAGGAGGTGTTAAAATGTTCTTACCATACTTCGCGCGGCTTTCGAGCACCTGTGCATCGGTCAAGCCAATGTAATGTTTTGCTGTTGTCATATGCTTTAATTTGAATTAGCAATTATATTATTTAGTATCTTTTTTGTCAATAGAATAACAGATAAAATGATTCCAACAATTCCCATAACTTCAATGGCATCCCCAACCTTTGGATTGCTTTGCCCCCAAAGGAAAATGGTCCAAAAGGCTATGACCATGAAAAAAGGAAGAATCTTACGCATATCTGTTACTATTTAAGGAACTCTTCTTCGCTAATAGGTGATGTCTCAAAGTTATTCATTCCAGTTTCCTCACGAACATTAATTCGTAAATCATAGTTTATCTCCTGCATAGAATTTTTCTTTCCAAAATCATACAACTGCCTACTTCGCTCATAAAATACATTTCGGGTAAACTTACCAATAATCATAGAGTCTGTTTGCAATTCCATCCAATCCTTACCATAAGCCAATTTCAGATAATATCTGCCTTGTGGTATCTGTGTTACTGTCGTAGTAGAGCTTTCTGGTACGACAGCATATCTGATACATTTATCTGTGCGAGCATCTACAATTTTAACTGCAACGTTATATCCCTCTCCCATTGTTATGTCAAAATAGTTATCTTGGATCCCATATATGGGTTTTACTCCATATTCATCGCCCAATTCAGAATCAGACAACTCTTCAAACGTCCATCCGTCACGCATCAACTTTTCCTGATACTCACTGTTCTCATTAATTTCTTGCTTAGTATTTGCAGTGTTGTGGCAACTTACAAAAACCAAAGAAAAAAAGAATAGCGTCGCAAACTTTTTCATAAGCTATATATAATGTGATTAAATATTGTCCAACCAATAATTGCAATACCGATGATTTTACAAGTCATCTTTATTGCCTTCTTGTTGTTTTTTCTTTTTATACGCCCTTCCAGCAAAATTGGAACAACTAACCAAATGCAGAGGCCTACAATAATCGATATAATCATTTGTTATGATTTTGTTTATGGACAGGTGGCTCCTAATTCCACCTGCCCATGAAACCTATTTGTTGTAGTTAATTCTTTACTTGTCCATTTCTGTACATTTCATTAACTTTGCTCTGTATTTCTGCGTATCTGCTACCAAGATTTCTCTTACGTACATCTCCGTTTCCATACTTACCGCGAATCACTTCTCTTGCCTCTTCCTCAACGGCTCCTGTTGCAGGAACTGGATTGGTCTGGCGTACACTTCCTCCTGTAGAGAGATCGCTTTTCACAGATGCATCAGCAACTGGTGCTGAAGTGCCACTATTAGTAGGAGATGCATCACCTTGACTTTGTTCTGGTTGAGTGAGACTTTCGTCTTCAGTTACACCGCTTGTCGCTTTATTAGCTGTTTCATCTTTTGCCTCCGATAAACCTTGTTCTTCTTTGTTTGCTTCAGTGGCTTCAGCCACAGTTGCATCCGCAGTTTTCACAGGTTCAACTACTTCAGCTACAGAAGACTTGTGTTCATCTCCTTGTTGATACAAATAATAGCTCCCTCCACCAACAGCGAGTAGTCCCACCAGGGCGGCTGCAATCCATTTGGTTTTGCCTTTGCCGTTTGTGGATTCTCCTACACCTTTTATCTCGTTATCGTCGAATTCGTCTTTTGTAAAATCAAAACGATTTTCTTTGGGTTTCTTGAAATCGAAGTTACGAGACGTTTTGTTTCCAGATTGTGCCATATTTCTTACGCATAAATATCTGCAAGGGTGGCAATTCCGCCATCATGGCCTTCTCCAATTGCTTCGAAAGACCAATCACCTTCTTCGTCGATAACTAATTTACCTGCCTCGACAGCAGTCTCTGTAGAGAACTTTTCTTTAAGATTGTATCGGCAAAGCACATCACCTGTCTCAGAATCAGTAATCAAAATAGCAGGATTACGGACATCTTTAAATGTGACGCCCTCTGTGGCAATTGCGACACAGAATACTATTTCTTTAACATCTTCATGAACACGGTCAAGTACAACATACATTGTCTCGCCAGCCTCGTCCTCATCTTCGTCTCCATCGCCGAGATCATCAGGAGCTCCAATTACAGAACCGTCCTTTGAAACAGGGACAGTTTGACGACGCCATAGTTTCTTGTTTTTGTGCTTTGCCCCATCATAGGGTTCAAAATCACCTTCTGTCGGGTCTTCTTCATTTGTAGACAACCAACGAGTGTTTGACTTGAAATAGACAAAGTTTGCATCATCTTCAATGATGCCATCTTCGCCAAGCAAAAATGCGCAAGCATCCAAATCTGCACCTGGTAACCATGTTAGGTCTACCTGAATTCTGTTCAATCCACTGTCTTTAGTGAAACTGAAACGTTCTCCTTTTTGGAGGTCTTTAGTAAAATCAAATCTTCCCATAATTTTTAGAAGTTTAATTGTTAAACATTATAAAATTATATTATACCGTTCGCACAAGATTTTGTATAAATCCATTTCACTCTTAGATATTGTACCTAATTTGTTGGCTTTGTCCAAACGAATTAAATTTGTACAAACTTCTGCCATTTTATTATCTTTAGATAGAGCAAAATAACGCTTTGCTTGTACGTATTTTTTTTCTCGAAGAAGAGTGAGCCCTTCTTTGCCAACAGAAATCTCTGATTGTGATTTTGCTGGCTCTGCCGGAGATTTTGTATCAACCTTCTTTGGTTTAAGAGTCTTTTTTGCTTCTTGTCTAATAGTTTCTTCTGCATTAATAGGCTTCCTGCTTTTTACAGATTTCACCTTTTCTTTTTGTGTTTTCTTAGAGACAGTTGGTTTTCTAAAATCAACAGAAGGTTCACCGCCTTGTTTTTTCAAGTTGGCTCCAGGGTCAATCTCATTGAGTAGCTCAACAAAATCACTTTCATGAGTAGAAATTCCAAAGGACAAGTATTTTTGTCTCATTACACGTATTTGTTCTTTGGCAGCATCGATATTACCACTTCTGATAAGTTGCTTGATATCTGCTTTCTTCCTTCTAAAATTCAACTCCAAATCGCTTTTTTCTATTTGCAAAGATTGAATCCTTTGCATTTCTTCATGCCATTTAGTTTTGTTTTCTGCATCAATCTTGATTAATTGATTGCATAATTCAATAGCAGACTTATAATCAAATGTCTTTTCTTTAGAATGCATTTCTTCTGCAATTACATTCACTTCAGAAGATATTGATTCTGCTTTTTCTGAATACTTGTTTAATAGCTCTTTTAGCGTTTCGTTCGCAGAATTGTTTGTAAGCGCTTCTCTAATAATAGAAATAGCTTTTTTGTATGAACCGGACGTCACTGCTTTCTGAGCTTTTTCAATGTATACTTTTACTTGTTGCTCTTGTGCCTTTGTTTGTGCATTTGCAAGTAATTCTTTAATTTCTTGATTCTGACTATCTATTTCTAATGCCTGATTACACAAGCTTATCATTTTAGTGTAATCTTCGTCCCATTGAGCTGATTTAATGTTTGACAAAAGTTGATTCCAACGCTCAATTTGGGCAGCGAATAACTTTTTTTCAGATCCAATTTCTGATAACTTCCGATTCCACTTTTTGGAATTAGCAAAATCTATGTCAATAAGTTCATTGCATATCGACTCTGCCTTTTCATATTTTTTCGATTTTAATGCTTGTTCCAAATCGTTTGCTAGTTTTTCAACTTCTGCAGCGATTCTATCTTGTTCATTCTTTATTTTCTCTTCACGCTCTTTTATGCCACTATACGAACTATCAAGGCTTTTAATCTTTTGTAATTCATCTAATGCTTGTGAATATAGATTTTGTCCTATGAAAATATCAACTCTATTTATAGATTCTTTTATCGTTTCAAGAATGCCAATTTGCTTTCTTGCGGCATCTCGTATTCTTATTGCTTCTGGAGAATTGGGGCGGACGTTTAATGCAGCTTCGCTCTGTGACAAGGCTTCATTCCATTGTTTGTTCATAAAACTATTGTTAGCCCTTTGTATAATCTGATTATACTGTTTTGCAGTCGCAGCCTGTTCTGCAATAAAACGAATTGCATCGTCCAATTTCCTTTTCGCCTCAAAGTCATCAGGTTTATGAAGTAATGCTATCTCACACCATTCCTTCATTTTTTCGTATTCTTGCTTGCTTTCATGGTTTGCTACTTGTTCCATTGCAGAAATATATTTCTTGTCTTCTGCTTGTTTGTCAGTTTTTTCTCCGTCTTCTATAGTTTTCTTGTATTTTGTAAGTTCGTTAGCAAAATCCAAATATAAATTTAACATACTAGCAAGCTGATTGCGAGCATCATTCCATGATCTAGTCGAAATATAATTATCTAGTTTCCCCTTTTCTTCATTGAACTCAGCTTGCTTTTGCCTCTTGTCAAGATCTTCTTCAGCCTTCTTTCTCCAATCATTTTCGTTTATACCCTCTAACAAAGGATAGACACCGATTATGTTGGGCAAATCTGTTTCTTTGTGTCGTATTATATAATCTTCCCTTACAAAGAATTTCTCTCGTATAGCACGCTCAAATTGATCGTTTGTGAATGTGTTGCCAATAAAGACGAGACCCTTTATTTCGTCATTTCGAACACCTGATGTTCTGACAAAATCAGTGACAACTCTTATTATGTTATTTACAATAATTGCAGTTCTTTCATCCAACTTTTTTTTGATTATCGAAACCTGGAAGATATTTGCAGGCTGATTAGCAAAAGAAACATTGGGTATTGTGATTGGAACAAACGGTTTCGCATTTGCAATTTTTACTAGCCAGTTTTGCACAAACTGTCCCATCCGCAAATATTCAAATTCTTTTTCGTCGTTTGATGAAAGAAAGTGAGTTCGATTATTTACGCTGTCAACAATTGTTTCTACTAGTGCCCTTCCTCGCAAATCCACCCCCATTCCATGTAAGACATTTTCGGAGTAGGATATAAATTCGTCCTTCTCTTTTTTGTACAAAATGTAATGAAGATTTTCATTGCAAGCATTTAATACGAGGTAATATCCCTCTTCCAGAAGCAAATCATGACGTCGGTTGTGCTCCAATGTAAGAAAACCTATTCTGGCTTCACTTCCTATAACTTTAAAATTATTAGAAATAAGTTCTTCAAAGAACACTAAGCGAGCAGGTCCAAGAATGTCAGGTGAAAATGAAATATAAGTATCTATTGTTTCTTCAGTTTCAACCGCATTTCGTAACACATCGAATATTCCTGATGCTTGAAATATACCCTTTATTTCCTCATATTTCCCTTCATATCTGGAAAATCGACAAAAAGGATTGTCTATTTTCCCAAATACATCACCAATATAATGTGCTTCGCCATTTCTAAAGTGAGATTGGTTGTCTTTTCCGTAAACAACTTCATTGTTTGAAATGTCTTCATAAAAATACAACCAAAAACGGTCTTCGCGATTTGGAGGAGTAATAAGACTCGGCACACCATCGTTACACACAGCAGCGATGATGTACCATTTGTCTATATAAAGAGTAAGCGCCTTCATTTGAGAATTAGCTCATTTGTTACTGGTTAAATATCTTTTTTATTAATGACTCTAGGAAGCACGACCCTTCAGCAATAATTATTGGCTGATGATAATGGAATCCTTTTCCGTCATTGTTGTTTCGCGCCTTTTTATATTCAGTATCATTTTTCATGAAGCTTGCAACTCTGTTGGGTAAATCGGCCAGATCATTACGTAAAACCTCTGCGTTTGTGTATAATCTAGTCTTTTGACTGACAAAGTCGATAAAGATATTCACAAATTGAGAGAAATTTTCCACACGAGAGAAGTCAAAATTGTTCATCTCATGATCAAAATAGTCACCTGTTAATTCTTCGTCTGGCATAATTTCACGCGGAGACCCATCTTGCATAGTAAAAGACACTCCTGTTTCTCCGCAAATATCAGAATCTTCTAATTGGGCTATTTTCCCTAATTTTTGAGGATCACACAATCCCTTTGCGACTTCTGCCTTATTATCGTTTTCAATTTCTTCTCGATAGAACACGTCAAATGACGCATTCGGAAGTATTATTTCTACGCCAGCATTTATACAATCTGCGTAGTACTGTGATATCACTCGTTTACTAACGGCATTTCTTAACCAATGGAATAAACGTCCACCCTTACCAAAAGACAAAATTTCAATTCGCTTAATGTGATCCAAATGTTGGGTCTTAACGGTTTTACCAATCAGCATTCCAGAATAGAAAAGGAGGAGGCCTGTTACATATGCGGGAATAGTGAAAACAAACTTAGCATTGGAAGCAATAGAGCTATAGAATTCCTCATAATCTGTTTTGTCCTTTAATTGATCAAATATACAGTTGAGATAATATGGTGCCTTTTCTCTTTCTGTTAGCACTTCTTGTATATTTTCGACATGAACATTTGTGTTGTGAGCTTCATGGAAAGAAACCAAAGCTTGACGGAAAGAATCAGAATTAATAACAGCATTGAAAAAAACTCCAGCAGCCAATCTCACGGAACTTTCGCGATAGAGCGATGCTTCGTTGTTATTTGCTGGGTCTTTCGCTAATAATAATATATCACTTGTACTTCCGCCTACATCAATCCCCAAGAACATGTTATCTTTATTTAGACCAAAATCCTGAGCTAAGGCAAAACTACAAACAGCTTCGGCTTCTGTCGTTGGCTTCGCAATAAGTTCCGGTCTCCTTCCGGTAATCGGAGTGATTTTGCACAAATCTTCAAAGATACGCTCTACACTATCAACATCGGCAGACATCATTGAGCCAGGATAGCTCCATGAGATTTCTGTTGGACGAATCCGGTTCGTATAGAGAAACGCACAAGTTTGTAGCCATATGGTCTTAAGAAACGCACGCTTCTTTTGAATGCCCTTGTCATCATCGAGCCATTTCATATTGTAATGCAGTACACCAGCTTGTGTGGTTATGTGGTATTTGTCCATTTTCTTGACAACCACATTAGGCCTATTCACAGGAACACCTCCAGAGATTTCATCGTCAAATGCGAAATTTACATATCTGCTGTCGTGTTCATGCAGCCATGACTTCATTTGCCCATTATTTGAAGAATAGTTTGTGAAGAAGAGTAACTCATTATTTTCTGCAACTGCACGAACATCCTCATTCTCTCGACCAACAAGTACGGAGCGGTAGTTCCCAAATTGAATTGGCTCTGGAGTTTTTGCATCTTCACAATAATAAACACAAGTGTTATTACTTCCAAAGTCCACGCCAACCAATGCCTCTGTTCGCATGTCTATAGTTGTACGGTCTTCAATAACGGAAGGTTTGAAAATTAAAAAGCCTGCATGGACATCTTTTCCTTCTTCTTTTACTGTTGCCGATAGTCCCATCATTGGTTTGTCTGTCGTAATAATATTGTATTTGGGCAAATCATCGCCTTGACCTGCAGGGTAGGTTATTAATTTTTTAACATCTACTTGTTTTTGCTCCCCAACTTCGGGAACATAACGAGAAGTCAAGAAATGTCCTTCAATATCACGTAGGATATTGTTCTTCCACATAAATATCGGAACAAATTGTTGTTGGGCGTCACTTGTTAGTTCAGAGTACAAATAGTATTTATTCCATTTTTCAGAAACAAAATTAGGCCATAAAATTACACGTCCCTGATCGGTCATCCAGTCTATTTCATATTCTCTTGTATTAAGAGCAACTTCTTGTCCGTCAATTTCTACGACTAGAGATACTGCTAATTGACCCGCATCATTGATAATACCTGTAAGTTTAGTGTTACCTCCTTGGGAATAGCCTAATAAACCTGGTAAACTCTTCTTAAATATGTCTATACCCTTTTCGGAAAGAGGAAGGGAGAAATAGTACATGGAATTGTCCTGTATGTCTTTCACCTGTAAATAGAACACAGGTGCATCTGTAAGCTTTGGACGTTGTTTCGCATCTTCAGCCCAACCAATAACAAATTTATCTTCACTTAATAATTTTTGAATATCACCAATTAACTGGTAATCGCCATCGTTTGTATAGGTAAATGTAAAATCTGGTTTCAGATATACAGGAACGTCACTTTTGAACAAAGTTGAGAAGGGACAACAAAGGTTTCCATATTGAGCAACCGGGCCAACTTCCCGAAGATTGTCCCCTCCTTTCTTACGTATAACGGATTCCCATTTACGACTCATTTCCTTGAATCCCGTTAGTTTCATCGTAGGTTTTTTACCACGCAGAGAATTTACCTTGGTTTCAAATTCTGCGAGATTTGCATTCATGTTTTTTACAAACAGAAAGACTTTTTGCAATTGTCCTGGGCTTAAGTAGTTAGTAGGATCCTCAAACTTTCCATTTCGATACCAACTAATATCTGAAGCATCATCTCCCAAATCTGAATAATCTACACCTGTGAAGATACCTGTCATGGGTGATGTTCCACCTACTAAATGATTTCGATAATAAATAAGTTGTATATATGGTTGCTCATCTGGGTTCTTTGACAATTTATCTTGATTACTCCAAATGTCCTTATCGTCAAAAAGCATTCGTCCAAAAGCAGAAGCGATGTCATAATCTCCTCCCCTTACATCCATTGTTACAGGGCTGGAGAAATGAATTCTATCAGGAAAAAGCGCAATAGCAGCAAACAAACCTTTCCATTCTGCATGCAGCAATTCGTAGAACTGTGTTAAACCTGAATCATCTATATTCGGATCTGGCGTTGCTAATGTTTGAAGAGCAAACTTAAACAATTTCGCGCGTGCCCAGGGAGTTGGAACCCCAGAGATAAGGGCACTCAGATTTTGCGCATTTATCCCATCTAATATACTACCAGTTTCTATCCCCTGAATATAAGAGGGAGCGTCATCCAACTCGTTCCATTGGCCCTGTGTGCCATCTTTTGTTGTATAACTTTTTATTAATAATGCTTTTGCCATATTGCTCTTTTATTTAAATTGATAGATATTAGTAAGCGTATCGAATACAAGTTTATATAATTGTTCTCCTGGATCAGTTATACTTTGAGATTTCCCATTATTAAGAACCTTTATGAACTCTTTCTTAAAAACATCAAACTTGGAACTAATTATTGGTTTGTAGGAATACCTATAGTCTTTGCCAAGCCCCTCTGTTCTGTATAAGTACTTGTTCCAGTCCAAATCATTAACCTCTTTGAAGTTTTTCGGCATAAAAAGTCGTGCATTAAACAACATGTTGTCGCCACTTCCTGCAGAACGATGTAGTTGAAATAGCCATCCTTCTTCAAGTTTCCCTTTCTTATCCGTCTCAAAATCCACTCCAAACAAAAAAAGTGAAAAATAATCTTTTAAAGACTTTACCTGAGTAGAATCAATGGAGTCAAATCCCATGATATCCTTCATCCGAGAACTGCGAACTCCTTCAATAAAATCATCTTCTCCATTATTGAATAAGCCAAAGGCTATTAACATCCCAAATTTTTGTGCGAATTCTTTCTCTTTTGCCTTTCCAACAAAATCTTGAAATTCCAATTTATTGTTTTCGTTAATGGAGCGATATAGGTAGTCGGTTTTGTATTGCTGCTTATTTTGTGCTAATCCTTCTTCGTCTTCATTATAAAACTGAAGGGCAGCACATGCAGCCAATAGCTCTATAAAATGCGAATCGTTCGTTTGCTTCTCCCCTCCTGTGATTGTTTCAGAACATTCTTTCTGCATGGGATTCCATGAAAGTCCTTCGGTGCCCATCATATAAAATTTCTGATAAGTGCTCTTAACTGTTGCATCATCTTCATAAAACATCATTGCTACTTGAGAATTCAATGCAAATTTGTCACTCGTTGCAATAATTTTCTGTTCATTCAATTCTTTACTTGAAGGCGAATTAAAAGTAAAGTACGCTGTCAATAATGTCGATCCAAAATAAGCTTTCTGCAAAATATCTACGGAGCCATTACTAATGATATTGGCAGCTTCTGATATTGCCTGCGGTATAATAGGAATTGAAGATGCTCCTGTTCCACCAAAAACTGATCCGAGAATGAATACCTTGGGATTCCCGTTTTGACTTGCCGTGTTTAATTCAGACAAAAAACTTTTCATCCCATTAGGATTCTGTTCGCGAGCAGCCTCTATAATAGAATGATACATCATCATAGAACCTAAATGAGTTTGTGCTCGATAACCATGACGCAGGTTGAAATCTTCAACATCTTTGGACAAAACCAAATCCGCTAAGTCCGTTTGCTCCCTGTGATTATATTTCGTATCGCCATAATTAAAAACGGCCTTGAATGTGCTGTTTTTCTCATAATTTGGGCTAAACTCGTAGTATTTAATATTAGCCGAAAAGAAAGTGTCTTTATTTGCAACTCTTTTCTTCTTATCTAAACCTTTGGTATTCAAATAAGCTTCTTTTACTTTCTTAAGTCTCGAAAAATTACCATTGTTTTTATCGGTGTCTAATGCTAAAAGATGGATTTCCGTCTCATCAAATAGCCCCATCGCACAAAGATGTATTAACGACTCGATACAACGCATTCCTGTGCCACCGATGCCCATTACAAAATATTGTTTAGCCATAACTATAGTTTTAGAAGAACAATACTACTTTTTTACCTTTCCTAAAATTGAGCCGAACTTGGAGTTTCGGAAAACAAACATCAATATTACACTAACGACAATGTAGCCAATTAAAATAATAAACAAGCATTCTACATTGGTTTCTGAAAACATACTCTGCCAACCAACATTATTGATTGTTGGCTTAACAGACAAATCATTGTACATGTAGAATCCGAAAGAGCAAATTAATCCAATAATAACGAACCATATACGTCTTGTAATATAAGAACGTCCGTTGCTTTTATAGGGTATTAAGTTGGCAACAAGGCATGCTATGCCTATAGCAATAATACACATGATAATGGAGTACACAATTGTCTCATCTTGTAGAGACTGCAAAGCAGGAAGAGTTGTTATTCTATTCATAATTACTTATTTATGTTTGTTACTTTTCACATAGATTGAATAGATGGGAGAATGCTTCATCTGATTCTGAAGATCTTCATCAGTCAGACATTGTTCGACACTTGCTGCAACAGACTGATTAATTCTACCAGGTTGTCCCAACAAATCAAATGTAAACATATCTCTGTAATTTTGGAATACCGTTTCTATATTATCAATAAATAAATCAATCTTGAAATAATTAAATGGATTACCATCAAGAAAATCATTAGTAAGATTGTTTATGTCAAAATATAGATTTACAATTCCATGTTTTTCGAACTCCTTTTTATCAACAACAAGAAATGTAGTGATTTCATCAAGAGGTTGGCTAATCTTTCCTGGCTTTAATTGGCCTTCCTTTCCTTCATAAAATGACGTGTATTCCACATTCAATGGTGAAACAGTAGATCTTACGTCCTTTATCTTATATCCGCCGAATGAATTCCGGTCAACTTTTAATCCCTTGATGATATAGTCTCCATTAGGGAGTGGCTGCCCTGTCTTTTCATCAACAGCCCCCATGATGAAATTCTCAATTTGATCCCAACCAACAGTCCAATCTTGCACTTCAAAACCATATTTCTTGTCTGTTGCTACAGAAGCTGCTAAAAGAGGATTCGGTTCAGTTGTTAATCCATTTTTTGACATCAAGGATGGATGGTCTGCTGACAAATGGAATAAATGAACATCAGGAAAATCTTCCAATTTGGCTGTTTGACGTATTCTATCGTAAATATTGTTCTTTAAACGAGAGTCAGTAAACAAGAAATAAAATCTCTTCTTATTGTAATTATTGCCATTATGAGGTTCAACATAAGGTTCTGATAATATGTATATATCATGTCCACGCTTCATCCATGTTTTAAATGCCTTCGCAAGATATGGATTATTCGGGTTGGCCCCAGCTATCGTTGGATTATAATATTCTCCGTCCGTTAATAGCACTCCTTCCCCTTTACCATTTGCAATTTCTTCTGCGGCTTTTCTTAACTCTGCATAATCAACATTAACAATATTCAGTAAGCGATTATATGTGTCTGGTGTTTCTTCTTTAACTATATCCGATCCCTTAATTGAATAATAAGTTTTCGTTGCATCTACAAAAGAAGGAACCAGTGATTGGTAAAATGGAGAGTTCTGTCCTAATGTTATACAAGAAGAGTTATCCACATAAAGAGACAAGTTATCTTCCTCCAACATGTCATCAGGAGTTAAGAAATTGATTTCGTGGAATTCTTTAATAAACTTAGTGTCCATTGCAGTTGGAACACCTCTGTGGATAATTCTATGTATAAAATCACATGACGACATTGTAAACATCATTCCACCTAACATTGTGAAAAGTACTATTTTGTCTCTCAGTTTCATTGTTCTTCTTATTTTAAATCAGTATGTAACGATAATATCAACTCACAATCACTTTACAATAATAAAGTGTTGTGGGCTTCATGTGACATGTTGCGAGTAATTACGCATAGTTCTCTTTGGGCTTACGCCCTTTGACCTTGCGACCTCCTACAAGATTTGTTCTAGATCATTAGTATCTACAAAACATAAAAGAAGCGTGAGATCGGTACTCTGTTACTTATCTCGCGTTCCTGGCCTTCGAACTTGCCGTCTCAGAAAGATAAGCAACTCCGAAGCCCACGCCGATATGAATATAGTACCCCTAACAGAGATATCAAAGACTCGAAAACGTCCTATATCTCCAAAGGGGATGCGTATAAACACATCCCGAGGACATCTACCGTTGCATCATCACTTCTGAGAGTTCGGAGTGTTCGAAGTTCGGAACCCAGCGATGAGCGTCAAAGTAAACGCCTTTTCTACATAATGTAGCGAATCTCTTTCCCACCGCCCGCCTTGTCAGATTCTTTTGTTGCCAAAATTATCTTCCTCGGCCCGGCGTGGACAGTCATTTACATTGTGGGCGATAACAGAATTCATCCGTTTTTACCGAACAGTCATGACATCGAGAATCGGCCGTAAAGATACAAACTTTTTGTGACATTCCATGTCTTTTCTTAACTTTTTTCACAAAAAAGAGCAAATTTTCTGTTTTTCAAGCCTAAAATTTCAAAAAATAGCACTAAAAAGCAATCAAAATGAATTCAATTTGGCGTATCGTCGGCCTCGATGTGAGTTGGATGATTCACTATTCGCATAAAAACCGAATACCTTTCCAATGCCATTTCTACTCCCTCACAACACCCATGTTTATGAACGAGTCAATTCACATTTGATACAATTTCGGGATATTGCGTGGAAATGTGAAGAATTTTTTTTGTGTTTCAAAATATTATTCGTACCTTTGCACCTAAGAATAGCGTTCTTTGGATGCTAAGCAAAGTAAGAAAGAATATAAAACTTAGCTCGTTTCTATATCGTTACCTATTCAAATATAAAATAAGGTAACTCCCTGATTTTTAGTTAGGAAAGAAAATCAAAATGACTTCAGATGTGAAGGTCAATCTTGACGACAAAGATGCTGCGTGGAAATATATTATTGATAATTATGGAAGAAAAAATGAAAATAGTATGAAACAGAAATTT
>Ga0326511_10001253_pt1 | contig 21391 bp, 18 predicted proteins | sample 0_2496_0518_D_FD_203701 | JGI IMG/M metagenome (GOLD analysis project Ga0326511, IMG submission 203701) | Bovine rumen microbial communities from UC Davis, California, United States - 0_2496_0518 | ecosystem: Host-associated > Mammals > Digestive system > Stomach > Rumen | place: USA... | reverse complement strand
TTTGCATAACATTGATTTTGATGTCGTAAAGGTACAACATTTTTACGACATAACAAAGCCCTGGCTTGAGAAAGTCGGGGCTTTGCGATAAAAAAAATGAGGATGTGCCTATTTTGACACACCCTCACGATCACACACATGTATAGCCACCGTCAACAGGAATGGCGGTGCCATTTACATAGCTGGAAGCTGGCGATGCCAGGAAGATGGTGGCTGAGTCGAGTTCGCCCTCCTTGCCATAACGTTCTACAGGAATGGTGCCTTTGGCATATTCCGTAAACCAGTCGGTTTCCAGCGTATCCTTCGTCAATGGTGTCCAGAAATAGCCAGGACAGATGGTGTTGACGGTGATGCCGTACTTGCCCCATTCGGCAGCCAGTCCTCTGGACAGGTTGACCACACCACCTTTGGCAGCATGGTAAGGTGTGCATGGGGCAATCTTGTTGCCTACCAGCCCATACATCGATGCGATATTGATGATACGTCCATAGCGGGCAGGAATCATTGCGTGTTTGGCAACGGCACGTGCCACCTTGAATGTGCCAAAAAGGTCTATCTGCATTTCGTTGTTGAACTGTTCGTCGGTGATGTCCTCAGCAGGCGCAACGGCTCCTGTGCCAGCATTGTTGACGAGAATGTCGATGCGTCCAAAATGCTCCATCGTCTTTTTCACTACATCCTCCACCATCTCAGTGTTGGTGATGTCGCAACGGATGGGCAGCACATCTACGTTGTATTCCTTGCGCAGCTCTTCGGCCACCTCTTCCAGTTTTTCCATACGGCGAGCGATAGGAACAATGTTGCATCCTTGATTGGCAAGTGCTTTTGCCATTTGTACACCTAAGCCGCCAGAGCAACCTGTTACGATAGCTACCTGACCTTTCAAATCGAAATAATTCTTCATAAGTATATATTAAATTAGGTTTATGATGCAAAGATACGAATTTTTCTAATAATATCGCTTGTTTGCCAAAAAAATGTTATATTTGCAGAATGAAACAAGTTAGACCCAAAAAGAATCTGGGACAGCACTTCCTGACCGATTTGAATATTGCCAAACAAATTGCGGATACGGTGGATGCCTGTCCTGATATTCCTGTGCTGGAGATAGGTCCAGGCATGGGTGTTCTGACGCAGTATCTCGTGCCGAAGCCGCGCGAAGTGAAAGTGGTGGAAATCGACCGTGAGAGTGTGGCATACCTGCATGAGCGCTTTTCTGAATCTGTCCTCGCTTCCCCGGTCTCTCGTTCCTTCGATCCCTCGAAAGACGATTGGATTATCTCTGCTGATTTCCTCCGCATGGATTTGTCGAAGGTGTTCGATGGCCGGCAGTTTGTGTTGACAGGCAACTATCCCTATGACATCTCCTCGCAGATATTTTTCAAGATGCTGGATAACAAGGACCTTATCCCCTGTTGTACTGGTATGATTCAGCGAGAGGTAGCTCAACGAATGGCATCGCAACCAGGAAATAAGCAATATGGTATTTTGGCTGTGCTGATTCAAGCATGGTACGATGTGGAATATCTGTTCACCGTTGACGAGACTGTTTTCAATCCGCCACCAAAGGTGAAGAGTGCTGTTATCCGTATGACTCGCAATCATGTGAACGAGCTGGGTTGTGACGAGAACTTGTTCAAACGACTGGTGAAGACTGTCTTTAATCAACGACGGAAGATGTTGCGTGTGTCGTTGCGCCAGATGTTCACACAGGGCAAACCTCGCGAAGGATTCTACGAACAGGAGATGATGACGAAACGGCCTGAACAACTGACCATACCGCAGTTCGTGGCATTAACCAATATCGTGAGTGAAGAACTGGAATATTTGGAGAAAAATGCATAAATTGTTGCAGGTAAAAAAATAATTGACTAATTTTGTACTCAAAACCTTTTAAAACATAAAACCTTATTATATGATAGACGTAAAAGAAACATTACAGAGCGCAGAAGAACGCATGGAGATGGCTGCGATGTTCCTGGAAGAACAACTGGCCCGTATCCGTGCAGGACGCGCTAACGTAGCCATTGTCGATGGCGTACGTGTTGAATCATACGGTTCGAAAGTCCCTCTGAACCAAGTTGCTAACGTGTCTGTGCCAGATCCACGCACCATTGCCATCAAACCGTGGGACCGTAAGGCGATTCGCGACATCGAAAAGGCCATCATGGACAGCGATGTAGGCATTACCCCAGAGAATAACGGTGAGGTGATTCGTCTGAACATCCCACAGCCTACTGAGGAACGCCGTCGCGACTTGGTGAAGCAGTGTAACAAGATTGGCGAAAAGGCTAAAGTCGAAGTGCGCAATGTTCGTGGCGACATCAAGGAAAAACTGAAGAAAGCCATCAAAGACGGACTCAGCGAAGACAATGAGAAAGATGCTGAGATGGATCTCCAGAAATTGCACGACAAGTACATCAAGAAACTTGATGAACTGCTCGAAGCAAAGAACAAGGAGATTATGACCGTATAATGGTGAAAGGACTCGTCATTAAGAATACGGGCAGTTGGTACACTGTCAAGACTGACGACGGACAGGTTGTCGATTGTAAGGTAAAAGGCAACTTCCGACTGAAGGGCATCCGCAGCACCAATCCGGTTGCTGTGGGTGACCGTGTGTCGGTTGCCAATGAGATAAAGAGGAGAGAGAGCGAGGGAGCGAAGGAACGAGGGAACGACAATAGTTCAGGGTTATGGATAACGGAGATCGAGGATCGTAAGAACTATATTATCCGTAAGTCGTCGAACCTGTCGAAACAAAGTCATATCCTCGCAGCCAATGTTGATCAGGCTTTTCTCTTTGTAACCATCAACTATCCAGAAACATCCCTCACGTTTATCGACCGCTTCTTGGCTTCGGCAGAAGCCTATCGTGTACCAGTTGTCCTCATTTTCAACAAGACTGACCTGCTGAACGAAGATGAGTTGCGTTATCAGCGCATGATGATGGATTTGTACAAGAACATTGGCTATCAATGTTTTGCAATATCCCTTGCCGAAACGAATCTCGCGTCCTCGTCCCCCAGTACCTCCGTACCCTCAAACAAAGTTCCTTCGGAAATACTCTCTCTGCTCGAAGGCAAAATCACATTGCTCTCAGGCAACAGCGGGGTGGGGAAGTCAACGTTTATCAATTGTATTGTACCTGATGCCAATCTGCGCACGCAAGCAATTTCCGATGCCCACAACACAGGTATGCATACCACTACGTTTAGTGAAATGATACCGCTTCCTTCGTCTTCCTCCTCTTACCTCATAGATACTCCAGGAATCAAGGGCTTTGGCACATTTGATATGGAAAAAGAAGAACTCACCAGTTATTTCCGAGATATTTTCCATTTCTCCAAAGAGTGCCGTTTCAGTAATTGTACCCACACGCATGAGCCAGGCTGTGCCGTCCTTCAGGCACTCGAAGACCATTACATTGCCCAAAGCCGATACAATTCCTACCTTTCGATGTTGGAAGACAAAGAAGACGGGAAGTATCGCGCTGCATTTTAATCTTTCTGACTTGCTTTTGCAGTTTCCTCGATTGCTTCTTCGTGCCCAGACAAAGCGGCGAAGGGTGCAAACTGTGCTGCAAGGCTCCCATCCCGTCTTCTCCGTCCTATAATCGCTCCAAAGATACACTAAATTTTTGAGAAATCACGATAAACAGGCAGTTTGACGAATGTCTTAATATAAAAAAGGTACACTAAAGATACACAGAAGATACACTAAAGGTACATAAAAGGTACACTAACTGTACACAGGCGGTACTCTAACACTGTATTTTCAAAAGCTTACCTTTTGCAATCCAAAAGCTTACCTTTTGCAAACCAAAAGCATACCTTTCGCAATCCAAAAGCATACCTTTTGCAGTTCAAAAGCATAGCTTTCGTAAACCAATCCGGCCCGTTTTGCTTCACAAAACAGCACTAAATGTCTGCAAAATGTATCTTTGGTGTATCTTTTATGTATCTTTAGTGTATCTTTTATGTATCTTTAAAAAATGCAAATATGCTTTATATCAAGTATTTAACGATAAAATAGTGTATGTTTTCAAAAAATACACACATATTTCAAAAATAATATTGGATAAAACGCTCAACGGGGATGAAGTTCCTTCTGTGTAGTCGTTCCTTTTATGATATAAAGCATAATGACCGATTTAGGATAAAAAAACGATATTTCTTTTGGGGTTTGGGCTTTTATTCCTAATTTTGCATAGTAGAAGAATCCAAAAGAGATGAACATAGACGAAATCAAGGACAAGCGGATAGCGGTATTGTTGTCAGGAGGTGTTGACAGTTCTGTGGTGGTCTTTGAGTTTGCACAACTCGGACTTCACCCTGATTGTTTCTATATCAAGATAGGTCCAGAGGAGGAAGAAGAGTGGGACTGCTCTTCAGAGGAAGACCTGGAGATGGCAACCGCTGTGGCCCATAAGTACGGCTGCAGTTTGGAGGTGATCGACTGTCATCAGGAATACTGGAACGAGGTGACGCGCTATACGATGGAGAAGGTGAAGGCTGGCTATACGCCCAATCCCGATGTGATGTGTAACCGACTGATTAAGTTTGGTGCCTTCCACGAGAAACGTGGCCACGACTACGACCTCATCGCTACAGGACACTATGCACAAACGGAATGGATAGACGGAAAGAAGTGGCTCACTACCAGTCCTGACCCTGTGAAGGACCAGACAGACTTCTTGGCACAAATCTATGACTGGCAACTGAAGAAGGCACTTTTCCCTATCGGACATTATGTGAAGGACGAGGTGCGCCAGATTGCTGAGCGCGAACATCTCATCAATGCCAAGCGCAAGGACTCACAAGGAATCTGTTTTTTGGGGAAAATCAATTACAACGACTATATCCGCCGATACTTAGGCGAACAGCCTGGCGATGTGATTGAACTGGAAACAGGCAAGCGAATTGGTGAGCACAAAGGCTTGTGGTTCCATACCATCGGACAGCGCAAGGGACTGGGCTTCGGCGGTGGTCCTTGGTTTGTGGTCAAGAAAGATGTTGAGAAGAATATTCTTTTTGTCAGTCACGGTTACGATCCGCAGACAGCCTATAAAAAGGACTTCCGTATTCATGATTTCCATTTCCTCACGGAGCCGTTTCATGAGAATCAGAACAATCACTCCGCTCAGCTCATGAACATCACTTTCAAGATTCGTCATACACCTGAATACCTGCCTGCGACGATTGAACAGGTAGGAGAGGGGGAATACCTGATTCATGCCGATGCGCCCATTCATGGGGTGGCGCCAGGTCAGTTTTGTGTAGTTTATGATAAACAGCACCACCGTTGTTTCGGCAGTGGCGAAATTACGGTATGAAGATTCTCACGGGTGAACCGTGAGGCGCAGTTTCGTTTGTTATTTACAAACGTCTTTCAGAGGGATGTTGTCTAATGCTTGGATGTATTGTTGTTGGGCTGCTTTCAGCTGTGCCATCGTTTCTTCTGAAAGGATATCGGAAATCTTGGTGTTCAGTTTCCGCTGTTTGTCACGAGGATAGGCGTCAAGCAGTTCTCTCATCCTTCCTACTGTGATATTGGCTATATCTTGAGCCGGTTGGAACACAGGCTCTTGGTCGCCATTGCCAGAAATCTCTGTCAGTAAGTTGACATCACGCAAACGGAACAGTAAATCGGTAGTAACACGGATGGGGATTTTTGTTTCTTCCTTCAGTTGAAGGGCCGTTAGGGGCGCTTTCCCTTCTGCAAACCGACGACAGATGATGCCCAGTAGTGTGGCACTCATCAGCATCTGGTTGCCATAGCTCACATCTTTGGTCTCTATCAGGAAAGCATAGTAGTCCATATTCTGATTCATATAGCACAGTTCGGCACAGAACAGACAGATGTACCATGAGATGAGCATCCAGAGCATGAACAGCGGCAGGGCTGCAAACGAACCATAGATGGCATTGTAGCTGGTCAGCAAAATTTGTCCGTGGATATAGAAATACTGTAGGATAATCATGGCGATACCTGCGATGATGCCAGGAACAATGGCTTTGGATACATGCACTTTTGTGTTGGGCATGATCACGTAAAAGGCAATGAAGAAACACGGCATCAGCACATAGGGAATCAGTTCGATGAGGAATTTCGACATCGTACCCAGTACGGCAAATGATTCCAGCGAACCGGCTATGGTGTAGAAAAAGATGTTCAGACCAGAGAAGATGATAATGATGATGGGAATAAAAAACAAAAGAGCCATGTAGTCGATGACGATGCGTGTTGGCGACCGCTTATCTTCCACTTGCCATATCTTGTCAAACGCATACTCCACATTGTAAATCAATGACATCACGGAGTAGAACATGAATATCAAACCGATACCAATGATGACACCGCTCTTGGCATGCGCCAGATACGAGTTGGCAAGTTCTATGATGGATTCTGCCACTTGTGGCTGACTGCTCAGCAAATTGCGAAACCACACCTCTATATATATAGATAAGTCGAAGCCTCTGGCGATAGCGAAGACAACGGCAAAGACGGGTACGATAGCCAGTAATGTTGAGAACGAAAGGGCTGTGGCGTAATCGCTATGTCCCCTTCGGATGAAGAAAATGACGGCAAGCCATAGCTTACGTAGCCAGTTGATGCTTCGCCCGATGATGCCTTTGCGGTCATCATTCTCCTCTTTCCACATACCTACCAAGAGGAAGTATTTGATTTTTCTGATATTCATAGGTTACTGAGACATGATGGATAATAGACGTTTGCAAAGATAAACAATTTCTGTAAACAAACTACCGATTATTGAGTATTTTGTATGAAAAAAGCCAAAACATTTTGGTTGTTTCAGGTTTTAGCACTATCTTTGCAATAGATTTATAAATAACGAAGGTAATATGAAAAAAACAATGATGACAATGGTATTGTTGTTGTTCGTAGCAATGACAATATCGGCACAGTGCGGTAAGGCAGATTGCTGCTGCAAGGAAAAATGCTGTTGCAAGACAGCAGAATGTTGTAAGAAAGAGGATTGCAAAAAGGCTGAAGGCAAATGTATGAAAGCTGAAGGCTGCAAGAAGGCCGAAGGTCAGTGCAAAAAGGCTGAAGGTCAGTGCAAAAAGGCTGAAGGCAAATGTATGAAAGCTGAAGGCTGCAAGAAGGCTGAAGGTTGCAAGAAAGCCGAAGGTCAGTGCAAGAAGGCCGAAGGTTGCAAGAAAGATGCAGAGCATAAGTGCAAGAAGGCCGAAGGTTGCAAGAAATAAGTATTTCCTACTTGCAAGAAATAAAAAACGGGTTGTCAGATTGTTGACAGCCCGTTTATCTTTTCCCAATCTTGAACAAAAGCAGTCATCTTTGGAAAAACGAGGTTTGCTCCCTCATTGGCAAGTGCCTCATCTGGAAGAGGACCGCTGTTGACTGCTACGGTGAAAATGCCTGCAGCTACGCCAGCACGAACACCTAATGGCGCATTCTCTACAACGATAGCCTCCCAAGGTTGCAGATTTCCTGCTCGCTGTAACCCCATGAGATAGGGATCGGGATTAGGCTTTCCCCGTTTCACATCATAGGCGGTAATGATGTGATCTTCCGTGAGGAATTCGCTGAAGTCTTCCAGCAGTCGTTGGATTAGAGGACGCTGTCCGCTACCTGTTACCACGATGACAGTCATGCCTGCTTCTGTAATCTTACGCATCAGTTCCTTAACCCCGTCAAAGACAGCAGGAGCAGGCATCTCATGAAACAATCGGCTTTTGACATCGTACATCTTTTGTGCTTCCGCTTCATCAATATCGCGTCCCTGCTGACGCTTCACCATCATACGAATAGTATCGACTCCTCTGGCTCCCTCTGTGGCATAGGCATCATGGGTGTTCATGGTAATCCCAAACTGTGCCATCGACTGATGCCAGGCTACAACATGATTGGGCATCGAATCGTAGAGGACACCATCCATATCAAAAAGCACAGCTTTGGGCGCAAAACGCTCAAAGCCGTGCTTTTCTAAATATTGTTTAATTGCTTTGTACATTTTTTTATAGGCTTTCCTAGGCTTTCCTAAGACATCCTAGGTTTTCCTAGTTATTGCTCCTTTGCTAAACGCTCTTGGATGGCTTTGCTGTCAGCCTCGTAGCCAGGTTTGTTGAGCAGGGCAAACATATTCTTCTTGTATGCCTCTACGCCTGGCTGGTTGAATGGGTTCACACCCAATACGTTGCCGCTGATGCCACAACCAATCTCGAAGAAATAGATGAGTTGGCCAATATAATATTCATTCAGCTCAGGAACGCTGATGCGGATATTAGGAACACCACCGTCAACGTGTGCCAGACGAGTTCCCAGCTCAGCCATCTTGTTGACTTCATCCACTCGCTTTCCTGCCAGGAAGTTCAAGCCGTCGAGGTTCTCCTCATCGCTTGGGAACAACATCGTACGGTTGGGTTTCTCTATACTGATGACGGTCTCAAAGATGGTACGCTCGCCATCTTGAATCCACTGACCCATAGAGTGCAAATCTGTGGTGAAATCTACAGATGCAGGGAAGATACCCTTCTTGTCCTTACCCTCAGATTCTCCGTATAGCTGTTTCCACCATTCGCTGACGAAATGGAGTTTCGGCTGGTAGTTGACCATAATTTCAATCTTCTTGCCTGCCTGATAGAGACCGTTGCGCACAGCTGCATATTGTGCAGCGATATTCTCTTCGAATGGCACGTCTTTTCCGCAAGCCTTCTCCATGTCAGTGGCACCTTGCACCAATGCCTTGATGTCAAAGCCTGCACAAGCGATAGGCAACAGACCTACTGGGGTCAAAACAGAGAAGCGGCCACCTACATTGTCAGGAATCACGAATGTTTTGTAGCCTTCTTTGTCAGCACAAACACGAGCGGCACCTTTCACAGCATCCGTAACAGCTACGATGACGTCTTTGGCAGCTTCTTTGCCCATTTGTACCTCACACTGTTTCTTCAGCAAACGGAAGGTCAGTGCAGTCTCAGTGGTTGTACCAGACTTGGAAATATTGATGACGCCAAATTTCTTTCCTTTTAAGTATTCAGTCATTTCGGCCAGATAGTCCTCACCGATATTGTTGCCTGCAAAAAGGATGATAGGATTGCTCTTATCTTGGATGAGCCAGGTAAAAGAGTTGCCAAGTGCTTCGATGACGGCACGTGCACCCAGATAGCTGCCGCCAATACCTGCAACGACGATAGCTTCACATTTCTCGCGCAAAGTGTTGGCAGTAGCCTGTACCTCGTCGAGGAATGCCGGAGTGATACTGCTGGGTAAGTGAAGCCAGCCTAAAAAATCGTTACCAGGGCAGGTTCCGTCTTCAAGTGCCTGCTGTGCGGCTTTTACTTTTGGCTCAAAAGCCTTTACTGCGCCTGCTTCCAAGAAGCAAGCAGCTTTCGTGATGTCTAATTGAATGTTCTTCATTATTCTATGTTTGTTTAATGGGTTTAATGGGTTTAATGGGCTTATTGGGTGGTGGGTGATGGTTACCTGAAACTGTCTGTCAGCAGTTTGATTTCAATCTGTGGCGAAATCCGTTCGTAGAGGATGTTATAAACAGCATCGAGGATAGGCATGTTCACATGCATGTGACGGTTGATTTCCTTCATACACTTCGTGCCAAAATAACCTTCTGCGATCATCTCCATCTCTATCTGTGCCGATTTCACGCTATATCCCTTGCCTATCATGGTACCGAAAGTACGGTTGCGCGAGAAATTCGAGTATCCTGTCACAAGCAGGTCACCCAGATAGACGCTGTCAATGATATTACGCTCAATGGGGTGTACTGTCTGAAGGAAACGCGACATCTCCTGAACAGCATTCGACATCAGTACCGACTGGAAATTGTCACCGTAGTTCAAACCGCTGCAGATACCAGCGGCAATGGAATAGACATTCTTCAGCACGGATGCATATTCGATGCCGATGACATCAGAAGAAGTCTTGGTCTTGATGACGTTGCTCGCCAGTACCTCAGTAAATGCTTTCGCTTTCTCGATGTTGGCGCAGCCAATGGTGAGGTAGGAGAGTCGTTCCAATGCCACCTCTTCTGCATGACTGGGACCACCGATACATGCCAGATTGTCGTACGATACATCATATACCTGGTGGAAATATTCCGAACAGACGAGGTTCTCATCAGGCACGATACCTTTGATGGCGGTGATGATAAACTTGTCCCTGATGCGTGTTTTCAATTTCTTCAGGTGGTTTTTCAGATAGGGCGATGGTGTGACGAATACCAGAGTGTCGTATTGTTCAACAATCTTATTGAGATCGCTGGAGAAGAAAATCTCATCGATATTAAATCGTACACTGGTCAGATAGGCTGGGTTGTGCTCCAATCGTTTGAAATCTTCAATACGGTCGTCGCGACGCATATACCATCCGATGTGATGAGTATGTCCCACCACAATCTTGGCGATGGCTGTTGCCCAGCTTCCGCCTCCGATAATTGCTATCTTTCCACAGTCGTACATCTATTTGACAATTTGACGATTATTCGATTTGACGATTTATTGTGCCTTGTCAATCCACTCCTGTATCTCTGCTACTGAAGGCTTCTCGTACCCCAGTTTGTATTTCTTGTTGATGTCGCCCAGTTTCTGCTGCAGTCCCTGTGCCTTTTCATCCTTGATGTCAGAAATCAGGTTGAAGCCAGCCTTACGGAGCACATATACCCAATCTTCGGCAACACCCAGTTCAGCCCAATCTGAGATGGTGCTCTGTGGGATTTTCTTTTCAGGCTTCATCTGTGGGAAGAACAGCACTTCCTGAATGTAGGTCTTGCCCGTCATCAGCATGACCAGACGGTCGATACCAATGCCGATACCACTTGTCGGCGGCATACCATACTGCAGGGCGCGTAAGAAGTCCTGATCAATAATCATTGCCTCATCGTCGCCTTTGTCTGCCAGTTTCATCTGTTCTACGAAACGCTCTTCTTGGTCGATAGGATCGTTTAACTCAGAATAGGCATTTGCCAGTTCCTTACCGTTGACCATTAGTTCAAAACGTTCTGTGAGTCCTGGCTTTGAACGATGCATTTTCGTCAGTGGTGACATTTCAACAGGGTAGTCGGTGATGAAGGTTGGCTGGATAAATGTGCCCTCGCAGAACTCTCCGAACAGTTCATCGATGAGTTTGCCCTTGCCCATCGTCTCATCTACCTCCATTCCTTTCGACTTGCAGAATGCACGAATTTCCTCTTCGCTCTTGCCGTTGCAATCGAAACCAGTCTTCTCCTCAATCGCTTCAAGGATAGGCAGACGACGATAAGGAGCTTTGAACGATACGATATTGCCATCTATTTCACGTTCAGGCTTCCCATTGACAGCAATACAGATGGTCTCCAGGAGTTTCTCTGTAAACGACATCATCCAGTTGTAATCCTTGTACTGCACGTAAAGTTCCATACAGGTGAACTCTGGGTTGTGGTTACGGTCCATACCCTCGTTGCGGAAGTTTTTGCCAATTTCATAGACACCCTCAAAACCGCCAACGATCAGACGTTTCAGATACAGCTCAGTAGCGATGCGCATGTACATTTCGATGTTTAACGCATTGAAATGCGTGGTAAACGGACGGGCGCTGGCTCCTCCGGCAATAGCTTGCAGGGTGGGTGTTTCCACTTCTGTATAACCAGCTTCGTCTAAAACCTTTCTCAATGTGCGGATGACGGTAGCACGTTGCAGAAAGGTTTCCTTCACACCTTCGTTGACAACGAGGTCAACATAGCGCTGACGATAGCGAAGTTCAGGGTCATCGAATTTGTCGTATGCCACACCATCCTTGTATTTCACGATAGGCAGCGGTTTCAGTGATTTCGACAACAGGGTTATCTCCTTTGCATGGATAGAAATCTCGCCTGTTTGTGTACGGAAAACGAAGCCTTTTACGCCCACGAAGTCGCCAATGTCGAGCAGTCTTTTGAATACTGCATAATCGATGATTGAGCGTGTTCCCAGATTGCCTTCGTCGGTATTTGCGTTGATGTCATCCCTTGTTACATACACCTGTATTCTGCCCTTGCTGTCCTGTATCTCTGCAAACGATGCCTTTCCCATCACACGACGGCTCATCAGTCGTCCAGCAATGACAACCTCACGCTGTGGCTCGTCATCTTTGAAACTCTCTTTGATTTCCGTTGAGAATGCGTTTGTAGGATACTCTGCGGCAGGATATGGGTTGATGCCTATCTGTCGCAATTCTTCAAGTGCTTGTCTGCGAACGATTTCCTGTTCGCTCAGTTCTAAGATATTCATGTGTTTTTTGCAATTTCAAAATTGTGGGGCAAAGATAATAAAAAAATCTATAATCTACACAGATTTAAGAAATATTTATACCTTTGTGCCCTGAATGACAAATTATATAGGAGAAATCATTTCTTTAGGCGTAGCCTGTTCGTGGACAATTGCTGCATTGTCGAGCGAGGTGGGCAGTCGCAGGTTAGGCGTTTTTGTGATGAATGTCTGGCGAATGTTGCTGGCCTTGCTCTTCTCTGTTTGTCTGATGTGGCTGACGATGGGTGAGCCTTTTCCATTGTATGCAGGCGCAGAAGCATGGAGTTGGTTACTGCTATCAGGCGTGGTTGGCTATTTCTTCGGCGACTGGTGTTTGTTCAATTCCTATCTGACCATCGGCTCTCGCTATGGACAGTTGTTTATGACACTCGCTCCGATGTTTGCTGCTCTTTCTGCATGGGTGTCAATAGGGCAGACGCTTAGCGCAGGTTCGTTGATAGCGATGAGCGTGACGATTGTGGGCATTTCCATCTCCGTATTGGGTCGTGGCAACCATCATAAGTTTTCTATCCAGCTTCCGGCAAAAGGTGTTCTCTATGGTATCGGAGCAGGAATGGGACAGGGTGTGGGTCTAGTATTGAGTAAAATTGGTCTCGACCATTATACAGCTGATGTGCCAGTTGCCGTGTTGCCGCAGGTAGAAAACTATCTGCCTTTTGGTGCCAACCTCATCCGCTGTTTGGCTGGATTATTCTGCTTCACGATTTGGCTGCTGGTACGCGGTGAGGGTTCGAAGATGCGTACGAGTATCCACAATCACAAAGGAATGCTGGCCATGTTGACAGCTGTTATCTCTGGTCCCTTTGTTGGCGTGGGATTCTCGTTGATGGCTGTACAATATACAGCGGCAGGTATCGCCTCCACCATTATGGCAACGACACCCATCCTTATTTTATTGCCTTCTTATTATCTCTTCCACCAGAAAATTACGTGGAAGGGTTTTATAGGTGCTTGTATCTCAGTAGTAGGTGTATCCTTGTTCTTCCTACTTTAAAGTTTCTTATTCCTCCCCCTGATGGGGGGCAGGAGAGGGCTTTTACCCCTCTCTGAAGAAATCCAGTACCTCCTTGATTTCGTCAACTGTTGCTGTCTGGTTGATACGGATGCGGCCGATATCCTCCAGCAGGGTGAAATTGATGAGACCAGAAGTATTCTTTTTGTCGTGTTGCATCAGCTGTATCAGCGTAGGATAGTCGTCACAGTTGATGGACATCCGTCCGTAATGCTCGCGGATGAAAGCTACTGTCTGATGCATCTTATCGGTAGGGAAGCCACATTTGATGGCAGAAAGATACAATTCGCAGATGATGCCATAGGCAACAGCATATCCGTGGAGGAGTACCCCCTCAGCTTTCCCTGTGTGGGGATGGTGCTGTGCACGGTTCAAACTCCACGACTCAAAGGCGTGTCCGAAGGTGTGTCCAAAGTTAAGGGCCTTACGGATGCCCTGCTCGTAAGGGTCTTCTTTTACCACTTGTTCCTTGACCTCCACACTGTCAGCAAGCATTGCCTGTAACTGCTCCAGAGATTCATGCGTATTCAGAGACTCTACGTCGAGTGCTATATGTTGTGCCCACATCGTTTCTTTTGAAATCAGCGCGTGCTTCAGCATCTCAGCATAGCCAGAGAGAAGGTTTTCCTGATCGAGGGTCTTCAGGAACTGTGTGTCGAGAATTACAAACTTGGAATCATTGAAGACGCCAATCTCGTTCTTCAGACCAGCGAAGTTGAAGCCCGTCTTTCCACCTACCGAAGCATCGACCATTGCTAATAGGGTAGTGGGGATGTTGATGAAGTTGATGCCCCGTTTGAATGTTGATGCTGCAAAGCCACCCAAATCGGTTACCATTCCACCACCCAGGTTAATGAGGCACGAATGGCGTGTGGCACCACCATTGATCAATGCTTCCCATACCTGACTCACCGTCTCCAGCGTCTTGTTTGCATCGCTGGCCCCAATGGTGATTACCTGTGCATGCTTCAAACAGAAATAACTGCTGATGACAGGCCAACAATGGGTAAGCGTATTTTCGTCTGTGAGGACGAAGATACGGTCATGTTCACATTCTGACAAGGCGATAGCCAATTCGTTCTGTAAGTTTCCTGAAATAATAATTCTCTGCTCCATAACATATCATTTTCTCTCGGCACAAAGGTAATACATGAAGTGTTAGTTATCAGATAGTTGCGTAATAGTTTTAGGTTTTTTTTACATTCGGAACGCTAAAATTGCGCACACCGACCTGTAAGTGTGCAATTTTTTGGAGTTATGATGTCTGTGGGTATTCCTTTTTGTTGAAGAAATTTGCCTGTTTGCTGAATTTATTTCCACTGATTAAACGAATCCTTTACTTTTGCATCAAAAATAACATGATGAAAAAACCAATACTTTTACTAATGTTGACGCTCATGTCGCTGGTGGCAGGGGCACAAGAGTCTGCTGTTTCAGGACTGCTCTGCGACCGCGATACCAAAGAAGGTATAATGCAGGCAACGGTGCAACTTTTGAAAATGGATAGCACCTATGTGGCTGGTGCGGTTTCAGATATTGACGGCAAGTTTAGCATTGCTTTGGCAGAACCAGGCAAGTATATCGTCAAGATTACCAGCGTAGGTTATAAACCGCTGATGAAAAATGTCACTGTAGAGGCCGACAAGGAACTGCTACTGGGAAATATTCAGCTTTCAGCCGATGCAATTATGCTGAAAGGAACCGTCGTGGAGGGGCATGCAGCGAAAGTGATACTCAAAGAAGACACCTTTCAGTATAATGCTTCTGCCTATCGTGTTCCAGAAGGCTCTACCGTTGAGGCGCTTGTAAAACGTCTTCCTGGTGCAGAAGTTAGTGACAATGGTACCATCAAGATCAATGGAAAAGAAGTGAAGAAAATTCTTGTCGATGGTAAGGAGTTTATGACGGGTGATACACAGACAGCTTTGAAGAACCTGCCTTCTAGTATCGTGGATAAGGTGAAAGCCTATGACCAGCAGAGCGATCTCGCCCGTATTACCGGTATTGATGACGGTGAGGAACAGACCGTACTCGATTTCGGTATTAAGAAAGGTATGAACAAAGGCCTGATGGTTAATGCCGATGCTGGTATCGGTACCAAAGGCCGTTATTCAGAGCGCCTCATGGGTGGCTATTACAATGACAAGATGAAGGTGATGGTGATGGGTAATGCCAACAATACCAACGATGCTGTTTTTGGTGGCGGACGCGGATTCGGCAGTCCCAAACAAGGTCTGAATGCAGCGAAGATGCTGGGTGTCAACATGAACTACGATGATGGCAAGAAATTGCAGATGGATGGTAGCCTGCGATGGAACCACAGCGATGGTGATGTGCGTACAGAGGTGGCAACTGAAAACTTTGTCAGTAGTTTCAATTCGTTCTCCAACAGTATTTCCCAAAAATACAGTCGTTCCAACTCCTGGGACTTCCGCTATCGTTTGGAGTGGAAACCGGATTCCATGACCAATATCATGTTCCGACCGAATTTCAAGGTTTCAACATCCGATGGAACCACCGCCTCCAACAAAGCTTCCTATAACGACAATCCCTACGACTATACCGATACACCTTTAGAGTTAGAGGCTATCCAAAAGATGGCGGCACTGGGTGTGATGGTCAATACCAATGATAGTAGGACCATTACCTATGGTGATAGCAAATCGTTGGGTGCGATGCTGCAATACAACCGCAAGCTCAATCAAAAGGGGCGCAACGTCACCCTTCGTGCTGATGCCAGTTGGGGAAAGGATGGCTCGACAAGTCTTTCGTTAGAAAAAGTGCACCTCTATCAGGTGAAAAACCATCTGGGTACAGATTCTGTCTATCAGACCAACCGCTATAACCTCATGCCTACGAAAACGTGGAGCTATTCGGTACAGGCTACCTATAGCGAGCCTCTTGCCAAGCAGACTTACCTGCAGTTCAGCTATCGCTATAAATATAACTACAATAAGAGCACACGCAGCACATACGACTTCTCTGACACCGATCCCAGCCTCTTTGACAACATCACACCTGAGTATCGTATCTGGGACCAATATCTTTCGCTGCTGCCTCGTCCGATGGAGACCTATCTCGACACCGACCTCAGCCGTTTCTCTGAATACAAGAACTATATTCATGAGTTGCAGGTGATGTTCCGTATGATACGAGGCAAATACCGTCTCAATGCCGGTGTGATGCTGCAACCGCAGCGTACCGACTATACCCAGGACTACTTGGGCATACACACCGATACCATCCGCAACGTTGTCAATTGGAGTCCTACCTTTGATCTCCGTTACCGCTTCTCAAAACGCAGTAACCTGCGCATCAACTATCGCGGAACAACCACCCAGCCGTCAATGAGCGACCTTCTTGATATTGTTGACGACAGCGATCCGTTGAACATCAAACAAGGTAACCCTGGACTGAAGCCCTCGTTCACCCATCGTTTCCGCCTGTTCTATAACAACTATATCCAGAGTCATCAGCAGGGCATCATGGCTTTCCTGAACTATAGCAACACCCTGAACAGTATCTCCAACAAGGTGACTTACGATCCTGAGACAGGTGGCCGTATTACCCGTCCAGAGAATATCAATGGCAATTGGGACATCAATGGAGCCTTTATGTATAATTGTTCTGTTGACTCAGCCGGTTATTTCAATATCAACACATTTACCACAGGCAGATACAACAACTATGTAAGTTATCTCTCGCTTGACCGCAATTCCGATTCTCAAAGGAATGTTACTCGAAGCACGACCCTTGGCGAGAGACTTTCTGCCAGCTATCGCAACCTATGGTTGGAGGTAGAGCTTGACGGAAGCATGAACTACACCCACACTCGTAACCAGCTGCAGGCTGCCAACAACCTCGACACCTGGCAGTTCTCTTACGGTGGTAGTGTCAACGTGTCGCTGCCTTGGAACATGACCGTATCCACCGACCTGCATCAGCAGAGCCGTCGCGGTTATGATGACAAATCACTCAACACCAATGAACTGGTATGGAATGCGCAAATCTCGCAGAGTCTGCTCAAGGGTAATGCCCTCACGCTGTCAGTACAGTTCAACGATATCCTGGGACAGCTCAGTTCTTTCAGCCGTGCTGTCAACTCCACACAACGCACTGACACACAATATAATAGCATCAATTCCTACATCATGTTCCGCGCTTCTTACCGCCTGAACCTCTTCGGCACTAAGGAAGCACGCAAACAGCAGGATGGTCCTCCATCCTTCGACCGCGAAGGACCAGGTATGGGACCGCGTGATGGCAACAGCCGTCCCAGCGGTCCGCCTCCTTCAGGCAGCTCCTCCCGTCGTGGCGGTGGCGGCTTCGGAGGTCCGATGATGGTGGATTAAATCATTCTTCTTTGACAATGTGTCCCTGCTTGTCGATATAGACCCATTTGTCTTTGAAAAGAAAGCGCTTGGAGTCTGACACTTTGGCCAAGCCGTTTTGGAAGTAGTTCACCTTCTTCCAACGGCAGGGTATCACCAGTTCGCCACTCCTGTCGATGAATCCTAAGCGTTTGTTGAAATCCTGAACGACAGCCAATCCGTCGACGAACGACCACATACTTCTCCATCGGCAGGGGATGACGATGTCTCCACGTACGTCTATCATGCCGATCTTCCTGTCTTTCTGAACCATTGCCAGACCGCCATGAAACGGCCATCCTTCTTCGAAAACGCAGGGGATGGAGAGGCGGCCTGTCACGTCTATATAACCGCATCTCTTGTTGTCGTCAACCACAGCAGCCATGTATTCGCTGAATGGTCCGACAGAGCGCCATACGCAGGGGATGACCTCGTTGCCACGCCTGTCGATGAATCCGAACTTCCCCGTTTTCCGCTTTCGTGCAATAGCCAGCCCGTTGTTGAACACGCCGATCAGGGAATAGTCTTTCTCGGAGATCACCACCTCGTTATTCCTGTTGACGATGCCCGCATAACACGGTCCGCTTACATGCTGACTGATTTTAGGGTGCAATCCTGCGCGCTCCGCTTCTCGCTGCTCCTCATCGGCATACTTCTTGCTGGCATCGGAAATGGGGATGTAATTGATAGCAGCGGGTGTTTCTTGAACCTTGATAGTGGTGGTGGGTTCAAGAACCTTGGTGTTTTCTTGAACCTTGGTGGGGGTGTCAGAAACTTTGACGGTGGTGTCGGAGGCAAACGAGGCGTGTTCTTTCCGATGCTTCAGTGCCATCTCTTCTGCCCAGGCCTCTCGGTCAGGTCCGCAGTAGCGAGGGTCGTAGTCGTAATACCAATAGGCGGGATTGGATTTGTCGTCCAGTTGTGAGACGAAGGATGATTTTTTGAAAGCATTGAAGACACTGTTGGGGTCAGTAGGGAATTTCACTTCTTCGATACCATAGGCTTCTGCAGGACTGACGATATTACCGTCTTCGTCTTCCATCAGGCCCGACTCACCCAGCATATGATAGTCGGGTGTTTTTTTCTCCTCGGTTTTGCTTCCGTCGTTTGTCAACTCTTTCTCTGATTTCATCGGTTTTTAGTATTTCGGTTTGACGCTACAAAAATAAATGAGATTTCCGGTTCTTCCAAATATTTCACGAAAAACCCAATTTTTTGCTTCGTTTTCCGTTTTAAAGTGCAACGTGAGTTAGACGATTTTTTTCCGCGCGCGCATTACCCAGATTTTTTCAATTAAATCCTACATCGTGCACGAGTCTTATAAACATTGGGCTTAGCAACGATTTTGTTCTACACGAACATACACATTTCCTACACGATTCTAACGTTAACGATCACTTCACCTTCACTCTTGTAAGAAATAAAAATCTAAAGTCTCTCAACATTATGTTTTAACAAAATTACCAGAATTGGTTCCGAAATCTGGTAATGTTGTTACCAGGGCTTGGTAATCATGTTACCAGAGCCTGGTACTCTTGCTACCAACGTCTGGTACTCTTAGTACCAACGCTTGGTACTTCGCGTACCAAAATGTGGTAGAAATCTGGTACAGTAATCATTTCCTTTATGTTATTGTTATCGCTAGCTTAGGTGCAGGATAAAGTGCAGGATTAGGTGCAGGATAACACACGGGAAATAGGACATAACTATCTGATAATCAGCTTAGGTGCAGGATGGAAGGATAAATTCAATATTTCCTTAGGCAGATAGTCGATGGTTAAGGTTATCGTTTTCGTTGAAATTGGTCGGCCAATGGATGGAGCAAGAAGAACAGATGCTTGCCGACCATAACCAACAGCAAGAAACGATTTGGCTGAAGCATAGCCAACGACTTACTGACATTGTGATGAATAACGAAGGCGTATGGATTTCCACAAAACTGTTTTACGTTGTAGGCTCATTATCCCTTCTGTCAATTATAACGATTGTGAAGGAAATTGCCTTTTATGTATATTTCCATTGGATTCAATAACCCGGCGTTTTATCACGATGAAGCCTTAAGCCTTCCCAAAAGTAAAGTCAACGACATTCAGGCATCCTCCTTTGGGGGCAAAGGATGTCTGTGCCATTGAATTTAATGCAACGAGGGCAAGCAGTGTGATGATGATGGCTTGCTTATTCATTGTATATAATAACTATTCTGCGTCAGCTTCTTTTATCTTTGCCAAAAGTTCTGCACGTTTTACTTCGCTCGTGCCGTGAACGGAATAACGAACAAGTCCTTGCTTGTCAACAACAATGGTTAATGGAAAACCCTCGGTTCCGATCCATGACATCATATCCTCGGCTTCTACGAGGTGCGTCCAAGTGAAATGATGTTTGTCGGTTATCTTCTTTGCTAATTCAGCATCGTGGTAGGTTGCCGAAAAGAACATTACATTGGGCAGCAATTCCTTCCACGTGGATAATTCTGGCATCTCTGCGCGACAAGGGCCACAGCCGGAGTACCACAGGTTAAGCACCATCACGCGGCCTTTCACGCTGTCGTTCGTCCATATATGCCCGTCTATATCTTTTTCGCTGAACAATGGGAAAGGCTCACCTGCTTTAGGCGAATAGAATGTGCCGTCAGCCTTGACCTTTGCCTGTGTCAGTTCCTGCATCGTTGCCATCATGTTGACACCATTCAGAAACTGGTCAGCGTTGTGAACCTGCTCACGCGGGATGGCTTGACGGATGACTGACTTGGGCAAATCGACATTCAGTCCAATGGCTACCAAGCTATTACCTTCCTTGTCCTTCAACCGTATAACGCTTGGCACAGCATCAGGAAGTTTCGGCATTTCACGGAAGAAATAGCCGTTGATTAAAAACTTGGGAACGACTGTATCAGTACGTTCCTCTTGTGCTTGTCCCGCCAACGTTATGAGGGCGAGCAGTGCGGTGATAATGGTTTGCTTCATAATGAGTGCTTAATTTGTTCTTTTCAGTTTTACAACCTTTTCTATACCATCGGGACTGCGGAATTTGAATAGAGATTCCACGTCTTTACGCTCCATCAGCATGTAAGTACAAATATCCTTTATGGGGATTCCATTTACTTCTACCAGGTAATCGCCTGTACGGATGCCTTTCTGATAGGCTGTTGACTCCTTGCGGATAACGGCTTTGAGGACTCCAAGTGTGTCGCCTACCTCTGATGGGATGAGCGAGACACTGCCAGCCTCACTGTTGCCAACCGTGATGTCCTGTCCGTTATGAGGCACGAACACAAACTGTTTTCTTGGTGCATCAATGATCAATGAGGCATGTTTCAACACTGCGCTTCCCACTCGCATAGTTGGGTGTGCCGTAGTGATATATAAGTCGTTGACGGGTAGTTTGTCTATCTTTATCGTTGAGAAATGGAGGAATCTGCCCACGACTGTATCGGTGGACAGACCGTATATTCCCACACCCGTATTAATGGTTGTGTCTGTCTGTATCGTTAGGTCATCAAGATGTTTTCTCTTCTTGGGGTTCTTCTGAAACCAATAGTCCAACAGTTCCTGTGGCAGATCAAACCATCTATTCATGGCACCAGTATCAAATACCGTTTCTATCCATCCGAAAGGTGAATCGACATAAACCAACGGACAGTATGCCCGCTTCATTCTGTATTTGGCGGTAGGCTGTCCTTTTTCTTCCTCAGCAAAGAACTTCTTCCTATCGGTCACTATCAG
>Ga0326511_10001252_pt1 | contig 21392 bp, 25 predicted proteins | sample 0_2496_0518_D_FD_203701 | JGI IMG/M metagenome (GOLD analysis project Ga0326511, IMG submission 203701) | Bovine rumen microbial communities from UC Davis, California, United States - 0_2496_0518 | ecosystem: Host-associated > Mammals > Digestive system > Stomach > Rumen | place: USA... | reverse complement strand
AACAGATGAATCTTCGGCCCTATCAGCAGGCAGCGCGGGAAGCGATCCACCGCGAGTGGGACGGCGATCGCCGCCGTACGCTTCTCGTGCTGCCTACGGGCACCGGAAAAACAGTAGTATTCGCAAAAGTGACCGAGGATCAGGTCCGGGCGGGCGACCGGGTGCTGATCCTCGCGCACCGCGGGGAGCTGCTGCAGCAGGCCTCCGATAAGATCGAACGCGCCACAGGCCTCAAAAGCGCCGTGGAAAAAGCGGAGCAGAGCTGCCTTGAAAGCTGGTACCGTATTGTGGTCGGTTCCGTGCAAAGCCTGCAGCAGGAAAAGCGCCTCAGCCGTTTCCCGGAGGATTATTTCGGCACCATCATCATCGACGAGGCGCACCACGCGATCACGGACGGCTACCGTCGCGTTATCGATCATTTCCCGGATGCGAAGCTCCTCGGCGTTACGGCCACGCCGGACCGCGGCGATATGCGGGATCTCGGCGCGGTGTTCGATTCTCTGGCGTACGAATACACGCTGCCGCGGGCGATCAAAGACGGCTACCTTGTGCCGATCAGAGCGCTCACCGTGCCGCTGCGGCTGGATATTTCCGGCGTCGGCACGCAGGCCGGCGACTTCAAGGCCGGAGAACTCGACACTGCGCTGGATCCGTTTTTGTATCAGATCGCCGACGAGATGGCGAAGACCTGCACGGACAGAAAGACCGTGGTTTTTCTCCCGCTGATCAAAACCTCGCAGAAATTCGCGCAGATCCTCAACGAGCGGGGTTTCCGCGCCGCGGAAGTAAACGGCACCAGCGAAAACAGAAGCGGAATTCTGGCCGATTTTGAGGCCGGAAAGTACAACGTGCTTTGCAACAGCATGCTGCTCACGGAGGGCTGGGACTGCCCTTCGGTTGACTGCGTGATCGTTCTGCGGCCTACGAAGATCCGCAGCCTGTATTGCCAGATGGTGGGCCGCGGCACCCGCCCGGCGGAAGGGAAGAAGGATCTGCTCCTTCTGGACTTTCTCTGGCATACGGAACGGCACGAGCTGTGCCGCCCGGCGTGCCTGATCGCGCAAACGGAAGAGATCGCCGCAAAAATGACCGAAAACATTGCCGAAGCGGGGGCGCCGGTAGATCTGGAGGCTGCCGAAGCGCAGGCCGAAAGCGACGTTGTTGCCCAGCGGGAGGAAGCACTCGCAAAGCAGCTCGCCGAAATGCGCAAGCGCAAACGCAAACTCGTGGATCCGCTGCAGTATGAAATGAGCATCCAGGATCTTGATCTTGTGAATTACCGCCCCGCCTTCGGCATGGAGCTGGAAGCGCCTTCCGCGCGGCAGAAGCAGACGCTTGAAAAATTCGGGATCTTCCCGGATGAGATCGAGCACGCCGGCACGGCCGAGCGCCTGATCGACAGCCTGATCCGCCGCAAGGACGAAGGCCTTGCCACACCAAAACAGATCCGCTTCCTGGAAGGGAAAGGCTTCCGGCACGTCGGCACGTGGCAATTTGAAGCGGCGCGCAAGCTCATCGACCGCATCGCCGCCTTCGGGTGGCGCGTTCCTTACAATATCGATCCCGCAACCTATACGCCGCCTACGGAGGTGAAAAAGCAGAATGGCTTCGACTGGTCTTGATGAAATCATTCAGTATATAGATCCGGCGTCCTGCACCTATCTGGAATGGACGCAGGTCGGCATGGCGCTCAAGCACGAGGGCTATGCCTGCGCCGTATGGGAGGCATGGAGCAACAGGGATCCTGAGCGCTTTCATCCCGGAGAATGTGAAAAGAAATGGCGGACGTTCGGCGGCGGGTGGACCGAACCGGTTACCGGCGGCACCATCATCAAAATGGCGCAGGACCGCGGCTGGACGCCTGCAGCTTCCGGTAGGGAACTGAACTGGGACGATGTAGTGCATGAAGACGGCGTGATCGTGGATCACCGCTGGCTGGAATCCAAAGAACTGAACATCCCCGAGGAATGGGATCCCGCGCAGCAGCTGATCACCTATCTGGAAACGCTGTTCAGCTCCACCGAAAACGTGGGCTACGTAACGGAATGCTGGCAGAAGGAAGGGCGCTATCTGCCTACGCGCGGCTGCTGGGACCGCACTGCCGGGCAGCTCATCGAGGAGCTCTCAAAATGCGGCGGGGATATCGGCAAGGTTTTGGGCGATTACAACAAGGACGCCGGCGCGTGGATCCGCTTCAATCCGCTGGACGGGGAGGGAATCAAGGACGCCAACGTTACCGATTACCGTTTCGCCCTGATCGAAAGCGACAATATGGAGCTGGAACAGCAGAACGCCATTATAAGAGAACTTGAGCTCCCTGTGGCGGCGCTGGTGTATTCCGGTGGAAAAAGCCTGCACGCCATCGTCCGGATCGACGCGCCCGATTATCACGAGTATAGGCGCAGGGTGGATTTTCTCTTCGATTTCTGCCAGAAAAACGGGCTGCAGATGGATCGGCAGAACCGGAACCCCTCCCGGCTGTCCCGGATGCCGGGCGTAACCAGGAACGGCAAAAAACAGTATCTGCTCGATACCAACATCGGGAAGCGAACATGGGACGAATGGCGCGATTGGATCGAAGGCGTCAACGACGATCTGCCCGAGGTTGAAACCTTTTCGGATTTCTGGGACGATCTGCCGGAGCTCTCGCCGCCGCTGATCGAAGGGATATTGCGGCAGGGGCACAAAATGCTGCTCGCCGGGCCCAGCAAAGCCGGTAAAAGCTACGCCCTGATCGAGCTGTGCATCGCGCTGGCGGAAGGCACGTCCTGGCTGGGCTTTCCATGCGCGCAGGGCAAGGTTTTGTATATCAACCTTGAGGTTGACCGCTCTTCCTGCCTGCACCGGTTTAAGGACGTTTATACGGCCTTGCGCATAAAGCCGAATCATCTGGCAAATATCGACATCTGGAACCTGCGCGGCAAGGCCGTGCCCATGGATAAGCTCGCCCCTAAAATCATCCGCAGGGCGGCAAAAAAGGGCTATATCGCGGTGATCATCGACCCGATCTACAAGGTGATCACCGGCGACGAGAACAGCGCCAGCGAAATGAGCGCCTTCTGCAATCAGTTCGATAAGTTGTGCACCGAGCTCGGCTGCGCGGTGATCTACTGCCACCACCACTCCAAGGGCGGCCAGGGCGATAAGCGCAGCATGGACCGCGCATCCGGTTCCGGCGTATTCGCCCGTGATCCGGACGCGCTCCTCGACCTGATCGAGTTACAGGTCACGGAGGATCTGCTAAAACAGCGGGAGAACGAAACGGCGCGCCTGCTGTGCATCCGATACCTTGACCGTGAAGAGGACGATTGGGAGAATTACGTAAGCGAAGACGATATGCTCAGCGCTTCCAAAATGCTGAAATACTGCGAAAAGCATCTGAGCGTTGCGTCTCATCAGCGCCTTCTGAACGAGATCGAAGACGCCAAGAAAAAGACGGCGGCCTGCACCGCGTGGAGGATCGAAGGCACGCTGCGCGAATTCCCGAAGTTCCCGCCGCTGAACGTCTGGTTCCGGTTCCCCGTCCACGTGCCGGATGAAACCGGCGCCCTGCAGGATCTGCAGAGCGAAACAGGCCGCGGCGCTCCCTACGCGATGAATTTCTCAAAGAAAAAGACGAAAGCGCAGAAAAAAGAAAGCCGACGTCAATCTCTCATGACGGCCTTTTCTTCGGCGGAAGAAAACGGCGCGGCACCTGTTCGCGACGTCGCCGAATACCTCGGTGTGGAACCGAAAACGGTCAAGAATTACGTGGCCGAAAACAGCGATTTATACCGTGTTGAAAACGGCCTGATCATAGCAGTCGGAAACGGAAAAAATCGATAAATTTTCCATTTTCCGAAAGTGGAAAAAATCGATAACTTTATCGAAAATTTCCAAAAGTGGAAAAAATCGATAAATTTATCGAAATTTTCCGGAAGTGGAAAAAAGTATATTCCCTACGGGAATATAAAGGGTTTTTTCCACCCCTCGCGGGGCAAGGGGAAAAAAGTGTGGCGGCTGAGGCTGCCGCCGCACACAACTTTTTCCCTTTCCTTGCCGGGGCAAAAAATGAAAGGAGCGCAAATGAAAACACATTTTTTCATGCCGATGAAATCGATCCCCACGGTCACCTCTCAGGAGAAGGGAATCAACTTCGACGCCCGGCGCGTGTATACCAAAAATTCCGTGCTTTCCGTCAAGGCGCAGTACAGGGCGCTGCTGGCGCCGCACCGGCCGGAGACGCCGTTGCGCGGCGCGGTAAGGCTTATGGTGATCTGGCAATTCCCCGTTACCGGCAAACATAAGCCCGGCGATTACAAAACGAGCAAACCGGATACGGATAACCTGATCAAGCTGCTGAAGGACGTTATGACGGAGCTGGGCTTCTGGAAGGACGACGCGCAGGTGGCGATCGAGCAACTGCAGAAGGTATATAACGAACCGAGCGGTATTTACATCGAAGCGGCGGAAATGGGAGGGGTACAGGTGCAATGAACTGGAAAGATGAAGCCAAACGCGAGATCCGGAACTACAAGGCGCTGAAGCAGTCGATCCCGAATATCAAAGAACGCATTCTCAGCATACAGGCGCAGAAGACCTCGCTGCAATCCTCGTCCGACAGTACGCCGGTTCAGAACGGCGGAAACAAACACGAGGACCGTCTGCTCGATCTGATTGTGCTGGAAAAGCGGCTGCGCCTGACGCTCAAGGCCGATCAGATCCGCATCGATCTGATCGAGCGCGGGCTCTCGGTATTATCGGAAACGGAGCGCGATATGCTGCTGGAGTTTGCGGATAACCGCCCGTCCGAAGCCGTGGAGATCCTGCGGGACCGTACGGGGTATGAACGGGCGCAGATCTATCGCCTTTACGATCACGCGCTGTATCGTTTTACGCTGGCCGAATACGGAATCCCGGAATTTTAAATGAGACAAACATGAGACGGACAAAACGGATTTTCTGTGATATACTGTGATCATCAAAGTGTATCACGGGGACGTCTGAGCGATCGGACGCCCCGTTTTTATTCCGGGGAGGGGCATATGGGTACAGGCACAGTACGGTACCGACCGGATCGGGAAGGGCAGCACCGGACCCAGTTCGATAAAAACAAGCGGATCATTCTGCGCACACAAGACGTTTGTGGGATCTGCGGCCGACCGGTGGATAAAACGCTGCGTTATCCGCATCCGATGAGCCCCACGGTGGATCACATTATTCCGGTATCAAAGGGCGGTCATCCTTCCGATATCGATAACCTGCAGCTCGCTCACTGGTGCTGCAACCGGCAGAAGAGCGACAGCCTTGCGGTTTCAGAAGAACAAAACAACGAAAAGCAAGGCAGTGAATCGTTCCGGCAAAACAGACGGCTGCCGCAGTCGATGGACTGGACCACCTACAGGGGGTAGACCCCCCGGGGGCGTCAACTCCGACCTTCACCCGCCGCACTGTGCGGAAAAGTGCGACAGGCGACAGGCGAGGCGCGCGCAAAATGAGAGTAAAAATAAACAGGGGGAAAACGGATGATTGGAATGGAAGGGCTGCGGCGCAGGCTGGAGGCGAAACGCACGCGGGTGCTGCTGCGGTATCAATATTACGACATGAAGTACACCGTGCGGGATCTGGGAATCTCCACGCCGGATGCACTGCGCGGCTTGCAGAGCGTGCTCGGGTGGTGCGGCAAGGCGGCGGACAGCATCGCCGACCGGCTTGTATTCCGGGGCTTCGGTGAGGGCGCCGGCGAGATCTTCGACCTGCAGGGCATTTTCAACCTGAACAATCCGGACGTGTTTTTCGATTCCGCGTTCCTCTCGGCGCTTATAAGCGCGTGCTGCTTTATCTACATCAGCGCGGACGAGGCCGGTTTCCCGAGGCTGCAGGTGATCGACGGCGCGAACGCCACCGGCGACGTAAACCCGATCACCGGCCTGCTGAACGAGGGCTACGCGGTGCTCAGGCGCGATCCGGAAAACGAGACCGTGATCACGGAGGCGTATTTCACGCCGACGCAGACGGAGATCTATACCGCCGGGCAGAAGCGCCCGCAGATCTATCCGCATAAGGCGGGGCACCCGCTGCTTGTGCCGTTCATCTACAAGCCGGACGCCAGGCGGCCCTTCGGCCACTCGCGCATCACACGGGCGTGCATGGATATCGTGAACAGCGCCATCCGCACCGTGAAGCGAAGCGAGATCTCGGCGGAGTTTTACAGTTACCCGCAAAAATACGTGCTCGGCACGGATCCGAACAACGAACCGCTGGAAAAGTGGCGCGCCACGATCTCCACGATGCTGGAGATCTCCAAAGACGACCAGGGCGACAAGCCCACCGTGGGGCAGTTCAGCCAGCAGAGCATGGAACCGCACCTGGCCCAGCTGCGCATGTTCGCGGGGCTGTTCGCCGGAGAGACGGGGCTCACGCTGGACGATATGGGGTTCCCGAGCGAGAATCCCTCTTCCAGCGAGGCGATCAGGGCCAGCCACGAGCTGCTGCGGCTTACCGCGATCAAGGCGCAGCGCACCTTCGGCGTAGGGATACGCAACGTCGGGTACCTCGCCGCCTGCTTGAGGGACGACCGCACCTACCTGCGGCAGCAGTTCGCCGAAACGCGGCTGCTGTGGGAGCCGATCTTCAGTCCGGACGCTTCGCAGCTCGCCGGGATCGGCGACGCGGTGCAGAAGATCCAGCAGGCGTTCCCGGAATACTTCACCGAAGAGAAGTTGCGCAGCCTGACCGGCATTTAACGGAGGCGTTTATGACACCGGAAGAAAAAGACGCCTTCATGGAGAGCGTGCAAAGGATTTATGAAACAATCAGCGGATTTGCAGATGCTGCCGAAGCGATACTGGATGAGATCGCCGATGCTCTACAGGCAATCGCTGAGAATCTTGCGACAATGATTTCGCCCGTTATTGATACCGTTGTTGGGAAGCTTGCAAAAGAACGTTCCCGGGAGGCTTCGCGCCGAAGACCGGAACCGTATGCCGCCAAACCGCGGCCACCGTTCCGGAAACGACTGAAGATCTTCCGGTGCAGAAACAGCTGCTAAAATGATTCCGGGCTTTGCGCCCGGCATGATATACGCGCCCATGGGCGCGCATGGAGGGGAGGCGGGGAAGATGGCGGAAGAGGTATCGGAAGCGCTGCGCAAAAAGATGCTGGCCCTGTTCAAGACCAAAAGAGAGACGGATTCGCAGATCTCCGCGTTCCGGCGGAAGCTGGATGCGAAGCGGGCCACGCAGGCGGACGTTGCGGATTATTCCGCCCGGCTGGGCGAGCTTGCCCGGGATACGATCCGCGAGGTGCTCACGCCCGATGAGCTGCCGAACGAGACGCTTTACTTCAACATTCTGATGGACACCGTGGATCCGCTGATGCGCAGCGCCCACGCGCTGGTAAACAGTACCGCCGCCGAGGCGCAGAAGATCATAGACGAAGCGAACGGGCTGGGCCTGAACGAAGTGGAGGCGCCGTACCCGCGGAGACGGGTGCGGGATCTGCTGTTCAAGGCGGGTGATCCCGAGCTCGACCTCGCCGCCAAAATGTGGCTGTTAAGCGAGCCGATCGTAACGCTGACGCAGGCCTTCTACGACGACCACGTCAGGGTGAACGCCGAAGAACGCTTCCGTGCCGGCATGGCGCCGAAGATCGTGCGGACGGCCTCCTTCAAGTGCTGCGACTGGTGCGCCTCTTTGGACGGTACCTACGATTACGAGGACGTCAGAGACACCGGCAACGACGTGTTCCGCCGGCATGAGCGCTGCCGCTGCACCGTGGAATACGTGTGTGACGGGCAGCGGCAGGACGTGTGGAGTAAAAAGATCTACGCCGCGGACGAGGACACGCTCAGCAGCCGCGATACATACCACACCTCCACCGGGGATACCTCGTCGGATACGCTGCAAATGCGCAGCGAATACGGGCTTGCAAATGGTGGAGAACGTGGTATAATACAAGTGGATGAGGCAATATCTTTGTCGTCTCATAATTTACACAATTCTTCAGATGCTCTTTTTGAACGAGTAAAACACGTACCGCCGATCCATGGGTATGACGATGTATTTATTCACGGAGACGCATTCGGAGTTTCAACTCGGAATGCAGACGGAACGGAATTCGACGTGCCCGTTGAAGTTTTTATAAAAACGTTGAAACGACTAAATTTGGAGAATGGCGCAATTCGGCTATGTAGCTGTTCTGCAGGAGAAAAAGATCGTGGATTGGCTTATTTAGTCGCAAGAGAAATGAATATGCCAGTAATGGCTGCGACTACAGACGTTTGGGTTAGCGCTCCGGATGATCATGGAATCAGTGAAATGAGACTTTATGGAGACAACGGAGAAGGCCAACCAGATTACAGTAAGCCTGGTATTTGGAGAATATTTATGCCTGACGGAAGCATAAAAGAGGTGAAAACATGAAAAAGGATAATTTGCTCTCAATTAAAGCGAAGGGAGTTTCATTTCGGCCGGGTGAGTTTAAGAACGACGACACTATGGTGGAAAAGTTGCCGCCAGAATTAAAGTCCCGTATTTTGGAGTATCTGAAAAAGCCGGAACCCGGATTAATCGGAATGGTTACACTTAAGGATCCCGTTACTGGAAAGTGTTATTCGCATGAAAGTATTATCCGGGAGAAGGACGGTTTTGAATGGAGTTCAGCAACCATCTACATGTTTGAAAAATACGATATTCGGCTGTCAGAAGAGTTTCTGAGAATGTTCGTATGAAAAACAACACACAGCAAGACAGCGCCTACGGGCGCTGTTTTTATATGCCGAAAGGAGACCATTATGGCAAAAGACGACTATTTCGTGATCGTGTACAAGATACTCGATTATCTGTACGATTGTCTGAAAAAGGGGAAGGAGCCGGAGGCTGCGGCGCTGCGGCATGACGGAAAGCTGTTCCGGATCCATCCGCAGTACTGGCTGTATATCATCGAGCACATGCAAAACGGCGGGTATATCGAAGGGCTGCGTATTATGAAAGCGTGGGGGCAGGATACGATCGTGGAAGACTTCGAACTTTGCGGGATCACGCCGGAGGGGATCGCATACCTCGTGGATAATACCATGCTCCAACGGGTGAAAAAGGCGCTGAAGGAGCAGAAGGAGATCATTCCCGGCGCGTAAAACCGCAATCGGAAGTTCAGGGTGAAGTGTAATTCCTGCCGGAAACAGAACCAAAAATGGCACAATTTGAAAATATGATACAGTTTTAGCCGTGAAAAAGTGCGGTTAAAACCAAAACTGAGAGCAAACGCTTCGGGATCGATCCGGGGCGTTTCGTTATATAAAAACCAACCGAAGGGAGAAAAAACATGATGGATTTAAGAGACACCGTCGATCTGATGTGCAGCGAACACCACGAGAACCGGTTCATTGCGGAATACCGGCAGACGAAGATCCGGTATGAGCGGCTTCACCGCCTGATCATCAAGGCCCGCGCCGGCACGCTCGGCTTCAGAATGAAGTGCAGCGTGGAACTGCTGGAGGCGCAGGCCGCTGCGATGGGCCAGTATCTGAAGGCGCTGGAGATCCGCGCAGAAAAGGAAGGGATCGACGTGGGCGATCTCATGTGAGCGGTCAGCCGATAGCAGATAGCCGATAGCAGATAGCAGATAGCAGATAGCCGATAGCAGATAGCAGATAGCAGATAGCCGATAGCAGATAGCAGATAGCAGATAGCAGATAACCGATAGCTGATAACGTTCGTGTTTTGTAAAAAGATGCACGTTATTCGAAGTAAACTATCAGTTAAGTTTCAGCAAGTTACCGGCAAGTTACCGGCAAGTTACCGGCAAGTTAACCCGAGACAGTGAAATCGTTCGCTGCGCTCACGGTGAAATCACCGGCGACGCGCCGTTGGTGAAATCGTTCGGCTTCGCCGTCCGGTGAAATGAAATCCACCCACCCGCCGTCGAGGCGGATTTCACCGCGCAGCGATTTCACCCGCCGCAGGCGGATTTCACCCATCCCGCAGGGGTGGATTTCGTTATAAATGAAGGGAGCGGCCTATGAACACGGTCTGCGCGCGGGCGAGGAGCCCCACTTGTAAAACGTAGGAGGGACGACGGTGGCGGTACGTATCGGACGCCAGACTCCCACCCAGGCGGTGATCCTGCCCTACCGCTTATCAAAGGGCAGGGAGGCGGTAAAGCTCTACGAGCAATCCGGCAGGAAGGCGCAGCCGTGGCAGGTTGCGCTCCTGAAGGACATGATGGGCCTTACCGCCGACCAATTATGGACGCACACAAAATTCGGTTATTCGCTGCCTCGACGCAACGGCAAAAACGAGGTCGTTGTGATGCGGGAATTCTGGGGCCTTGTGCACGGTGAGCAGATCTGCCACACGGCGCACCGGACCACCACCTCGCACGCGGCGTGGGAACGCCTTTGCAAGGTGCTCGGCGAAGCGGGCTATGAAGAGCTCGGCCGGAAGACCAAAAACGAGATCCCGCCCGCAAAGAGCTTTCGCACCTGCAAGCGGCACGGCCTGGAGACCGTTGAACTGACAAACGGCGGGCGGATCAGCTTCCGCACCCGTACGGAGAGCGGCGGCCTGGGCGAAGGCTACGACCTTCTGATCATCGACGAAGCGCAGGAATATACACAGGCACAGGAATCTGCGCTGATCTACACGGTATCGGACAGCAAAAACCCGCAGACGATTCTTTGCGGAACGCCGCCCACCACGGTGAGCGCCGGCACGGTGTTCGTTGATATGCGCAACGACGCCCTCGCCGGGCGGACCGAGGACGTCGGCTGGGCCGAATGGGGCGTGACCGAGGAACCGAAGGACGTACGCGACGTCGAGCTGTGGTACGAAACGAACCCGTCGCTGGGATCGATACTCACCGAACGGAAGATCCGCGGCGAGATCCGCGGCGATACGCTCGACTTCGTGATCCAGCGCCTCGGCTACTGGTACACCTATACGCTTTCCTCCGCGATCACCAAAGCGGAATGGGAGGCCATGGCCGTGCCGGAGCTGCCGGAGCTGAAGGGAAAGCTGTGCGTCGGCATCAAATACGCCAAAAAGCTGCCGAACGTGAGCATGGCGATCGCCGTGCGCACCTGGGACGACAGGATCTTTGCCGAAGTGGTCGATTGCCGCCCCGTGCGGGACGGCGACAGCTGGATCCTTTCGTTCCTCAGCAAGGCGGACGCCGCGCAGGTGGTTGCGGACGGCGCGGCCGCGCAGCATCTGGCGGATGAGATGCGTCAAATGGGCCTGAACGCGCCGTTGCTGCCGAAGGTGGCCGACGTGATCGAGGCAAACGCGCTGCTGGAGCAGATGATGAGCGACGGCAAGCTGTGCCACAAAAATCAGGCGTCACTGACCGACAGCGCGTCGAATTGCGAACACAGGCCGATCGGCACCGCCGGCGGCTTCGGGTATCAGAGCATCCGCGACGAGATCGACGTATCCCTTTTGGAGAGCGTGATTCTTGCGGCGTGGAGCTGCTCGAAGCAAAGCGAACGGCGCCGACAGCGTGTTTCATATTAAACTACGCAAACCATGCGGTTAAATGGGAAGGAGTATAACATGGCAGAATTCAAAACAATCGAAACGCAGGAAGAGCTGAACGGGATTATCGAAGCAAGGCTGCAGCGTGAACGCGCGAAATACGCCGATTACGAGCAGCTGAAGCAGGATTCCGCGGCTCTGAAGGAGCTGCAGGGCAAGAAGTATGACGATCAGATCACCGCGCTCAACGGTCAGATCCAGAAGGCGCAGAGCGATCTCACCGCTATGAAAACAAGAGCCGAAGCAGCGGAACGGTCACTGCTCCGTTCCAGGATCGCGGCGGAGAAGCATCTCCCCGCGGAGCTGGCCGACCGGCTGACGGGCGACGACGAAGCCGCGCTGCGCGCGGACGCCGAAGTGCTCTCAAAGCTGATCGCGCCGGTACAGCCGCCCGCACCGCTGGCGGACCCCGGCCAGGGGACCGACGCCGGCAAGTGGGGCGACCTGAGCAACGCGCTGAAATAACACTTTTAAGGAGGTAACCATATGAGCGCAAATACTATCACCCAGACCGGGACCCTGTTCCCGGAACAGCTTGTGACCGAGCTGATCAATAAGGTCAACGGCCATTCCACGCTGGCAAAGCTGTCGGCACAGACGCCCCAGCCCTTTACCGGCGAAAAGGAAATGGTGTTCACGATGGACGACGAGGCCGAGATCGTGGGCGAAGGCGAGGCGAAGAACGCCGCGGACGCCAAATTCACCGAAAAGGTGATCAAGCCGATCAAGTTCGTCTATCAGCACCGCGTTTCCGACGAGTTCAAATACGCCTCGGAGGAGCGCCGCATCCGTTATCTGCAGGCGTTCGCCGACGGCTTTGCCAAGAAGATCGCCCGCGGCTTCGATATCGCGGCCTTCCACGGCATCAATCCCCGCAACAAGGCGGCCGCGTCCTTCCGCGGCACCAACAGCTTTTACGGCCTGCTTACCGACGGCAGCGTTTTCGCCTTCGATCCCGACGCGCCCGACGAGATCCTGCAGGACGCCATCGACGCGCTTGTGGGCGCGGATGCGGACGTGAGCGGCATCGCTATGGCCCCCGCCTTCGCCGCGGCCATGGGCCGGGCGCAGAACGGGATCAACGAATTCCGCTATCCCGAATTCCGCTTCGGCGGCCGTCCGAACAGCTTTGCGGGCCTTGCCTGCGATACCAACAGCACCGTTCCCTTTGCGCCGCAGACGGTGGAAGGCGACGTGCTTACCACCATGGCGGTCGTTGGCGACTTCGCCGGTTCGTTCCGCTGGGGCTACAGCGAGAAGATCCCGCTGGAGGTCATCGAATACGGCGATCCCGACGGCACCGGCCGCGACCTGAAGCGGTATAACGAGGTCTGCCTGCGCGCCGAAGCTTACATCGGCTGGGCGATCCTGTTCCCCGAAGCGTTCGCCCTGATCCGCAAGACCGATACCGAATAAGGAGGGAGTCCGGTGAGTATTTCCAAGAAGCTGAAGGAGCTGATCGTCGCTTTCGGTGCAGCGCAGAACGTGAATGCTCTGAAAGGTAACCGTATCGATTCCTTGATCGGCACGCTGGCGGCGTGGATTTCCGAACACGGCGGCGGCGGTTCTCTCCCCACGCCCGGTGCTGCTGGCAACGTGATGACTTCCACGGGTGACGGTTGGGAAAGTGCACCTCCGCATGGCGGTGACACCTACGAAACCGTGGCGGAAATTGAAGTCGGAACGATGGAGCAACAGGGCGGTATGTATTTTGCCGATAATGTTGCCCTTGACCTGTCAGGCGTAAGTGCGGACGATGCTCTGTATTTTAATTCGGAAGAGTATCCGCTAACCCGTATGGAAAACGAGGGAATCTTAATATACGGATATAATTTCAGCGGAGGCGGCATTTCTGGAACGCCTGCATATGGGATTGTTATTAACCCGACGGACGGTAACTCCATTGTTTCCGACACCAGCGCCATCGAAAACACCACCGTCAAAATCCTTAAAAAGGTGGGAGTCATCACCGTTGACAATGAGCTTTCCGAAACGAGCGTATACCCAGTGCAGAACAAGGTTATCACGGCGGCTTTGGCAGATAAAATGGATGCCAATGAAATTCCCGAAGCTAATGCATCCGCAAACGGCAAAACCCTCGGCGTGGAAAACGGTGTGTATGCGCTTGTATCCCCGTCCGCTTTGAATGACTACGTTGTTACGCTCACCATAGATCCTGATGCGCAGACAATTACCACGGACAATAAAACCGTAGCAGAAATTAACGCAGCAATCGAGGCGGGCAAAAATGTCTATGCTGAACTGGAAGAGGAGATCAATGGCGCTACGGTGATGCAGCGGTTCTATCCGACAATGTACTGCGCCACAATGGTTGTGTTTGGTGGAAACCTTGTTGCGGCTAGTGGCAGCGGCGTAGAGCTTGATCCCGTTTGCATTGTTGGAACACACGCTGGGAATATGGATACGTGGATTGCGGTTGGTAAGTGATAATGCTTTGCTGACAAGCAAACTGACGCCGATCAGCGTCCGGGCAATCGAATCCGTTGGATATCAGAAATATTATTTTGTATTTCAGGTGACTATCCAAAGCGACGTTGTTTTGGTGGATTTGTTGGATATGAACCCGACTGTGTCTCCGGCTCATTCGGCTATACAACTCTTAGTATACCCGGACGGGACTGTTATAAAACAGTAAAAGGAGGAATTATGAGCGAACGAACCGCATACGCAAGCGTGGAAGACGTTTGCGTTTTATTCAGACCGCTTACGCCGGAGGAGAGTGCGCGCTGCGCGGAGCTGCTCCCCGTGGTATCGGATCTGCTGCGGCAGGCGGCCGCGAATATCGGCCGTGATCTGGACGCGATGATCGCCGCAGGGGAAATCTACGGTACGGTCGTAAAGGCCGTTACGGTGGACGTGACCGCCCGCGTGCTCCGGCAGGCCACCACCGGTGAGCCGATGAGCCAGGAAAGTCAGGCCGCCCTCGGTTACAACTGGCAGGGTACGTTCGCCGTTCCCGGCGGCGGGATCGCAAACGCGATCATGAACAACGATCTGAAGCGTCTGGGACTGATACGAAAACAGAGAATCGGAGGGATCGAGCTGTATGACCCGGATCATGGGCGTTACGGTGCTGCTGACGCAGAAAACGCAGACGGGAACTGACCCGCTGAAGGCGCCGGTATACACCGAAACACCAACGCCGGTGGAGAACGTGCTTGTAGGCCAGCCGACGAGCGAGGACGCCGCGACCGCGTGGAACCTTTACGGCAAACGCATCGCGTATACGCTGGCGATCCCGAAGGGCGATACGCACGTTTGGGAGGATACCGTTGTTACGCTGCCCGCGCCGTTTGCAGGGACGTACCGCACGGTAGGCTTCCCGACGGCGGGGATCGAGGCAAACATTCCTCTGGATTGGAACAAGAAGGTGCAGGTGGAGCGCTGTGAGTAAGGTGAAAATTCAGCTCCTGTCCGGCGGTGCAAAGGCCCTGATGACTTCACCGGAGATCGTTGCAGAGCTTGAGAAGCACGCCGACGCCGCTTTGCGGCAGCTGCCGCGGGGATATGAAAAAAGCGTTTACCCGAACGGAAAATCACGCGCCAACGTTTCCGTATATACGGAAACCGCATCGGCAGTGAAAGACAACGCGAAAAACAACAGCCTGCTGAAGGCGATCGGAGGCAAAGGATGATAGAGAAAATCGTGATCGACTATCTGGACAGCGTGCTTCCGGTTTCCGCATACGCAGAGATGCCGCAGCCGCGGCCGGAGAGCTTCTGCCTTGTGCAGCAAACCGGCGGCGGCGCGCGCAACCGGCTGAAAACCGCCGTGGTAGCCGTGCAAAGTTACGGCGGCAGCCGGTATGCAGCCGGCGTGCTCTGCGATGCGGTGATCGAAGCCATGGACGGGCTTCCTTCGCTTCCGGAAATCGCCGGATGCAGGCTGAACGCAGCGTATCCGTTTCCGGATACGGAGGAAAAAAAGCACCGCTTTCAGGCGGTGTTTGACATCACATACTACTGAAAGGAGAAACACTTATGAATACTGTTGAAAACGTGGCAGCCGGCAAGCCCAAGATCGGCGGCGCGGTTTATGCTGCGCCGGTCGGCACCACGCTACCTACGAACGCGACGGCCGCGCTGGACGCTGCGTTCAAGAACCTCGGTTATGTCAGCGAGGACGGCTTGAAAAACGCGTATGACGTGGAGATCGAAACCGTGAAGGCGTGGGGCGGCGATGAGGTGCTGGTCACCAACAACGGCAAATCCGATGCGTTCACGTATACGCTGCTGGAGGTGCTCAATATCGACGTGCTGAAGCATGTATACGGCAGCGCGAACGTAACCGGCTCGCTTTCCGCGGGGATCGCGCTGTCCGTCAACAACAGCGATACCGAGGACGTGTCGATGGTGTTTGAGCTGGTCCTGCGCGGCGCGCTCAAGAGGATCGTAGTCCCCAGAGCGCACGTGACCGAGGTGGGTGAGATCACCTATACCGACGGCGACGCGGTGGGCTATGAGACCACGATCGCCTGCCAGGCGGACGCCGAGGGCAATTCCCATTACGAGTATATCCAGACCGCTCCTGCCGCAACGTCCGGAGGCGGGAACGGATGAGCCAGCTGAACGTAAAAACGCCCTGCGGGTTTGAGGCCCGCGTGAACGAGGACGCGTTAAAGGATCTGGAGATCTACGATACAGTCCGGCAGTTTATTTCCGATCTGGACGGCAACCGTCCGCCGGATATCCGCGCAACGTGCGAGGCGCTGCTGGGAGACAGCGGCTACCGCGCTTTCGTTTCTTTTGAAAAGAAGCATGCGGGCTTCGTGCGCGTTGACCATGCCACCGAGCTGATCAACGCCGTGATCGATGCGCTGAACAGTAAAAAAAAATAGCGGTATACGCCTATTTTGAAGCGAAGGACGCCGACGCGCTCGACTGTGATTTCGCGGAATACTACGGCGTTACCGACCGACAGACGCTGCCGCTGAAAAAAGCGGCGGCGTTTGCTTTGGGCCTGCCGCCGGAAAGCCGCGCAAAACGGCAGCTGCACGGGATCCGATGGGACCTGAAGACGCAGCTCCTGGCAATGGCGGTGGATCGGCTCAGCGAACTGGTATGGACCAAAACGAAAGACGCGCTCCACGGCAGAAACAAGCCGAAAAGCGTGCTGCGTCTGCTGATTGATAATCAGGAACAAAAACGCGAACCGGAAACGGTCGCTTTCGATTCCCCCGAGGCGTTTGAACGCGCCCGGGAGGAAATGATAAAAAGTATGAACGGGGGGAGCGTATGAACGAAGGAACCAACCTTGCCAAGGCATACGTTCAGATCGTACCTTCTGCGCAGGGGATCAAAAGCGCTCTCGGGGAAATGCTCGGCAATGAGATCGGAGAACCGTCGAAAAAAGCCGGTTCCAAAGCCGGTTCGAATATTGTCGGCATGATCAAAAAGGCCGTAGCCGCCGCCGGGATCGGCGTCGCCATCAAAAAGGTGGTGAGCGAGGCGCTCAGTGAAGGCGCGGACCTGCAGCAGAGCATCGGCGGCATCGAAACACTGTTCGGCGCCGGTGGAGCGAACAGCGTACAGGAATATGCCCGCAGCGTAGGAAAAAGCGTAACGGAGGTGCAGGAAACCTACGATTCGCTGAAGGCGAGCGAGGAGAAAATGCTTGCCTTTGCCGATAACGCATGGAAAACCGCGGGCCTTTCCGCGAATGATTATATGGAGACGTCCACTTCATTCGCGGCGAGCCTGCTCTCTTCTCTTGACGGCGATACGAACGCCGCTGCGGAGGCGGCGAACAAAGCCGTGATCGCCATGGCCGACAACGCCAACAAGATGGGCACCGATATGCAGAGCATACAGAACGCCTATCAGGGGTTCGCCAAGCAGAACTATACAATGCTGGATAACCTCAAGCTCGGTTACGGAGGCACCAAAACAGAAATGGAACGCCTGCTTGCCGACGCGGAAAAGCTCAGCGGCGTCCATTATGATATCGATAATCTTGCCGACGTATATAACGCTGTAAGCGTGATTCAGGATAAGCTTGGAATCACGGGCACCACGGCAAAGGAGGCGGCCAGCACGTTTTCCGGCTCCATGGCCTCCATGAAGGCGGCGGCGCAAAATGTTCTCGGCAAGCTCGCATTGGGAGAGGATATCATGCCGGCACTGGAGGCGTTGGGGGAAAGCATAAAAACTTTTTTACTCAATAATCTTTTGCCGATGCTCGGAAATATTTTTAACGGAGCACCTCAGATTGCACAGGCGGCCGGAACAATCATTCTTGAATTGTTAAACGGAATAATTGCAAACAGCGAATCGTTGATTGACGGTGCAATTTTTTTGTTGGATTCTGTTATTAGCGGACTGAACGAAAACGGGGATCAGATAGGAACAGCAGCCGTTATGCTTGTTGAAAAACTGAGTCTCGGATTATTGCAGATGGCCCCTGAAATACTATCGATCGGGATTACTCTTGTTTTAGCTCTTATTAACGGATTGAGCGATCCGGATATGATCGCACAAATCCTCAAGGCAGCAGTTGTTTGTACAGAACAGCTGATTATGGGGCTGATAGAAGCTGCCCCAAAACTGGGGCAAGCCGGTCTTAATCTTGTAAAGGGTTTGTGGCAGGGGATTACCGGTTCTATGTCTTGGTTCAAAGAAAACATTAAACGGTGGGTCGGCAATGTGGTCGACTTCATCAAAGGGCTGTTCAAGATCGGTTCGCCCAGTAAGCTGATGGCGGACGAGATCGGTAAATTTCTGCCCTCCGGTATCGCCGTAGGCGTAGATACCAACGCATACCTCGTAGACGACGCCTTCCGCGATATGGCGGACGAAATCGACGCCGAGGCAACCTTTACGCCGGCGATCTCGCGCGTGCTGCGCACAGACGGCTTCGGCTTTACCGATATGCCCGGCGCGGACGCGGAACCGATGCGGGAGAACGGCCGCTCGGAGGAGCTGCTGGAGCAGATCCTTGAGATCCTGGCGCAGATGCTCGCGCTTTACCGCGGGAAGCCGGAGGACGCCGACGGCGTCCTTGAGACGCTGATCGCTTATCTCGATCAACGGTTCGGGCGCATCAGCGCAATGAAAGCGAGGGGTGTTTGATGGTAAAACAGGAATACGGGATCTCTTTCAACGGGCTGCACTCGTGGCGCGATATGAATCTCGCCATGGAGGAACGGCAGGAGATCGGCGCGCCGGAGCCGGAATTATACGTGTATGAGATCCCTGGCAGAAACGGTTTGCTGGATCTTTCAGAGGCAATGACAGGCCGCGTTAACTATAAGGCGCGTACCTTGACGTGCAGCTTTGTGATGATGGACGACGCCAAACGCTGGGCGTCGCGTTATTCGGAGATTCTGCTGCTCCTGCACGGAAAGCGGATGCGGATCGTTTGTGACGACGATCCGATGTATTACTATGAAGGCCGCGTGCTGGTGGATCCCATCAAATCCAGCCGGTATACGGGCAAGATCACTGTGACGGCGAAGGTGGATCCGTATAAGTATGAGACGTTTTCCTCTGTGGAGCCCTGGCTTTGGGATCCGTTCAGCTTCCGCTTCGGCGTTATCCGTAATTACGGACGGCTGACGGCCGATGGGGCGCTGGATGCGGAGCACAGCATTGCCGTGAGCGGTACGAAGGTGCTTAACGTAATAGGCAGCCCCATGCCGACGTCTCCGGTGTTTTACGCGATCTCTTCGGACGGAAACGGGATCAGCGTAACCTATAAGGGCACAACCTACCCGCTGTATCTGGTAGACGCCGAGCATACCGTGGAAGGGCATAACGTGATCGAAGGGCCGCAGACCGGCCCTGTAAATATTTCCCGCAGCGACGTCGATTTCAATTGGCATACCGGGGGAATGTGTTATCCCGCGATCGAAGTTCTGGACGGAGAGCAGACGATGAGATTCACCGGCAACGGCGCCGTCGCTGTGGAATACAGAGGAGGGCGGCCGTAATGTATGAGATCCGGAGCAGCGCGGGGCTGATATGGCACCCGCGCAGAGACCGCAACGATCACGCTGTCATGGCTGCCAACGTGGCTCTCGAGCTGAACAGGGCCGGAAGTATGACGTTCCGGCTGCCGCCGAGCCATCCCGCCTTCGATCTGCTGCCGGCGCTGTCTTCGGAATGCTGGCTTCTGCAGGACGGGGAAGAATTATTTCGCGGCCGTGTGCTTTACAGTGATCGGGATATACGAAACTGCAAAGAGATCGTTTGCGAGGGACTGCTGAACGTGCTGAACGACGAATGCCTGCGGCCGGAGGATCTCTCCGGCAGCGGCAGGTACTCCGGCAGCGCAGCCGGATTGATCAATAAGCTCTGCACGGCCTATAATTCCCGGCAAACCGGGGCGGTACCTTTCGTCCGTGGAACGGTGGACAACTTCGGAACGGTTGTTTGCGAGGCCACGGACTACCCGCAGATCGGCGATTTCCTGCAGGACGTGATATCGGCATACGGGGGGTACGTATCCGTGCGGCGTGTCAACGGGCAGAACGTGATCGATTATACTGTATCCAGCGGATCGGCAGGCGAGCAGGCGATCCGTTTCGGCGAAAACCTGCTGGATCTGCAGGAACACGTTTCCGGGGAGGACGTATATACGGTGGTGATCCCGCTTGGAAAAGATCAGGGGGAAAACGCCGGACGTCTGACGATAAAACAGGCCGCCAACAGCGGCGGCCGGGATTATATCGAGAACGCCGCAGCCGTTGCCGCGTTGGGCGTCAGGATCGCGAGGGTTGTGACGTTTGACGAGATCGACGATCCGGACGAGCTCTATGCCGCCGGAGTATCTGTTTTTTCGCAGGGCGGGGGGCTTATGACAGGACTCACGCTTTCCGCCGCGGATCTGCGCGACGGCGGCGTGGAAACAGACAACCTGCGGCTCGGTAAGATTCACAGGGTTCAAAGCATCCCGCACGGGATCGATACCAATATGCCGCTTACAAAAATGGACGTCGATCTGATGCGTCCGGACGAAGCGAACTATACGTTCGGAATCAGAACGATGAGCCTGACGGATCAGGTTGCGCATGTATATTGAAAAGGAGGAAGGTAAAATGGGCGATATATCAAATGAAATTAAAGATTTCCAAGATGCCGTTATAGGCGAGAACGTGCGTGGCGCAATCATCTCGCTGGCGCAAAAACTAAACACAATCGTCGAGCAGGTTGTGGTTGACACCGACAGGGATATCCTCGTTGGCTACAAAAACATCAAGCCGAGCGATTACATCGACCCTACGGACAACAAGCCAAAGTTGGCGCTTGTGGATGTGGCATCTGTTTTTCGCACAAACATGGGCGACAACTACTGGGCTGATATGCCAACCGAAAACGCCTATACGATTATTAATACGCAGCGTTCGCCGGGGACGAATTTACAGATTGCATTCGGTTTCTCAACGCTTCCTAATTTGTATTGGCGAACGGTGCGGCGCGATACGCATGAACCTGAAATGGAATGGGTAACGGACAATCTCGATGTCGATCCCACATTGAGCGTATCGGGCGCGGCTGCTGATGCGGCGGCGGTTGGACTTGCGCTTTCATTCCGAGTAGGAAATACGAATGCACATATCAGCAACACGCTTACTGTCGGCAGGGAACTCGACGGTGTCCATGACGGGTTCTCATCAACGCGGTTGGGCGATAACAATACAGCGTCAAAAAGCTGCGCTGTTGCGATGGGCAATTACACCGTTGCCGCATCGGCCGATCAGGTTGTCGAGGGACACAACAACATTGCAGATTCCAACGGGGTGTATGCTCACATTGTAGGAAATGGAACTGGCATCGGCGGCAACAAATCCAACGCCGCCACGCTCGATTGGAATGGCAATGCATGGTTAGCCGGGGGGCTTGAGCTTACCGACACGGCAA
>Ga0326511_10001251_pt1 | contig 21395 bp, 22 predicted proteins | sample 0_2496_0518_D_FD_203701 | JGI IMG/M metagenome (GOLD analysis project Ga0326511, IMG submission 203701) | Bovine rumen microbial communities from UC Davis, California, United States - 0_2496_0518 | ecosystem: Host-associated > Mammals > Digestive system > Stomach > Rumen | place: USA... | reverse complement strand
ACTGACCGTATTCCAGGTTTAAACCGGAAATACCGGAAATCGCCTCTACGAGTTCCTGCTCGGTAACGTAAATATCTAGATCCGGTTTATTATCTATGTACGCGGGCGAATCCGGATTTGTTTCATCCCAGTCAGACTGAACCTGTGCTTCCGGAATTAATCCGGTAACCGTATTGATAGTATAGTCGATTCCTGTAACGACTGCGTCATATACGTCGGCATGTGTAGGAAGACCGGTAACGACATTGGTAATATTCGTAATGTCCTGGTTAATTTCAGTAATATCCTGGTTAATACCGGTAATACTCTGGTTGATTTCTGTAATGTCGCCTTCGATATTCGTAATCGATTCGTCGATATTCGCAGTCACGGAATCGATAATGTCGGCTATGGAAATATCGAAATTGTTGTCGCCGGTAACTTCTATATTGACAGTACCGTCAGAAGATTCGATATTGACAGAACCGGAAATAACCGCAGTGCCGGCGATTTGAGGTAGAACATTCGCTCTTGACATTACGAGTGTGCCGAAACGATTGTATACATACACATCGTAAGCGTGTGCCGGGCTCGCCAGGACTATGTTAGCGCCCAGAGAATCGAGTGGAATCTGAAACGGATGTAAATTTCCAGACCAGTCGGAATAACAGTAATACTTGTTCCTGGTACCGTGGATATAGACTTCTATCCATCCACCTGTGAGCGGCTTGCCCGCGCTGTTGATAAGTTCGAATTCCGGGGACAGCAAGTACCCGAGTGAAGTTTCTTCGATTTCGTTAACCATTGTTCTTAACTCCTAAGCATAGCTGATGGTGTTATTTATGCGAATAATTAGAACTGAATTTGAAATTTCAGATATTTACGGATTATATATAATATGTAAACAATTTATTACTATATTTGTAAACATATTACTAACAGAGGAAATTTATGAAATTACCAACATGGCGGAAAGTGGACCGCCGAAGAAAGATTCACATATCGTATACGGATCCGGACTTCGTCGAATACTACGACATCGACCTCGACGACTTTACGAGGCTCGTAGTAAAGCTGAGGAACAAGGAACGCCTTACCGAAGCGGAGAACGACAGATACGGTTTATATATATTGACGGTAGCCCTCATCGTCCAGGAGAACAAGAAGTTCAAGAACAAGACGCTTACCGAGAAAGAGGAGATGATAGAACAGCAGTATATGGAGCTCTTACAGGGACTTCCCACGTTTAACCCTAACAAGGGATGTTCAATCTACTCGTACGCATACCGTATAGGTTATACGTCGGCGTGCCACTACTTCACGTTCAAGATAGACGAGGCAGAGGAACGTAAGGCCATCGAGGAACACTGTAAACAGGAACTGGAAGACTACTATTACGAGTGGTCCGACCATAAAGTAAGGAATATTAACATAAAGGAAATCAGATAATGAATAACAATATTACTAGAATATGTTTCGTACCCATGGATCTCGCAGCATGCGGCTGGTATCGAATCCGGAACGCCTTCAACGCCCTATATGGTCATGAAGGGATAGCCGCCGCGCTGAACCCCATCGCCACGTTCAGTGGAGGTTCAGATTTCGTATATACGCAACGTATGTGCAAGGAAGGCGGCTTCCAGGTACTGAAACAATTATCGGATGCCGGAACCAAGGTCATAATCGACTATGACGATGATGTTTGGCATGAGCTGCCGTCCTATAACAAGTGTCTTGTGAACTGGAAAGAGAATTACGAGGGTATGAAGAAATACCTGGCTGACGTGGCCTACAAGGTAACGTGCACTACCGAAGGCCTCAAACGTAACCTTATGGAATTCGTACCGGAGGACAAGATCGTGGTAATCCCTAACTGCCTAGACCCTAGATACTGGGTACGCAAGTTCGAACCGTTGGGAAAGGGATTCTTATACGCCGGCTCGCCTACACATTACTGCAAGGGTGATTACGGCGACTTCCCTAAAGGCCTGGTTGACTACCTTAAGGACAAGATGGTACGTATCCAGGGCGTGAAGCCGGATTTCATAAACGCTTCCGAAATTATCCCGTGGACCAGGATTGACTATTATCATAATTCGTTCCTTGCAGCGGCACAGAAATCCGCCTTTATATTGGCGCCCCTTAAGGATAACGATTTCAACAAGTCTAAGTCGGATCTCAAGTATATCGAATCCTGTGCGGCAGGCCGAGTATGTCTTGTATCCGACGTGGAAACCTATTCGTTGGCACATCCTTATCAGAAGATCCCCCTGGAGGTCACGCCTACCACGATGAAATTCATAGTGGAACGTGCTTCGAAGAATTATCAGGAAATCCTGAATTATCAGTACAACATACTGAATACACGATGGCTACGGGCAGATAAGTATCTGGAACTCTTTAAGTAAACTTAAATTTACGTTTAAATCAATATAAAGGGGTTGACAACGGCCCCTTACTTTATTATATTATGTACATAAACCAAACAAACCAAAGGAAACAATATGAACACTTACAGAAACTATGAATACGAAATTAAGAATGAACGTGACGGCTGGTATAGCTGCACGATTACTTTGAACGGCGAAGTAGAGACTAAATTCGAATCTACCGGCATCTCCGACGACGGTGCGAAGAAGCAAATCGACCGCATTATTCGTACTAAGGAAATCGACAACTATATCCATAATAACACGGATCTGTGTTTAAGACTCGCTAAGACTTACGAGAAGCGTCCTGGATACGGCTCGTGGTTGTCACATCAGGTATACAAGTTTATCAATAAGAACTATACCGGCGATACTGAAGCGTTAACCAAGAAGATCTTCAAGACTGTAGTTAGCCGCGAGAACAGCAAGCTGAACAATACTATCGACCACCTGACAGACATGAGCATGATTGAATTCCGCCGCCTCATCGAGAAGTTGACAGAACATAAGGTCTGCGTTAACGGCGGAAAGGCTTATTTGCACATCTATAACTGGCTGTACAAGGACGGCAAGAAGACTAACTACCGTACTGACCATTATTATATTTCAGTCGGTCAGAATCTTCAGCGTACAGAAGAGAACGCAAAGATGATTGCCGCGAAGTGCCTTGAATTCGCAAAGATCGAGAATTACGGAAACAAGGTTGAAATTCCAGTGGAGAAGTTCTAATGAATAATAACCTTAAGAAGATCTTTAAACATTATGAAGAATATGGTTATAAACATTCTAGTAATGACGTGTTGACACGTTTATTGAATAAATTGACCACAACATGGTATGTTAAGACTGTTGGAGAACCATTTATTATCGATAATGTTGTATTCCATAAGGATGGATGTGGCGGATCGTTTGATATTTGCACTTCTATGACTCATGAGACATTATATAATGTATACGTTAATACCGGCAGACTTGATGTAACAGATTATAATGTGGAGGAGTTCTAGTATGGAATTGGCTAAACACGACACCGATGGTGAGCCTATGGAATTCGAATCTGAAGATGCCGCCAAAGAATACATGAAAGAAACTTATTGCAAGTAATGAGGTCTTCGATGATAAACAATAAACAAAGAAACAATATAATGAAACGTTATTTCATAGACCTTGAAGGTAACCGTCATAAAGTCACTGAATCAAACATGTACGATTATCTGGATATTAAGAGTAATCAATGGTGTAAGATATTGGATATGATTCGTATCAAGAGTGGTGAACGAGAAATACACACAGTTAGGTATAATATATATAGTAAAGAGAACTCTTTGGAATACGAGATGAATCGCTGGAATAATCACAGGGACGAAGTATATGCCGAATGGTGTGCTGATGGGTCGACCAAAGCGGAAGTCGATAAGAACTGGGCAGAGTACTTCGATGACTTGCGTAAAGAGATTGCTGAACTAAAGGACAAGCTGACCGTCATGGAAATCGATACATACATTGCTTGTCGGCCTGAAAGAACAGTGAAAGCTTTCTTCGATAGGTTCAGTAATAACTGGCGGACGTTCAGAAGCAGACTAGAAACTAAAGTTAAGTCAGAATTGAATATACCTTAATGTAATAAAGAAAGGCCCGAGGAACTTCCTCGGAGCCTTTATTAATTAATGTAATCTGTTAATTACAGAGCAACGACGTTAGCAGTTGCATCCTTGATGCAGACGTAAGTGACGGCACGCGGGTCAGTGATACCCCAGACACCGGCGATGGTGTAACGGGTGATATTCGTACCCTTGAGAACGTCCACTGCACGTGCGGTATGCATTGTGATGCCGTTCGGAGTAGTGACAGATTCGTCAGCGTTGGACCAGTCCAGGTTCTTGAACGTATCGGCTTCGAAAGCGCCGTTCAGACGGATCAAACCGGTGAAGTAGATACCTGCAGTGATCGGGTTAGCAACCTTGTCAGAGGCTTCAGGAACCTTGGATGCTTCCTTGGTGCCGTTGCCAGTGAAATCGACATGACGGACCTTCACAGCGCCGCTAGTTGCATCTTCGACAGCGATGAAAGCCTTGAGAGCGGAAGTCGGTTCACCGACGAGGTCACATGCCTTGACGCCAGCGATAAAGATCGGAGTACCGGCCGGGATAACTTCAGTAACACCGTTGAGAGTCAAAGTATCAATCTTGTCGCCGGAAACGTAAGAAGTAACGGTTGCGTTGGACAATTCGTTTGCGAGGGCTTCAGAGATTTCGAGAACCTTGAAACCTTGCTGAGAACGAACTTCGGCTTCGGCGATAGTACCCTTGAGGCCCTTACGATAAATCGGTTCGACGTCACCTGCAGGTTCGTATGCCTTGCCTGTGCTACGTGCGATAGATTCAATCATCGGATCCAAGAAAGCGTACTGGGATTCGCTAGAGATAGATTCAAGGTAGTTGGAAGCCTTGAAGAGCGGGAGCCAGCCCTGGCCGACGAAAGCGGTGTTCTGCTTACCGAGGTCAGCGTCCATGACATCCTTGACGAGGCCCTTGGCGAGCTTCTCTGCGTTCGGCTTTGCGATCTGGGTATCGAAATCCACGTCTGCCTTTACGAGGAAGTCAGTATCGATTGCGATGTTGCCTTCCTGGACCTTGAAGTCCACAGGACGTTCCTTGAGGTTGGAAACGTGACCGGAAATATCGATACCGGTAACGTATTCGCCGGCGTCACGGATAACGAACTGGTATTCGCGGCCGTTGCGCTTGCCTTCGAGCTGGTCAGCGAGGTAAGACTTGGTACCGACGGTGAGGTAAGGTGCTGCTTCTGCCGAACGGATAAGAACGAGTTCGGTGTGCTTATTGGTAACAAACTGATTAGCCATGATAAATTCTCCTTATTAATGTTTGTGTTTGGCTAGGTAATCGTTAATAGATTTCATGCTGGATACCAGGGACTTCGGTTCCGGAGCCGTGGCGCCGCTGCTGGAAATCTGCTTGCCCATGACGGGCATCTGCGGCTTTGTTTGAGTTGGTTCGACTTTAGGCTTGTGGTATTCTTCCAGAATTTCGTCGGCTATCTTAGCGGCATTCATCTTGAGGATAACCGGGTCCTTGCTCCTGAACATCTTGCCGAGCCACTTGTTGGGGTTGGTCATCAGTTCGCGGATAACGATCGGGTATTCCTGGATGCTGTCGAGGTAACCGAATACTACGTTGTTCGGGTCCGCTTCGCCTATGGCTTCCGCGAAATCCCTTCCCTTGGTAGCTACGAGTTCGTTATAGTCGTCGAGGTCCTTTCCGCTGAAACATTTCTCGGTAACGTATTTGTCGTATTCCACTGCATATTGCATACTTTCCTGTTCGCGAGCGCGCTTGAGGCCGTCAACTTCCGCCTTCATGTCGCGTTCCTGAAACTTCCAGTCTGTATACGCGTTGTAATCCGTCGTACCGTCCTGTTTCTTGAAATCCTCGGCCCTAAGAGATTCGTACTTCTTCAGGGTATCTTCGAGTTCCTTGATTCTGGCTTCTTTCTTGCCGTTGTCTTCCTTGAGCTTCTTGTTCTTCCGGTTGAGGCGTTCGAAAGCGTAATCGCGTTTCGTCTTCGTATCTTCCGGGTTGCTCTCGGGTTTCTTCTCTGCAGCGGGTTTCTTCTTCTCGGGCTCATCGCTTCCCTTGTCGATTGTTTCCTTCTGCTCGCCGTCATTTGATTCCTTGGCCTTGTCCTCGGGAGAATCGACGTTAACTTCTTCCTTGGCGGTTTCCTTCACTTCTGTTTCCACTGATGGGGTTTCGACTTTCTGTTCGGGTTCCTTGACCTCTTTGCTTTCGCCCTTCATGTAGTCGAGGGCTTCTTCGGTACTCATTGACATAAGGTGAGTCATTCCTTCGCCGGTGTTAGTTAATTTCTCGACGGCCACCGTTACCGTCAATATGGAGCGGAAGAGATTCGAACTCTTATGAGATAGCTTGCAGGGCTATTGCCTGACCGTTAGGCTACCGTCCCGTTGTTGTTGAAATAATTAGAGAATTCCAGCAGATGGATTCGAACCACCGGTGTTAACCCGAAAGGGACCTGATCTACAGTCAGGCGCAGTCGCCAGCTGTGCCATACTGGAATATTTGGAATAATAATTAGTGATTATTCAAATACGCTTCCCAAGCTTGTCAAGTAAACTACCGTCGAGTTTCATCTGTACAAACGGTTTATTTGGATTATAAGGTTCCATAATTACTCCTAATATTCAGGAAATTTAAAGCCATTATCTACCATTGTATTCCATATATCCGCCTTAATGGCATCTACATCAGTTACGCCTTCTCGTTCTAAAGCCCGATTTATAAATGATTTCTCATAATTATTATAGAAACCATCCCGAGTCATACCTTTATAGTCTAACATATCTAGAGTACGGTCATTAATTTCATTACGTATTTCAGCGGCTTCTTGAAGCGTTTCTTTCATTAATTTATTAGCATTCGCTCTCTGTTGAGCCGGATACTGAGGATCATTTGCAATTTGGGCAAATCCATCAGCCTTACTTTCAATTGACTTTAAACGGTATTCTAAAGCTGGTAAAGGTGCCGATGGATCTTTAGTTGAAATTTCATTATTTACTCTAGCTAATTGTCTTTCTTTCTGTTCTTTCCAAGCACCTAAGTCATGAAGATTGAAACTACCATCTGGATTTCTACGTACCATTCTACGTGGTCCTTTAACAGGTGTAAACCATAAGGCTGCTTCTTCCATAATACTTCCAGGAGTAGCTTCGCCTGAACGAATCTGGTACTTGAACGGTACAGTTTCGTCAGTAGCTAAATTTAACGTTTCAGATGCAGGACCTTCCGGATTCTCATGGAAATATTTCAATGCGGCTGTAAAGGGCACGCCGGCTTCCTGAAGTCTGTCCAGAAGTTCTGATTTATCCTTGGGAGCTTCCTTCCAAGATACTGTCGGTCTGTTCGGATTGTACGGTTCCATATATTCTCCTTAGATTGCCAGCCCGTGTACGGATCCGTCACCGTTTCCGAGCTTCTTAGATTCGTTGATTACGCGGCCCAAAGACGGCGACTTGAGGAATCGCGTCATCTGGTCGGGTGTGATACCGGCATAGGTGTACATGCGGCCGTCGAGCTGTATGACGGCTATCTGCGAGTTCGGGTCGTAATTGACCGAGTTTACCCAGCTTGAAGTAAGTTCGGGCTTCGGCGTACGCTTGTCGTTGTCGCCGTATTTCCAGTATCTCGGATATTGAAGTTCGTATTCCTTCGCGCGTTCCTCTAGCGCCTGCATAAGCGGTACATTATGGGTCGCCTCGGCGATATACCATTCGTCCGGGTACTGGTATTCAGGATCCTGTAACTTACTGTGTTCGAAATCGGTCTGGAGTTCCGTACCCATAGTACGGTTTCCTCCGTTATTGCTCCCGCCCGTAAGTATCTGCCATAACATATGTTAACCTCCCATTCCGCGTTCGAATTCGTCTACGCCGTCCTGGATTCCCTGGAGATAGGCGTCGGTTTCTCCCTGTTGGCGGTTGATAGCGGATTCGGCCGCCTTAATCATTAGTTCCTGCTGTCTGAGGGCCGTATCGTTGTCGGCCTTGACGGCTTCGTTCTCCGTCTTTACGGCCTGGTTGTCGACCTTGGCGCCTTCGAGCATCATCTTGTCCTGTTCCTGGATTACGAACTTCTGCCAGTCCTGGATTCTCTGTTCGCGGCCGTTGAGCATGCTCATCTGTGCCTGGAACAATTGTTTCTTCAGGTCCTCGTTCTCCTGCTTTGCCATCTGGAGTTCGCTCATGGTATCTTCCATCTGAGCCTGCATCTGGTTGAGCTGGTGGATTGCGACAGGATCCTGTACCTGGTCGATAATCTGTACGCCGGCCGGCAAGTTGGCCACGATGTTACGTGAAAGCTCGTCGCCGAGTTCGTTCTTCAGCGTATCCGCGAAATACTTAGCGATAACCGGTTTCATCTCGTCCGGCATGATAGTAGCCAGGGCGTTAAGTTCCTGACGTTTCTTCATTTCACGCGTAATGACCTGCGGTCCGTTCTCGAGGGTGAACTTGAGGTCGCTTCCGCCGGTAATAAGTTCGATAATAATCTTCGCCATCGTACGGATAGCCTTGTATGCGTTGTTGTAGTACGAGGCGGTATTGGATTCCTTCGAGATTTCCTGTCTTAGGATTTCGGTAGCGGTACGTTCCTTCTGGTCGACGATACCGGTAAGAGGAATACCCAGAGAGTCTTCCATCAACGTACGGCATGTAGAGATAGTATTCTGTAAATCCCCGGTTTCGAAAGATTCGGTAAGAGGTACCGGCTGGTGTTCGCCCTTCCAGAGGACAGCCACGGAATCGTCGTCGTTACATGCGGCCATGCTCTTGGGCATGAGCGCGTCGACGTTGACCATGTAGTTGGCCTTGGCAGAACGTCCCACGCGTTCGACTAACGTAGAATACGCGATATTGGTACCGAGTACGAGACTCATGGTCTGCTGCACGATACCGTTGTAGTTAATCTGGTCGGATTCGTAGATTTCGTTACCGGCTATACGGATAATCGGGATGTACTTGATAGGCAGTTCCATGCGCTGTACGACCTTGTCGCCTACAATCTTGTACATGTCGACCAAATCGCGGTCGTTCTTGGCGAAATACGAAATGACGGCTACAGAATCGTCCGGAATATCCCACTGGTCGAACTGGCTGAAAGCTATTGAACATTCGACGTTCGGGTAGCTCATCGGCACTACGTCGTCGCCGTAAAGCCTCTTGGCCTTACGTACGGAGATATAGTTGATAATCGCGCCCTCTTCTGCGTCGGAACAGTCCACGTTGGAACAGTTAGGGTCTATAGCCACGGCGTCGATATGGCTTGCGGATTCGACTATGACCTTGGGTTCGCCGGTAAGCTCGTCCGCTACCGTAGTGACTACCAGGAAACCGTAACCCGTAAGGACCGCCTTCCGGAAAGCGTCGGTAATCGCGGACTTGTTGTCGGAATCGGATTCAATATTGTCGATACTCTGCTGGACTTCACCCATGTTGTCCTGTGTCAGTTCTATGTGCCACGGGCTGTTGGAGATAGGCGAGCTAATCGCGTTGACCATCGGGTTCCAGTTGTTGAGGACCAGGTTTGTCTTCTTGCCGCGCTTGTACTTCTTTACAGTAGACTTGTCCCAGAAATCGCCGGAATATCTACGCATGTCGGAGACCGCCCTCTCAATGGTCGTGGAGAAGCGGTCGTCTGACTTGATAAGGAAAGAATTGCAGCTGTCTATGATTTCGTAATCTTCCATCTTTAATACCTTATATTATTTGAGAGAATAAATAGATTCTACGGTTCCTTGGAAGCCGTCATCACGGTATCCACTTGGAATCCGGACCAGCTGGAAGAGGACGACCTTAGGAACATACCTATTCTTGTAACAGAGGTCCTGTTGGAATCCTGGTGGTTCGGGGCGCGCCTCATGTTGAGCTTGTACTTACCGTTACCGATATAGTGCGCCTTCATGGTGAACATTACCGGTATGATAAGGTCGTCGATACCCATGGTAGGGATACTGTGACTGTTGATACGCCATTCGACGGATACCAGGAAGTCGTCGCGGCCGAAACGGTAGTATTCGATAGGACCGGAAATACCGTTGTCGTGACCGGAAACGTCGTCGTAGATGTTGTCCGTATAGAGACATACGGTAGTGTAGTCCTGGTTGATACTGTAGAGTACCGGGGTATCGTCGGGCCATGCGACTGCCGGAGTACCGTAATCCGGCATGTCTGCAAACGTTAGAGACTTGAAGAAGCTTGCCGAATCGGTCTTGGCGAAGCTGCCCGCATTATCGCTGATGACATAGTGGTGCAGTTCGTCGATTTCCGCCCAGTAGTTGCTGGTGTTCGGGATAATCAGGGGATTCTGAATATTCGCCGTATTGTGGGTAATTATGAGCCCGAATACGAGAGTATTGTTTCCCGTAGGCTGCAGCACTATCTGTGCGTTCACGATACAGTTGTCGATATAGCCGTCGATAATATTGTAGTACGTATCGGAAACGACATTACCGTAGATATCGCCCGCTGAACGGTAGATACCTTCTTCGAGGGTACGCTTTCTCAAGGTCACCTGGCCGTTAAGCTGGCAGTCCTTGTACACGGTAGATTCAGAACTTACAGGTACCTGTATGCTGGAAGAATAGGCTGACATGCCGTCTACAGTAATACCTGAGGCGGAAGAAGTCAATGTAGTATCCCTTAAGGAAAGCTGCTTGTAAGCGCTTCCGTTTAGCGCCACCGTACCGCCCTGAACGAACACTGTCGCGTTGGGCGCCTCGTTCATGACTATATCGGAATCGATAAAGTTGAAGTACATCTGGCGTGACGGATAGCCGTTGGCGATATTGACCTGGCAGTTTACGAACTTGTAGTAGTTACCGGCCGCGTTGTTGGTAAGCCTGATATTTCCCCTTACGTTCTCGAATACGTATGTGTGCTGGTTGCCGGATTCATGGAAGCTGTTCGTACCGTTACAGATTAAATTATGAATTTGAGTATCGGTATCGAGCGCCATGTTCATGGACATACCGGAAGCCGCAGTTATATTCTGGTAATCAAGGACATAGTTGCCGGCGAGCCAGTTGAGGTACATGAACATATAAGGCTTGTGACGGAAACTGTCGGCATCCAGGATACAGCCTGTACATGTGGCTGTCTGTACCTGGTCGCCGTTGAACATATATTCATTAAGCACGCAGTTCGTAAAGCCGTTGCCCGTAGATACCGTACCGGTAATGTCGAAAGTACACGTATTGAACGTATTGTCGGTAAGGATACCGTTACCTGTCACATGGCACTGCTGCAGGTTGTATCCTGTAGAGTTGGCGCGGAAATCAACATCCCAGTCGAGGAAAGTCTTTACGTTGGTAGAATATACGGAAGTATTGACCATGTAGGTAGCCGGGAGAAGACCGTTCTTCTTGTTGAGGGTCTTCAGATTCCAGGAAGCCTTGGCGTAGTTAGCGAACAGGTTGAGCGTAGCCGTATTGCAGCGGAAGTCGCCGTTGATTTCGGACTTGATAGTAAAGCCGTCGTAGAAATCGATTATCGGTGTGTTGGCCATGTCGATAACCGGGCATTCAACCGTGGCGGAGCTCGTAAACTTGAAATACTTGTAATCGACACCCGCGTTCAGGAAAGGACGGATTCCTACCGAGTTACAGTATTCGACGAGGTTACGGAAATCAGAAGTCTTGTCTACTGCCGTTACGAGGCTGTTGGACGGGAAGATACCGAAATGTCTGGAATCGCAGTGTTCGGTAGGCTGGACCATAATCCATCTGCCCTGGGCGCGTTCGCACTGGATTACCGAGCCGTTATTGTCGGTAGCCAAGGAAGATTCCTTCCATACGTAATTGATAGGTTCCTTGTCGCCTACGGTATTGTAACCGAGCAAGGTGATGACCTTCACGCCGTTTACTTCCGGTATGTTGTCAGGGTCTACCATACGTAAGGCCTGGATGCTCGGTATGCACACGGCCGTATCGGAAACGACAGACGCAGTCACGTCTTCCTTCGAATCCACGCTGTACTGCAGGGACCACTTCGTATCGTCCGACACGTCAATATCCAGTTCGGTATTCCAGATACCCGTTCCTATGTACTTGTAGAAATAGGCGGTAACGTCGGAATCGACAAATACCTGTGTGCCCGTACGACCGTAATAGTCGGTGAGCTGTGGATTGTCGATTGCCGTACCCTCGGAATCGTAAATAGGCGCCGGCGTGTTTCCGCCGAACACGTTGAACATTACGCAGCCGTGGAGAGGGTTGCCCTTGTTATCGGTATATCTGTTCCAAATGTCGAAATTTCTCATTATAAACCTCTAGGTTCTCCGTATTTGTTAAGGATTTCCTTGATTATAGAATCTTTGACAGCCCTGGCGGAATCCTGCTTGGCTTCTTCCTTCATGTATCTGTCTATCCTTGAACCGGCTACAGGTATTCTTGTCCATGGCGACTGTTCATCATACCAGTAAGTACCTGCATTGTTAGTCAAGTAATTCTTTATCTCTTCCTCGGCTCTAAGCTGTGAAGCTGTCGGAAGATTCTTGAAACCTTCTTCTATATCTATATATTTCGATAGAATAGGATCGTTTCTCATAAATACCTTCTCATCGGCATTAAGATTTAACTTGTAGGCCGGAATCTTCTTACCGTTATAACCGTTGTAATAAAGGTCAAGCTTATTGAGAATTCTGTTCCTCATTTCATTTGCATCTTTATTAGCTTTATATGCTTCGTATTCAATACCTTCCTTTAAACCCCTAGATTCAGGCATATTCTGTCGAATATAGTGCTTTGCCGCATTACGTGAATCAGACTTTACATCATTTCTCAGAACATTCGGCATATCATTACGTGAAGTACGGTCAGTACCTAACTCCATAAACTTGTTGGCCAGATCACGTCCCTTACCGGTAGTAAACTTTCCAGCGCCCATAGCCATACCGCGTATGACCCATGGCATAGTGGCATTAACGGCTGATTCGGTAGCCACATCTGTACCGCTGAAATTTCCTCTTGGATTATCATCACCGTAAGCAGCTGCATCGGCTGCTTCCATGATGGTCGGGGTAGCTACATTACCGGCTACACCTTGTCCTATTCTGCCAAGGAATCCGAGCCTTGTTAACGGCGCAGAGAATCTTCCCCAAGGTGTGGCATAAAGAGCATTCTGACCTACGTCAAGCACTACATCTTCACCACCCGGAGTTTCACCACGTTCTACTGCTTCTACAGAACGTGGAAGCATCATTTCAGTGATATAACCTGGAATAGTACCGTCATGTGCTATATCGTGTCTACGCTTCTCTGTAGCGAGCTTACCCATTTCGTTAACAGTTTCATTGTAAGTCTTACCTTGCTTGTCTGCTACGAATTTAATCTGATCTGTCGGAATCTCTTCGAAATTCTTATACCAGTCATTACCGAATTCCTTATCGTAATCGATTTGACCTGTCTTTATATCAGTATATAAAGCCTTACGGAATTCAGGCATAAGTTCAAGATCTTTAGTCTTGAATTTATTAGCGAAATAGGCTCTATTAGATGATAAATAATTGGCAACATCGACATCAGATTCTATCTTGTTGACTGCTTTATATAGATCCTTAAGATTATTATCGTAAAGTTCGTCAAGAATCTTATCCTTAAAGGCACCCATATTAATCTCCTGTATATTTACCGATAGCACCGAATTCTTTAAGCAATTTCTTACCTTCCGGAGAATTTGCCCATTCTCTCAAATCATAACCTATTAAAGTCTTACCTTTATCCCATTTAGCCTTACGTTCTTTCTTATTACGTTCCTTAGTTTCGTCGGTTTCTATACCGTGAATGTAATTCAAGGCGTCCATAAGTGCTTCTTTCTTAGTGAATTCAGGATGTGACTTGATTTCATTCTCGATATCAGCCTTCTCCTTATCGGTCTTGATAGACTTTATTCCTTTCCATTTAGTAACATTCACTTCAGTCTTGACCGGAACTTCTGTAGGCTTAACTTCCGGAGTTTCCGAATTTCCTGTTTCTTCGACCTTATTGTCATTAGACGTATTACTTATAAAGCCAGTACGCTTGTTATAGTAATCAAGTTCATGTTGTGCAAGGGCAAGATCCATCGTTGCCTTGTCAATTTCATCTTGATTACCAGAGTTCTTAGCCGCTTCCAAAGCCTTCTGTGCATAACTGTACTTGGTAGCTGCCTTGTTACGCATAAGCATATTCTCGTCCATCTTATCCATCGACGTATTCTGACGATTCATTTCGGCTATCTTCTCTTGCAGCTTACGATTAGCTTCGGCTTCGGCTGCCTGGAATTCCTGTTGCTGTAAGGCTCTAGCCCATGCGGTCTGATCGTCTAAGGCTTTCTGGTGTACGCTCTTGTCACCCTGGAAATATGCTCCCCATCCACGGTTACTTGTCGGCGCTGAGTAACCGTTCATGTACTTGTTCTTCAAGGCGATTTCTGCCTTGACCTTGGCGATGTCGTTCTGAATTTCTTCTACACTTCTAGGCATAAATACCTCCGTTAAGGGCCTTGCGATATAAATTATCTTCAACATCTATATCATTATAACCGTCCCACGGTTCTGTAACTGTAGACTGAATTCGATTATAAGGATCCATTAGATATTGATTGACGGCCTTACGCTGACTGACCTGAGAATTGTACTTATCCTGTACGTTCTGAATACGCTGTGCTTCTGCAAGTTCCTGTTCAAGGGCTGCGAGCCTTGCTTCCGGTGTGTCGTTCTGTTCGACATACATATCGTATGCGTTCAGTCCTACCTTACCCATGTCGTCGGCGAACTTCTGGCCTATTTCGGTTGCACCCTTCCAGAAATCGGCATCAGCACGGTATTTGTCGCCTGCTAGCTTTCCTCGTTCTGTAGCTTCCCTAAGGCCTGCCTGTATGGAGGTAATCGGGTTATATGAATTTGCCTTATAGATTCCCATATTTAAACTCCTTAATAAAGTCCCGCGATAGCGTTACTGTAAGTCTGCTTGGCATTCAAGCGATCCTGCTGAGCCTGCATAGTATCGCCCATTCGAGCATCCATGGTGTTGTAGTAATCGCTTGCGAGATTACCCTGAAGTCCCATCTTGTATTCGTTACCAGAACGTAAAGCATTAAGACGAGCCTGATTGTTCTTGATTGCGTCAGAATAGCTCTTATATGCGAAGTCGCGTTCATTCTGGTAATCCTGCATGGCTGTACGGTAAAGTTCATCACTCTTGTCGGCCACGCCCTTAGCGATATTCAAGGCTGCTCCTGTTCCTCGTCCCATACCTGCGCCCGCTGCTGTATGCTGCAACTGGTTGGCAGTATCGCCTATAATCTGGCTGTAGTAAGGGTTGATGTAGTCTTCCTTGGTCTTCTTGAAATTGAAACCAGGATCAACGGCGGCATAATCTTCTGGATTATAATTGGCTATCGCGTTCTTGTATGCGGAAGCATCGGCCTGTGTACCGAGAGAGCCGCGCTGGCCGTAGTAGTCGTCGATTTGCTGGATAAGGTTCTTGTATTCGTTGTCGGTAATCTGCCCGTTCTTGTAAATCGAGGCAGCCGCCTGTTTCTTAGCTGCGAGCTCTGCAGCTGCGGCTTCCTTCTGGGCTTCGGTCTGCATGTAAGTACCGTAGAGTCCCATGCCCGCCTGTGCAAGACCTGCGCCTGCTGCAATAAGTGCTGGAATCATGCTGAATTTCTCCTTTAATTTATGTCAATAATTAGTTCCAGGACTTCAATACGAATATCCCGAAACCGTTAACGTCGTCACCTAGATGGCAGTTTAATGTAGAATTCCTTACCGCGATACGGGTACCGTTGGAACACATGACGAAACCGTCGTATATTTCCGGCAGTTTCAGGTCGGTATAATCCGCGCCGTTCTCGAGGTTTATAATCAACAGGTTCTTTATAACGGTAAATACGGCCTTCTGCTCTCCGCGCTGGCCGTACTTTCCCTTGATAGCCTCGAAGTTCTCGTTCGATTCGTCGTATCTAATAAGTTTCAATTCGAGATTGTTCATATGTCACCTACATTATGGATGTCGGGGCGTACTTGACCTCGAGGTTCTGGATACTGAAAGGAATATTCTCGGTAGTGGAAATTTCCAAAGTGAAGTATCTTCCGAGTCCGCAGCCGTAAAGGGTGGTCTCGTAATCGTATCTTCCTATCTTGCCCATCCATGCGTCCTCGTAGTCGCTCCAGTCCGCGCCGTCCCATGAATATCTGAAAGACACGCGAGGGTTAAGCTCGAGGTTGTCGTACTGGTCGTTGAAGCTGTGCTGGCCGTTGTTGGTCACCAGCTTGAGCATGTCTATGTAGAAAGGCTGGTTGTTGTACGTCAGCATGCCTCCTCTACGCATCTTGTAGATACACTTGCCGTCGTGTTCCGTATACTTGTTCTCGTCCATATAACATAAGGCATCCTTTGTTCCCACGTAAATCTTGCCGTACGCGTATGTCGGGTACACGTATCTCCAGGCTACGAGCATGTTCTTGTCGTCGTATGAAGCCCTGTAGTGCCATGCGTCCTCGTTCACGTCGTACACAAAGGTCTTCTGTTCCTCGATGAACGTCAACGAATAGAAGCAGTGCTTGTGTTCCATCCAGATACCGGCTATCGCGTGTTCCGGGTGAGCTATCTGCTGGATTTCCCTTTCTATATCCTGCGTGGAAATACGCTTTAATGTAGTATCCTGAATCATGAACACGCCGTTGTCGCCTATGTCAGAATTGCCGAGCCAGAGCACTGTCTGCCCGAGCATTGCGAGAGAGTTAGGAGCCTTGATTCCGATATTTCCCGCCGCGTTGTCAGGCGAGCTGAACGGGTTGTTATAGTCGTCGTTATAGCTGAAATACTGCCAGGAACGTTCACCGAAAGTATAGAGTTTAGAACCGTTCGAAATCAAGGCCGTAGTATTGTCAGGGCTCCATTCAGAATACGTCACGAAACCGTACTTGGCGAACTGTACCGTATTGACCCTGAATAGGTCGTTAACTTCGGGCGTGTCGTCCGCGGTTCCGGTTATGAAAGCCTGCCATTGTTCCCAGTATACGTCGTGAATATGTCCTGCCTGGTATTCGGTCTTCTGTTCGTCTGTAAGCGTCATCCACCAGTTTACGAATTCCTCACGGTCCTGATAGAAAGAATCGGGTTCCGAATTCGATATTTCGAAAGGATACTGGTAGGAGGTATAGAAAGCGTCCGTACCTGCGTCATTCACCACCAGGTACCCATATAAATAAGCACAATGAGTAGGCTTGATTGCCACGTCGGGTTCGCTCGGATCCTTCTTTACTCGTACCGGCAGGTCTATCGCCTTGAAGTCCGCCTGCTGGTCGCCTACCGGAAGTCCGGTATTGACCGCGTATACGTTATAGCCGTCGACGATAATAAGATGGGGATGAGACGAGCCGTAGCCGCCAGTTTCCGTCATGCGGCATTCCGTATTGTTGGACGGTATAGTGGCTATCCATTCGGTGGTATTGTCCTCGTTGACAAGATAGAGGCTGTTGTCGTATACCGTATAGAGTACAGGACGGTTATCGTAACCCCTCGATACCCTGAACATTCCCCTGCACTTACCGGAAATATCGGCGGCCTTTACTTCGCCGCATACCGTACGCATTACGATTTCCGTAGATTTCTCGTCTGCACATTCCTGTTTCTCCATGAACATGTTGGTAGATTCGCCAAGGCCCACGTGTACGAGGTTGCTCTTGGAAATCTTTCCGCAAATATTGCTGATTAACTTTGCCTGACTAGCCATATATTCTCCTTAGAATATGATACCGTTACCCGCGAGCAGCTGGCCCTGAGTCATCTGGCAGTCTATACCGAAATAGTCTGAACGGTTGAGAATCCGGTCTTCCGCCTTCGGGGTACGTACGTTGTCCACGAGTACCTGGACTTCCTGCTGGAGTCGTGTCATCTGGGCGTCGTCGAGACGGGGATACTGGAGTGCGAGCTTGTGGGCGAGGGCCACGATAAGCAGTTCAACGTAGTTATCCGGGATATAGAGATCGGAATCCAGATCGAATTCCATCGCCTCGTTATACGTCATCTTGATACGGTAGTCGCCGTTCATGAAGTTCGGCTTGGTATTGATAACCCATTCGCCTTCTGACTTCTGGGTATACGTATATACCCTGGAACTTCTGGAATACTTGTCGTATTCCGTATGGTTCACGTATTCGAGAGGGTAATATTCCCTGTATTCCTCGTTAGGCGCGGTAACGATATAGATAGAGTTAATCTTGGCAACGTCGCGTACCTGGAAATGAAGCATGTTCTGGTAGTCCAGCATTTCCTGGTAGCGCTGGGGATACGGTTCCGAAACCGGGATTGCCTGCCACGTATATACAGTACCTTCCGGAGTTCCGACCGGCATCACCTTAAAGAGTATATTCGGAGATTCCTTAACGATAGACCAAATATCATTATTGTAGTCTTCCTCGGTAAGCACATAGGCTTCTCGTTCATCATTAGTATCGAAGTAGAGGTTGTACTGACCCTTGATTACGTCTGATTCGTCGTAGATGTGGATTCGGGTAGCCTTCGGTATAAGGACACTGTTCTGGGTCCATGTAAGTAAATTGTCTGCGTTATATTTCGAAATTACGCCCTTAAGTAAATTGAAAGAGGTTTCCAGGATGTCTCCCGGTATCGCCTGGCGTCTAGGCACGATATTGACCCTTGTTACGGATTCGCGGATTAGTTCTCTGACGTTTATCATTAATAAAGCCCCATAGTTTGAATTCTATGGGGAATAATTAGATTAATCTTCGGGATATTCAAGTTCGCCGTCGTAGGCCAGGTCCATCTTCTTCAGCTCGTGTATGAGCTTCATTACCATTGTCCGCCAGTCCTTACGGTACCTTGAATCGCCCCAGAAATAGTGAAGTACGTCGTGCGTGGTCGAATTTACGCCTATGAACTTCTCCCTGTCGGAAATATCGAAATACCTGTCGGGGTTACAGTTCCTGTGGTGGAGGTTATAGGTCGTCGACAGGGGCTTGCCCGTTATCGGGTCGAACTTCTGTTCTTCCTTCACCTGGTTTCTGAGTTTCTTCCATTCCGGACTTCTCCTGAACTTCGTCTTTGCTGTTTGGTCTACCTTCTTCGGTTTCTTTGTTTCCGGTTTCTTCGAATTTCTCATATAGCGCCTCGCATGCCTGCCTGTTGATCTCGTCATATTCTTCACGTGTATACTTGTCCTTGAAATACTTCTCGTAGGCCCTGTCGGTATTGCACCATATCGGCCTGTCCTCGTATATCAGGCACCTGTTGTCATTAGACAAATATAGACAAATTCCGTCGCCCCTGTCGAGGTCTTTCATAAATCTTCCGATATTTCTACAACAGTACGCCTTGCATTTAGTACAGTCTATAGGCATCAGTACCCCATGAGCTTCAGGTATTCGTCGGCGACCTCGTCTGCCTGTTTATCGGTCATCTGGTCTACACATTCGTGATTCATTGCATAAATAGCCAGTGCAAGCGAGTCAGCCTTATCTGGCGAATGTCCGATAGTTTCCTTGATTTCTTCCTTCTTGCATAACTGCATCTTACCACTGTTATTGACGAATACTGTCGTGAACGATAGCTGTGTCTTAATATCGTCGTCATCAATGAACATTCCGGAACGGATCGCCTTTGCCAGTTCAGTATACATCTCGCACCTAGTATTCGCATATTTCTCTTTCTCAAAGGCAGCATGCGCGAAATTAATTCCCATTACTTCATAATTCTTGGCTTTCAACATATCGTATACCCCACAAGAGGATGAGCCTGTAATATCTATAAATATTCTCTTTGTATTATATTCATGTACCAGCATCTCTACGGTACTTGACAATTCGAATGTATTGGAATTCTGTAATACTTTCTGTGTTACTATTTCGAACTGATTGGCTACGGTTATAACGTTGGAGTCTGCACCCAGACCTGCAAGGTCTATTCCTATATATGTCGGTACGTTATCCGGGTTATACAGTTTCCTTACCTTTGAATAATCCTTATACTGTACAATAGAATTTACAGAATCCAGGTCGAGCATTACACCGCCTATTTCCTGTTCAAGTAAATCGGAATTTACTATCGAATCGGTCATAAGCTTAATCTGGTCTTCTGTAATAAACTTATTGTCACGCGTAGTGGCATGGATTATTTCAATTAAATCAGGATGTTCCTTACAGTAAAGATTAAGCCATGAACCGCGGCGCGGCGTAGACAATAAACGTATCTTACCTTCGATTCCCTTACCACGAAGACACGGTGATAGAATCGTAAACAGCTTATTCGGACTTAAGGCTGCCTCGTCACATACGGCGAGCGAAATCATAGATAAACCTCTTATAGATTCTAGATTCTCATATGATGCGCCGAATATGACGCCTTCACCGTATTCCATCTTCATCGCGCCTCGATTATATACATAATCGATACCGAGTTCTCTAAGTCTGGCTTCCACTTCGGCGAACAAGACTTCTGTCAAGGACTTAAATGTTTGAGCTAAAGCTATTACCCTCTTTCCTTCAAGGAAATACTTTACAATAAGTAAAGACGCAGCATAGCTCTTGCCTGCTGCACGCCCGCAAACCATATATGTAATAGGCGCCTTACTGTTAAGTAATTTCAATTGATGAGGAAATAGCTTATACTTTATATTCATTTAAATTTCATTAATCCATCAGACCGAATGTAATATTAAGCTGGTTATCCTTCTGTTCCACCTTGAGCTGTTTGCCTGTATCCCTGCCCCAGTGCTCACGGTCACGCCTATCGAGAATTTCCAGATATTTCTGGATTACTTTCGGTTGGGTGGCCATCATAAGTTCCTTGGTAAGCAATTGACGTAATTTCAGAATCTGACCTTCATAATAATCTTCCGGAATATCGTCTACTATTGTACCTATAGGCGCAAAGTGGAATACGAGTTTCTTGAATTCGCCAAGATTTGACGTAGACAGTAAGCCCATAGTTAAGTCCTGGTTTATCTCTGGTACATTTAGAGTACTACCGTTCTTTACGATGACGGTATCTAGAGTAACATGTTTCCATGTATTCTTTATCCATTCTGATAAGGTCATTCCTTCCTCCGTCTGTATTCCGCGATTTCGCGATATTCCTCGTCTGTATACATCGGCTTAATAGGTTGGATTACGTTAAGAACTCCAGCAAGCTTCTTAACCTGTTCCTGGAGGATAGCTATCGTAATCTTGATTTCAGCCAGGTCTTTCCTGACGTCTTCGTTATTTGTTTGTTTCTTTGTAATTTCTTCTTTCTTCATACCTCTATAATTAGCAAATCCAACTTACGTTAACCGCAAGTTGGATTCTTGATGACCAGTATTGTAAACTTTATTTAACTATGCATAGTTTCTCTTAAGCGTGCTTGAGTTGATAATGAATGTATCCTAGCATGTTCATTTCTACTCAAGAA
>Ga0326511_10001250_pt1 | contig 21398 bp, 15 predicted proteins | sample 0_2496_0518_D_FD_203701 | JGI IMG/M metagenome (GOLD analysis project Ga0326511, IMG submission 203701) | Bovine rumen microbial communities from UC Davis, California, United States - 0_2496_0518 | ecosystem: Host-associated > Mammals > Digestive system > Stomach > Rumen | place: USA... | reverse complement strand
TCCCCTAATATCCAGACTACGAAGGAGACGGCTTTGCCGTTGCCTGAACTTCGCTCCTCTCAGCAAGGTGTCGCTGGACAAGCCCCTAGCTTTAGCTATGGGGTACATGACCGGTTATTTAAAACTGAGAGTGATCAGTAATAAATTTTTTGTATTTTTTGCATAGAGAATACATAATCATGGATTCTTTTATGTTAGAATGACTGCGTTTTCAACTGAGTTTGTGATCGGTCTGAAAAATTTTAGTTATATTCACAAAATGGAGCATTTATATGTTAACAGTAGAAGAAAAAGCAAAAATCGTTGCTGAGTTTGGTCGTAACCCACAGGATACAGGATATCCAGAAGTTCAAATCGCATTATTAACTGCAAGAATCGCTGATCTGCAGCCACATTTTGAAGTTCACAAGAAGGATCATCACAGCCGTCGTGGTTTACTGCGTTTAGTTGCTCAGCGTCGTAGGATGCTTGACTACTTGAAAACTTCCGATCATGCACGTTATGTAGCAATTGTAGAGAAGTTAAAGCTCCGTCGCTAGTATTAAAGCGAATGGATAGGGCGGCCGCGTGCCGCCCATGTTGTATAAGTACCCACGAAAAAGAGGCATATTAGAGTGGGGATTGCGGTATATTGCGGAGATTTTAATAGATGAATTTAAATCCGATAGTGCGTTCCTTCAAATACGGACGTCATACAATAACTTTAGAAACCGGTGCCATCGGCCGCCAGACTGATTCAGCAGTCATGGCTTCCATGGATGATACCACCGTCTTTGCCACCGTTGTGTGTAATCGTAAAGAAGAGGTAGAGGGAAGAGATTTTTTTCCATTGACAGTCAATTATCAGGAACGTTCTTACGCCGCAGGTAAGATTCCAGTAAGTTTTTTCCGTCGTGAGGGTAGGGCAACTGAAGGTGAGACCTTAATTTCACGTCTTATTGACAGACCTTTGCGCCCGCTGTTTCCAGATGGTTTCGTCAACGAAGTGCAGGTTGTGGTGACAGTAATGTCAGCCAATCCTGAGATTCCAACAGATATTATCTCCATTATTGCAGCCTCGGCTGCACTGGCCTCATCAGGCTTGCCTTGGAACGGGCCATTAGGAGCCGCACGTGTGGGCTATATAAATGGTCAGTATGTGTTAAACCCATTGAGCTCAGAAAGTAAGTATTCTGATCTTGATCTGGTGGTGGCTGGCTCCAAGAAGGCTGTGGTTATGGTTGAATCTGAGGCTAATTGTCTGCCAGAGTCTGTCATGTTGGGTGCGGTGATGTTCGGTCACGAAGAGCAGCAGAAGGTCATAGATGAGATTGCCGAGTTTGCCAAAGAAGTTAACCGTCCACAATGGGATTGGGTCAAACCACAGGAAAATGTGGCTCTTATTGAAGCAATCAAGGCTGAGGCCTATGATGCTATCGGTGATGCCTTCAGAATTGTGGATAAACTTGAGCGTCAGGATAAACTTGCTTCTATTCAGAAAGAAGTTACCGAAAAACTCAAGAGTGAACATGAAGAGTGGGCCGAGGCTGATAACGAGTTTGCTAAAATCTTTTTTGAGATAGAGCGCAATATCGTACGTGAGCGTATTTTAAGTGGTGAGAATCGTATTGATGGTCGTACTTTGCGTATGATTAGACCTATCACCATTGCTACCGGTATTCTTCCACGTGTACATGGTTCTGCTTTGTTCACACGTGGTGAAACTCAGTCTATAGGTACCTGTACCTTAGGTTCAGAGCGCGATGCTCAGACTTTTGAAGATATGACTGGTACTCGTTGTGACAGATTCATTCTGCACTACAATTTTCCTCCATACTGCGTAGGTGAGATTGGTCTTATCGGTTCTCCAAAACGTCGTGAAATTGGTCATGGCCGTCTGGCTAAGCGAGCTCTTAAGGCTGTGCTCCCGGATATGGAAAATTTCCCATATTCAATTCGTGTGGTTTCTGAAATTACTGAGTCTAATGGCTCTTCATCCATGGCTTCTGTTTGTTCAGGATGTTTGTCCCTGATGGATGCAGGTGTTCCTATCAAGGCACCGGTTGCCGGTATTGCCATGGGCCTTGTTAAGGAAGATGACCGTGTGGCTATTCTGACTGATATTATGGGCGATGAGGATCATTTGGGGGATATGGACTTTAAGGTAGCCGGTACCCGTGAGGGCGTTACCGCTCTGCAGATGGATATCAAGACTGATGGCATTACCCGTGAGATTATGCAGAATGCCTTAACCGATGCTCATGCCGCCAGAATTCATCTATTGAATATCATGCAGAAGGCTATTGCCGAGCCACGTAAGGAACTCTCTCCTTATGCTCCACGTGTTGTAACCATCAAGGTTCCAGTCAGCAAGGTCAAGGAAGTTATCGGAAAGGGTGGCTTCAATGTGCGTTCTATTCAGACTGACACTAATTCTCAGATCGATATTGAAGATGATGGAACCGTCAAGATTTCCGCTTCTTCTTTAGCCTCTGCAGATGCAGCTATTAAGCGTATAAATGATCTTTTGGTAGAGGTTGAAGTAGGTAAGGATTATGACGGAAAGGTTGTCAGAATCACGGACTTTGGCGCCTTTGTCAATATTCTGCCTGGTCGTGACGGTCTTGTTCATATTTCTCAGATCACTTCAAATCGTGTTGAGAATGTTAATGATTACCTGTGTGTCGGAGATGAAGTCAGAGTGCGTGTCCTCGATATTGACAACACCGGCCGTATCCGTCTTTCCATTAAGGCACTTACTGAAGAGGAAGGACTTGACTTGGATGCTGGCGATGAAGATGCAGCACAGAGTGAGGCTAAGTCTTATGAAAATGACGATGTACCTCCAGCCAACTATGATGAGCCTGGTGAAGATGAGCAGGTGCGTCCTGTTTATGTACAGGCTTCATCTGATGAGACTGCAAACACAAAAGATGAAAATAATGCCTAAGGCATTATAGGTTTTTGATAAAGGCTCGAGTTCGGGCCTTTTTTTTGGTAAAAAAAATGGATAACAACAGTTCTCGAGAGCAATTTGCCTCACGCTTGGGGTTTTTACTGATAACGGCAGGCTGTGCCATTGGTCTTGGCAATGTGTGGAGATTTCCTTATATTGCCGGACAGTACGGGGGTGCGGTGTTTGTAATTATTTACATTGCCTTTCTTATCCTGCTGGGATTCCCCCTACTTACTATTGAACTTGCTGTAGGTCGCGCCTCAAGGCGTTCCGTGGGACTATCCTTTGAAACACTCACTCCCAACACCAAATGGTACTATGGTAAGTATCTCATGATCGCCGGCAATTACATTCTGATGTCCTTTTACACCATGGTCACCGGCTGGATGCTGTACTATACCATTAAAATGCTGAAGGGGGATTTTACACTTGCTCCTATGAGTCAGGCTGATTCTGGAGGCATTTTCGGCACCATGCTCGGTGATCCTCTCACTCAGATAGCCTGCACACTGGTTGTGACTGTAGGTGCTTTTTCTGTCTGTGCTTTTGGACTTCAAGAGGGAGTTGAGAAAATCACCAAGCCTCTTATGGTTCTGCTTTTTTTGCTCATCATCTTTTTGTCTGTCCGTTCTTTCTTTCTGCCTGGCTTTGCTGAAGGCATGCGCTTTTACCTGATGCCGGATTTTTCCAAGATCACCTTTAATAATCTTTTTGAAGTGCTGTATGCCGCATTGGGACAGGCTTTTTTTACTCTGGGGCTGGGCGTGGGTTCAATCCAGATTTTTGGCTCGTATATGAGTTCGCAAAAATCCATAACTTATGAAGCCTCGGTAATCACACTGCTTGATTCTATAGTGGCAATTTTGGCTGGTATCGTTATTTTTCCAGCCTGCTTCAGTTATGCTGTAGAACCAGGTCAGGGACCGGGACTTATCTTTGTAACCCTTGTTTCTGTATTCTCCAATATGGTGGGAGGACAGCTGTGGGGATCACTTTTCTTTATGTTTATGCTCTTTGCTGCCATTTCGACACTGATTGCGGTGTTTGAGAATATTGTGGGAATAAGTACCGATATTCTGAAAATCAGCCGCAAAAAGGCCGTAGTGTTTAACTGTGTCGCTATTTTGCTGTTAGGTCTGCCGGTGATCCTCGGATTCAATGTCCTGTCCTTCATAACCCCATTAGGCGAGGGGACAGTTATCCTTGACCTATACGACTTTATTCTGTCGCAGAATATTCTCCAAATTGGTGCAATCATCTATGTTTTTTATGTAACGTGGAAATATGGATGGGGATTTGATAAATATTTAGCAGAGGCTAATCTTGGCTCCGGTTTTAAAATGACGCGCAAATTTCAGTTTTACTTCAAATATGTGCTGCCACTAATCATAGTGTTACTTTTAATACAGGGCTATATTGGTATATTCGGTAAATAAATATAAATAGAGATCTTTACATTTATGGAAACAAATAATTCAAGAGAAATTTTCAAAACCCGTCTGGGTTTTCTCTTAATTGCAGCAGGTTGCGCTGTCGGTATCGGAAACGTCTGGCGTTTTCCTTATATCGTAGGTCAGTATGGTGGCGCTTATTTTGTACTTTTGTATATCTTTTTTCTTCTGGCGGTAGGTATCCCGCTTTTAACGGTTGAACTTGCCTTAGGACGTGCTTCACGTAGCTCGATTGCTAGGTGCTATGAAAACCTTGAGGAAAAAGGGGCCTTATGGCATCACAACAAATGGTGGCAATTCTCAGGTAACTATATTCTGATGGCCTTCTATGTGGTTGTCGCCGGCTGGTTTTTGTATTATTTTCTTGCTTTTGCCGGAGGAGATATCCCAGAGCAGATTAATCGCGATGATGCCGGAGCAAATTTTGGCGCTCTTTTAGGCGAGCCTGATACTATGTTCTACTGTGTGCTTGCCACTGTGGCCATCTCTTTTGCAATTGTAGCCTTAGGTGTGGTCAAGGGGGTAGAACGTTTCACCAAGCCGCTTATGGTGATACTGACATTGTTGCTGCTCTTTATGGCTGTACGTTCCTGTACCCTCGATGGCTTTAGTAAAGGTGTTTCCTTCTATCTGTCTCCTGATTTTTCTGAACTTGAGGATAATCTAGGTGAGGCTATCTGGGCAGCCATGGGCCAGGCTTTTTTTACTCTGTCCGTTGGTTTTGGTGCCATTGCTATCTTTGGCAGCTATATGTCCAATCGCCACCGTATTCTAAATGAGGCGATTTTCATTGCCTCCTTTGATACCATTGTTGCTTTACTATCAGGTTTTGTCATTTTTCCAGCCTGTTTTACCTATGGTATTAATCCTGATGCAGGTCCTAATCTGTTGTTTATTACCATGGCGGTAGTATTCTCTAATATGTCCTTTGGCAATTTCTGGGGAGCAATGTTCTTTCTCTTTATGCTTATTGCCGCACTATCTACCATGATTGCCGTCTTTGAGAATATGATTGCCGGATGTATGGAGCTCTTTAAATGGACTCGTGTTAAGGCTGTGGTTATAAATTTCTTTTTTGTCATTGCCCTGTCATTGCTGCCAATGTTAGGTTTCAATGTCTTATCCTTTGTCCATATCATCGGTTCTAATACAGGTATTTTGGATTTCTTTGATTTTTTGGTTTCCAACAATATTCTTCCTATTGGCTCTGTGGTATTTGTGCTTTTTGTATGCGCCAAAAACGGTATGCGCTGGGAACGTTTTATTGAAGAGTGTAATATTGGGCAGGGATTTACCATGCCAAAGGCTTTGTTATTCTATTTCAAATATATTCTGACCACCCTGATTGTGGTTGTTCTTGCAGTAGGCTACTTTAAAATTTTTGGCAGAGCATAGTTTTTTATTTAGGATTTAATTATGAGTGATAGCAGAGAACAGTTTAAATCAAGACTAGGATTTATTCTGATTGCCGCAGGATGTGCGGTGGGTATCGGTAATGTGTGGAGATTTCCTTATATTACTGGACAATATGGTGGTGCAATTTTTGTGCTGATTTACCTTGCTTTTCTTTTTGCTATGGGAATTCCGCTTCTGACTGTGGAACTGGCTATTGGTCGTGCATCTAAGGCTTCCATTGCTATGTGCTACGATAATCTTGAGGCTCCGAACAGTAAATGGCATTACAATAAATGGTGGCAACTTGCTGGTAACTATATTTTGCTGTCCTTCTACGGTATTATTACCGGCTGGATGCTGTACTATTTTCTGCGTTTTGCCTTTGGTACTGTGCCTCACAATCTGCCTAAGGAAGAGGCTATTGCCACCTTTACTGGTATTTTGTCCGATCCCGTCATTCTGTTTACATGTATGGCAACTGTAGTTGTTGTTTCCTGTATGATTGTAGCCATGGGACTGGTAAAGGGAGTAGAGCGTTATACCAAGCCTCTCATGATTCTGCTGATTGTTCTTTTGATATTTATGGCAATACGTTCCTGCACTATGTCAGGATTTGCTGACGGTATTTCCTTCTATTTAAAACCAGATTTATCGAAGTTAGAGAATCATCTTGGAGAGGCAATTTGGGCGGCTATGGGACAGGCATTTTTTACCTTGTCTACCGGTATGGGAGGTATCGCCATTTTTGGCTCCTACATGTCCAATCACCATCGCCTTTTGAATGAGGCTTGGTTTATTGCCTTTTTGGATACTGCAATTGCGTTACTTGCAGGTTTTGTGATTTTTCCTGCCTGCTTTACCTATGGTATCAATCCTGATGCCGGTCCAAATCTGCTGTTTGTGTCCATGACCTCAGTATTCTCGAATATGACTTTAGGCAGTGTCTGGGGAACATTGTTTTTCCTCTTTATGCTTATTGCAGCCGTTTCAACCTTAATTGCCGTGTTTGAAAATATCATTGCCGCCAACCTTGAAATGTTCAGCATCACACGTAAAAAGGCGGTACTTGTCAATTGCCTTATTATTTTGGTTGCATCGGTACTCCCAGTTTTAGGCTTTAACATCCTTTCCAATGTGTCTATTTTGGGGCATGGTACGGGTATTACTGATTTTTTTGACTTCCTTGTTTCCAACAATATTTTACCTATCGGTTCTCTGGTGTTTGTACTTTTTGTAACCTCAAAGAGTGGTATGAAATGGGAGCGTTATATTGAAGAGTGCAACAAGGGTATAGGATTTAGAGTTTCCTATAAGCTTTATACCTATTACCGCTACATTCTAGCAACTGCTATTGCCGTGATCCTTGTCATCGGTTACTTGCAGGTTTTCAACATTGACCTCTTCTAAGCAATTTTTCCCTCATTTTATATGAGGGAATTATTTTTAAGCTGCCTCTTAATAAATATTCAAAAATCTGTTCTGAATAACCAATTAGCTAAAAACTCCTTAAAAAATCATTATAAAACTGTATAATATCTGTGTTTTATATGATTAACTGATTATTTTTACAGACTATGAAAGTATCAAAATTCTTTAAATATCTATTATTAAGCGTCTCATTGGTATTTATTGCTCAGAATATTGGTGGAGCCTATGCTGCCTCTTCTGAGGTCAAGGCGCAGCAGCATAAGACTTCAAAAAAAGTAAATGACAAGCGGAAAAATACCAGCAAGAATAATAAAAACTCAAACAGCAAGAAAAGCAGCAAGAACAAGAAAAACAGCAAGCCAGGTAGCAGTAATGGCAGAGCCAAGAATAGTAATACAACTAATTACAAGTCTTCCACTAATGAGAGCAGACCTTCATATGTCAGTAGCAGTTCGATTGATTTGGCTGCCACCAATCCACTGTATCCAACCACTCCTAAGCTTGTAAACCAGCGCAAGTATTTTTTGGATGCCGAGAGGGCTATTAAGTCTGGAGATCATGCTACTGCTTTGCGTTTAAGAAATGATCAGCTGTCTGACTATCCACTGTCCATCTGGATTGATTATTGGGATCTGGCACTTGATCCAAGTCCAAATAAATTCAGTAGGGTAGAGGATTTTATAAGAAACTCCAACCATCATGAACTAGTTTCTCTTTTAAAGAAGGTGTATGTGGATGTGATGGCTCAGGCTGGACGTTATAAAGATGTTTTAAGTCTGATGGATAACACCAAGCCTTATGACGAGGCTCTTGATTTAAAGGAGTCCGAGAAAGCCTACCTGTGTCGCTTTTATGAGGCTTCATGGCATTTAAACAAGGCAGATGCTTCAGCGTCCGCCTTTGCTGACAGAATGTTCAAGCAGTTAAAACCTTATCCTTCTGGGTGCTCTGGGTTAATCTACATGTGGGGACAGCATGGTTATCTCAATGACAATACACGGCTTTCAAAGTTTGAAGATGCCTTTATAAATCGTAACTATGGGACAACCGCCAGGAGTCTTGCCGCTAATCTGCAGACTTCTAAGTATGCCTCTACTGTCGAAAAGGCCATGAGGTATTACGATAAATATACAGATGTCCTTGAGATGGATACCGCAGGACAGGATGCGCATCGAGCTGCGATAATTGTTTTTAAACGCTTTGCTAGACTTAACCCGCGTGAGGCAAAATCACAGTTGGAGTCTTTTTATTCGAGATTTAAACCGACTTCTACTGAAAAGAACGATATTATCAAGGTGTTATCCTATGCCTTTTTAAACAGTCGCATATCAGCCTCAGAACTAGATTGGGTAGACAAGAATCTTCCGGCTACAGAACTTACCGAAGATATCAAACTGCTAAGAATGCGTAAGGCTGTGTGGTATGCACAGTGGCTTGCTGTCTACAATCTCTATGATGAATTATCCGAATATGATAAAAGGGAAATCAACTGGAGATACTGGAAAGCCCGGGCAACCATTGAACTTGGCCAAAAGTCCGAAGGGATAAGGCTGATGTCTGAAGTGGCAAAGGATAGGAGTTTCTTTGGTTTTCTTGCAGCCTCAGAGTTAGGTCAAGATCTTCCCTTCAACCATGAACGTATTTCCCAAACTGCTAAATGGCCACAAACTGTTAAAAACAATGCTGCAGCTATTCGTTTCTTTGAGTTTAGAAATCTGAATAACAGTAATGCTAGTGTAGAGTGGAGAGAGATTGCCAAGTATTCCTCAACTGATGAGGCTATGGTTATGGCACAGTGGGCTTTGGATACCGGTAATATTAATTATGCCATAAGTTTCGTGGTCGCAAGTAAACGCTGGGATGCTCTTGACTACAGATTTCCAACCGCCTATCTTGATTTATACAGGAAATATTCAAACTTAACTGATGTCCCTTTATCGTTCCTCTATGGAATTTCACGTCAGGAGAGTATGTTAAATCCTGTTATCAAATCTCCGGTGGGTGCAGTTGGGTTGATGCAGTTGATGCCAGAAACAGCCAGACTTGTTTCTCGCAAGAATTCATGGGCCTATGATGGTACTGCCGATCTGGTGGTGCCCGAAAATAACATCCGTTTAGGCTCAGCCTATCTTAGAGATATGCTTAATCGCTTTGACAATAATCGTATCCTGGCTGCCGCCGCCTACAATGCAGGGCCTAATCGTATAAATTACTGGAAATCACAAGATGGAATGAAACGTGATACCGCTATGTTTGTGGAAAATATTCCTTTTAAGGAAACTCGCTTATATGTGCAGAATGTACTTTTGTACGATGTTATTTATCATAAACTATTAACTGGCAAGACTTCCTCATTTTTAAAATCACATGAGAAGAAGTACATTTATTAGTTTAATGTTAAAATTTCTGTGAATGGTAACAGATTGTTTCTTCTTAGCAAAATATTACTTTACAAATAAATTTTTTTTGATATTATTACTGTCGTGCCCAGGTGGTGAAATTGGTAGACACGCTACTTTGAGGGGGTAGTTCTTCCGGGAGTACGAGTTCAAGTCTCGTCCTGGGCACCATTTCTTAATTTTCTATTTTTTTCAAATCTATTCAAAAGCACCTATAAATGGCCTAGTATTACACTTTATCCTATAACTGAGATATCCAAATTAATTCAGACTATGTATCACTAAACACTCCGGAGTGTTTAAGAGAAAAATATTTTTTTTTGCATATCGGGACTGTTCTATGTAATGTTTGGAATAGAAGCAAGGCCTCTTTTTGAAAAGCAGCATTAAGAACAAAAGAGCATTACTCCCCAGGGTATTGGTAATAATTGGGATAATCTCGAACAAATAATGTTTTTTGAAGATTCTCTTTTTAGTCTAAAATTTAGGATAGGTGATTTACCTAATTTATGGAAGTTGCCAAGGAGAAACACGCTTATATTAAGGCCAAAAGGCTGTATTCTTATGAAAGTAGACTAATGTACTGCCAGATGCTTTTACAATATGAGGCAGAATATAAAGAGATGCGCAATACAAACTGAGGTTATTTAGTATTAAGTCTCAGAGGCAGGGATCCTCTTTCTTATGCAGAATTAGGACTTCCAAGTCATCTAAATTATGATTTTTTTAAATTTGTTGTGTGAATAAAGCCATTTATAATGCGAATTGTTGGCTAATTAAGGTATAATCTCTAAGGATTATTGTATTTCAATTCAAAAAAACAAATAAGAAGTTAAGGTTATATATGTCAGATACAGAAAATATGCTAAACGAAATTCTAAGAGGTACCTCTGAGGTTATACCTTTAGATGAAATTAAAACCAAATTGGCCTCCGGTCGCAAGCTGACAATAAAACTAGGAATGGATCCTACCGCTCCTGATATTCATTTAGGGCATACTGTCATTTTAAATAAACTGCGTACGTTTCAGAAATTTGGGCATAAAGTGGTGTTGATTATCGGTGATTTTACGGCTTCAATCGGTGATCCTAGCGGAAAAAATGCTACAAGACCTGAACTTGCACGTGAGAAGATTATTGAGAATGCCAAGACCTATGCCGATCAGGCTTTTAAAATTCTTGATAAATCCTTAACTGAAATTCGTTATAACAGTGAATGGCTTGAGAAACTGGGCGCTGCCGGAACCATTCGTCTGGCATCTAAACTTACTGTGGCAAGAATGCTGGAACGAGATGATTTTTCGAAGCGCTATGCCAGCAAACAGCCTATCGCCATTCATGAGTTTCTGTATCCACTTTTTCAGGGGTATGATTCCATTGCCATCAAGGCTGATATTGAATTAGGTGGTACCGATCAGAAATTTAATCTTCTTATGGGACGTGAATTGCAGAAGGATGCAGGAATGGAGCCGCAGTGTGTCCTGATGATGCCTTTATTGGTTGGCCTTGATGGTGTGGTGAAGATGTCCAAGTCCAAGCACAACTATATCGGTGTTACCGAAGAACCAAAGGAAATGTTTGGCAAGATTATGTCAATTTCTGACGATCTGATGTGGAATTATTATGATTTGCTGTCCTTTAAGAGTCTTAAGGAAATTGCCGACATCAAATCTGCCTGTGCCAACGGTAGGAATCCACGTGATGCCAAAATCGATCTTGCTTTGGAAATTGTGGAGCGCTATCACGGTGAGACTGAGGCTCAAAGGGCTCGTGACGAATTTCTTTCTCAGTTTGCAAAGGGAGCAATCCCTGAGGATATGCCTAAGTTTAATTTAACTTCCACTAGTATCCCTAATTTGTTAAAAGATGCAAAACTCTGTGCTTCTACTTCTGAGGGTATACGGATGATTGGGCAAAATGCCGTCAAATGTGATGGTAATGTCGTTACCGATAAGAGTGCTCCGGTCCCGAAGGGAGAACACGTCTGGCAAGTTGGAAAACGTCGATTTGCTAGAATAACTGTCGACTAAACCTTTTTTTATAACTAAAACGGGCGATAAAACCTAAGGTTTTAACCCTAAGGATAATAGGCTGTTTTATTTTTTAATATGTGTAGATTAAATTTAATTAAAATCTACGCGTATGATAGTAGATCTTTGTGCAAGCGTCCTTAAAAAGCCTCTGAAAAAAAATCTCTTTTGTAAACGCAAGGGCGTGCCCATGCTGTCATGTACTTACATATATTCAAGTCTCATTTTAAAAAACAGCGTTTAATTTGGGTCAATGCGTCTAATTCTCTTAAAAGGCCGTGAATAGTAACGCTAAAACGGAAATAAAAAAATTATATTGACAGTAGTAGTCGCATTTTTTTAAATAAGAGAGGTAAATCGAAGCATTCTTTAAGATTCGCAACTATAATGTATCTATTGGTATTTTATATTGAATAGGCTAATAGGCGTGTCACCATTATGAAAAAAGACATTATTAAGGATTTTCTTAAACAGAGTAATGTCGTCAAAGTAAATGGACTTTATGATGACAATAAAAATATTTTTCAGTGTAATTTAGCAGACGGTGAAATTTTGCAGTTGTATCTTTCGGATGAAAGTATGATGTTTTTTGTTCAGGTCGGGGTGTTAAATGATTTACGCTTTCAAAGTCCTGAAGTTTTTATAGGACTTCTGTCGGCAAATAATCTTGGAGGAAGACTTTATAATCAGCGTATTTCGTATGATGACGTGACCAGTGCAGTATATATCTGCCATGATACTTATTACAAAAAAATTTCCTGTGCCAAAGATCTTGATGATGAGTTGGAACTTTTTATTGAAAATTCACGGATATTTGCATCGATTATTAAGAGTATTATTATTGAGCCACTTGAAAACAGTGTGGAAGACAATTATTGAAATGCCTTGCATAAGTGAGTGGCGAGATTTTTGATACCCTAAGTTTCCTGTTTAAACTTAATCCTAAGTTAAACCACAAATTTTTTTAAGGGTTTGGCATATATGATTTTAGACAATTGGCGATGAGCACAAAATCACCTGATTTTACATGGTACCAGTTTGTGGTACGGTTTATCTTCGCTGCGCCAGTAAAGTTGCCACACTGCGCCATTAAAGTGGCCATCCTGTTTCTCAAGGTGCTCTTCTAGGTATTCTAAATAATCCCTTTTGGGGATCATCCCATAAGGTGACTGTGATGTGGGTGCTCATCTCTTTTGCAAAAAATGACAGTTACAGTGAACTTCTGCTATAATCATCAGAAATTTCTATGTTTTCTCGTCACAACATATAGATTTTTTTAAGTTAAGATTTAATTTGACATGAAGGATGAACTATGACACAGGACGAACTTAAAGTAATGGTGGCTAAGGCTGCCTTAGATTATATTCCTAAGAATTCTGTTTTGGGTGTGGGCAGTGGCTCTACCGTGATGAAGTTTATCGAGCAGATTGGCATAAGTAAAACCCCTCTATTAGCCTGTGTAAGTTCTTCAAATAAAACTACCGAGGCTCTTAGCGCTTTAGGTATCAAAGTCTTGGATCCTAATGCTACCGAACCTTATGAAGTTTATATTGACGGTGCTGACGAGGTTGATCCTAAGTTTAATATGATTAAGGGCGGTGGTGCCTGCCTAACACGTGAAAAGATTCTGACTTCCATGGCCAAAACCTTTATCTGTATTGTCGATAAATCGAAATTAGTAGATACCTTAGGAAAGTTTCCGCTGCCGGTTGAGGTTATTCCTATGGCTCGTGAGCAAGTTGCAAGAACCTTAAGAACCCTTGGCGGTAATCCTGTACTACGTGCCAACTGCATCACCGATAATGGCTGTGAAATTTTAGATGTTCACGGGCTGACCATTACCGATCCGCTTTCCTTAGAAGAGAGAATCAATCAGATCCCTGGTGTGGTTACCAATGGCCTTTTTGCCAACAAGGGGGCTGATATAGTACTTTATGCTACAGAAGAAGGTGTTAAGGTACTCAAACGTAATGCCTAGATTTGGGCTAATAAAACTTCCGTACTTCCTGATTATTCTTTGTTGCTATTCCAAGTTTCAAAAGCGCCCTAAGTTATAGGCGCTTTTTTGTTTTCTGCGCTTTCTTACTTTTTTCAGCAGTTCTTTTTTAAGAAACATGGCACGGTATTTGATTTATATGTTTTAAGTGAAAAAAGACTGTCGAATAAATGACAGGAGGAATAATTATGAGTCTTACATTGGTTAGCGGTCTGTTACGTACCCCATCTATGATAAATTCTTTAAATAAAATGCATCATCAGATGCGATCCCTTCAGGCAGCCACTCAGGCTGGTGAGGCCTTGAGCGGTATAGGTCGTGTGGGAGGAATGCTCGAACGCACAGGAGCAAGGAGTGGGGAAATTTCACAACTTGGTTCTAGAATGAACCGCATTGACACCAATAATGTAAATTTAAGACAGAACACGCTCAATAGTTCTTCTGCTTACCCTGTATATAATCCACCAAAAGAAGGAGTGGAGAATACTGAGACGGTCGAGGCTAAGGATAATGTCGGGGCTTTTGCCAATATGCTAAAGGATGCCTTTGAAAGTGTGAATACCCTGCAGAATGAGGCCAATAACAAACAGACCCGTTTTGATTTGGGCGACAGAAGTATAACGCTGTCTGATGTCGTACTGTCATCACAGAAGGCTGCTATTGCCTTTGAGGCTACTTTACAGGTAAGAAACCGTATGATTGAGGCCTATAAAACCATTTCTCAGATGCAGGTTTAGGCAAAATGAAGGCAGGATAAAGACTGCCAAAAATTTGGCAGTAGGCTATTACTTTTTCATAAACCAGACTTAAAACCATTGTTGAAGTCACAGATACTAAGACAAGTTCAGATTTATGCATAATTTTATGTTTATTCGGCTCGAATCAAGTTAAAATAGACCATATAGCATAACAACATACAAATTAAGTCCAAGACTAACAGCATAAGAACAGCAAAATAACAGATTACCCGTCGGCTCTGCACTGACAGCAGAGAATAACAGCAGTCTTAAGACGGGGTTTACGTGAGGTAATGGTCATAGAACGCAAAAGTGGATGCGCTCTCTGACACTTATGTTACAGTTTTTAATGAGGCGAGGACAGAAAATGTCAGAAAACGGTTTTCCAGTGGCTCAGAACCAAGAGCATGAGCGCAATCTCCCGGCTACAGAGGCAGATACCCAGGCACTGTCAAATGATACGGAGGATAGTGATCATGACGTGGTGGGGGCTTCTGACAAGGACACTGGTAGTGAGGCTAAGGAATCTTTTTTTAAAGGTCTTTTCAAGGATGGAGAAGTTTTACACCGGCTCATCATTTTGGCGGTGCTTTTGGTGTTTATTGCTGCTATTGTCTTCGGTGTTATCACTTTTACCTCCTCAGGCGGCAAATCCATGGAAACCGAAAGACGTCTTGGCCAGTATTCCTCACAGGAAATTGGCTCGGTGCTCGATTTTCTTGATGAACAGGGATACAGTTACAAGTTGAACGGTAATAATACTATTATCGTGGAAGCCAAAGATTATGCCGATATTACCGAGCAGATGCTGCGCAAGGGCATTGCTCTGCCTCAGGAGTCTACTGATGAAGGTGATAACATCATTATGACGGACTCCGGCTTTGGTGTTTCCCAGCGCATGGAAAACGAGCGTATCAAGCACAGTCGCGAAGTGCAGCTGGCACGCGCCATTGAACGTATTGACGGTATTGCCCACGCCACTGTACTTTTGGCTATTCCCAAGGATAATGTTTTTGCAAGGGAAAAAAGCCGACCTAGTGCGGCAGTGGTCGTCACCCTAAAGCAGAATGCCTATCTCTCCCCTGAAAATGTCAACTCTATTCGCTTTTTGGTAGCCTCATCGGTGCATAACCTTATGAGCAAGGATGTCAGTGTAACCGATCAGAACGGCAGACAATTAACTGCCGAGGTGAAGACAGATACCCCAGAGAGCAAAATTCAGCGTGAATTTGAATTGCGCACTATGCGTGAGGCTCAGTACCGTGACAAATTAGACTCGATCCTTATGCCGATGCTTGGACTTGGCCGCTATTCGGCAGAAGTCGATGTCACCCTCGATACTACTACCCAGGAGGAAACTTCTCAGCTGTACAATCCTGATTCTCAAGCGGTGCGTTCTGAAACCTTAAAGGAACAGACTGGCGGGGATGACAAAAAGAATCCTTATGGTGTTCCAGGTTCTCTGTCCAATCAGCCTCCTGCCAATGCTTCCATTCCGCAGAATCTGCGTGACGGCACCGGCGGCAGTACCTCAAGTGAGTCACAGGTGCGCAAGGAATCACGCGAGGCAGTCCGCAACTATGAGGTGGATACCACGTTGCGTCATACTGTACGTCCATCTAATGTCGTGTCTCGACTTACTGTATCCGTGGCTGTGGACTATGACCGCATTGTTGATGCGGATGGTATGGTTAAATATGAGCCAAGAAGTCAGGATGATCTTAATAAGATTGCCGATCTGGTGCGTGGTGGTCTTGGTCTTAACGAACATCGCGGCGATTTTGTTAAAGTGGAGACCGTCTGTTTTCCTCATGGAGATGTCAAACCACCTCTGCCATGGTACGAGCAGGAATTCTTTTACCGTCTAGTACGTATTGGCGGTTCAGTTATCGTAGTTCTGATTGTGGTGATCTTCATCATCCGTCCACTTTTGAACAAGCTCCTGCATAAGGATAAGACTGAGGAGGATGCTGAGATAGATCAGGATGAAATTGACTCTCAGTCTGCTCTTGACGGCTACGACGATTTCAACCTAATTGCCAAGAATAAGGAACTTGCAGATCAGGTTTATACCATCAACAATGAAGGTGGCATAGAATTGCCTAATCTGCATAAGGAGGCTGATCTGCTCAAGGCCGTGCGCACGCTGGCCTCCAATGAGCCGCAGTTGACTTCTGAGGTAATTAAAGAGTGGCTTAATGCGGATGTTAAGGAGAAGAACTAATTATGACAGAAACTGCGAATTTACCTGCAGCACCTTCAAGTGCTATTGAACGTGACAGCAGTTCGATCCTAGAGTTCAATGAAGATGAAAAAAAAGCCTTAGAAGCGATGTCGGGGATGGACAAGGCGGTATTGCTTATGCTTTCCCTCTCTGAGGAAGACGCGGCGCAGATTTTTAAGAATCTTGAACCAAAGCAGGTGCAGAAACTTGGTATCAGGATGTCAGATGTCGGTAATTTCTCCCAGGAGCAGGTGAATGCCGTACATAAGGCTTTTTTAAAGGAGGTTACCAAGCACTCGAATCTTGGTCTTGGCAATACGGATTTCGTCCGCCATGCCCTGGTCTCCGCCCTGGGATCTGAGAAGGCCAATAATCTTATTGAGCAGATTTCTCTTGGTACCGGTTCTCGCGGTCTTGATTCCCTAAAGTGGATGGATGCCCGTCAGGTGGCCACGATTATTCAGAACGAGCATCCGCAGATCCAGACCATTGTGCTTTCCTATCTGGAGCCTGAACAGTCTGCTGAAATTCTCTCGCAGTTTAATGAAACCGTGCGTCTTGATCTTATTATGCGCATTGCCACCTTAGAAGAGGTACAGCCTGCTGCCTTGCAGGAATTGAATGAAATTATGGAAAAACAGTTTGCCGGTACGGCAGGTTCCCAGACCGCCAAGATTGGTGGCCTCAAGAGTGCTGCTGATATTATGAACTATCTTGATTCTGCAACCGAGACCCAGTTAATGAATGCCATCCAGTCGCAGGATAAGGAGATTGGCGGACAGATTCAGGATCTTATGTTTGTGTTTGAAAACCTTGGTGCTGTGGATGACCGTTCTATTCAGACTCTCCTACGTGATGTCCCTACCGATGTACTGCAGAAGGCTTTAAAGGGTGCTGATGACACCTTAAAGGAGAAATTCTTCAAAAATATGTCTTCGCGTGCCGCTTCAGGCATGAAGGAAGATCTGGCTTCCATGGGACCAACCAAACTCTCCGATGTGGAGGCTGCCCAGAAGGAAATCCTTACCATTGCCAGAAAACTGTCCGACTCTGGCGCTATTATGTTAAGCCGTGGCGGTGGCGGCGGAGACTTTGTCTAAGGGGTTAGGATAAAGAGTCATGAGTGATTTTTTCAAAAAAAGTGCTACGGGAGTCGATGGAGAGTCTATCATTGACTCCTCTGATATTGCTGTCCATAAGCCTGAAAGGATCGATATCCGTTTTAATCGGCAGCTGGCCACAGTGACTTCAGCAAACAAAGTCAGCAACTACAAGGTAAAGGTGTGGCCTACCCTGTCAGAAGGTGATGAAAATACGGTTAACGCGCTTGGGATCAGAATGGATATGCTGGAAAAGCGCAGATCACAGATGATTCTTGAAAAGAAATACCAGCGGGCACAGTATTTTGCAAAGCAGCTGACACTGGCTCATGCTATTCTTGAGGAAGAGGAGAATGCTGCAACTGAGGTGGCCGGAATGTCCAGCATAACTCTTGAGGAAGTTGAGAAAATCCGCGCCGATGCAGTTGAGGAAGGCAAAAAAGAAGGTCATGAGGAAGGTTTTGCAAAGGGACTTGAAGACGGCAAGAAGGAGGGATTTAAAGCCGGTTACGATGAGGGCGTAAAACAGGGCAGTGAACAGGGTTACGACCTTGGCGTCATGCAGGGTAAGGAAGATGGTTTTGAAAAAGGCCATGAGGAAGGCCTTTTAAACGGTCAGAAGGTTATTTTAGAGCAGGCCGAACGCTTTCGCACGCTCTCGGATGCACTTGCCAATCCTCTGCGGGAGGTTGACAGAGAAGTTACCGATGAGCTGTTTTATCTTATCTCCCGTCTTGTCAAAGTTATTTTAAAGCGCGAAATCAGAGAAGATGCGGAATTTATCAAGAAGAATATCGAGCAGGCCATGACCATTCTGCCGGTATCCAAGGATGCGGTAACCATTCTGCTGCATCCTGATGACTACGCGGTCGTTACAACGGCTGTAGGTGCAGATTATATCAAATCTCAGCACTGGGATATAAAGGAGGATGAAACTCTAGCGCCTGGAGATGTTCGCGTGCATAACAATTTCTCGGAAATCAACTGGCGGCTTGATGACAGAATTGATGCGCTTTTAGAGCAGTTTTTAACCGGCGTTTATCCGACTGTAGATTCTGCGCTGCGGGAGTCCATTGAAGGCTGTCCCGAGGCAGATGCACTGCCTAAAAAACCGATTGCCCCGCGTAATCTCGATGATATTTCTCAGGATCTTATAAGTAAGTTTGAAAAACGGGCGAATACTCAGGAGCCTTCGGCAATGACTGAGACTGACGCTAAGAGTGTGTCAAAAGAGCCTGAGGGAAGAGGGGAGGCTATGGTGAATGCCCCTGATGCTCACAAGACTGCGACAGAACCTGTAGTGACACCGCCTCCGCAGAATGGAGTGCTGCCTGCTGATAACGGGATAGTCTTAACTGATTTGCCTCAAGATCCTGCTCCCTATATGGATGATTATGGACATCCGGTGTATGAAAGCATTGACGGTCACCTGTATTTTGTGGATGAGGAAAACCGTAAGATCTACGTCGATGAGAACGGTATGCCGCTTGACAAGTCTTATGTGCCTAAACAGGCTCCGGCTGCCACTTAGGAGGATCTATGAATAACCTCTTATCCCGTCTGCAGTCGGTGAGTGTCCCAGAGACTGAAACACTGCCCACGCTTTCAGGACGACTTACCCGTGTGGTAGGTTTGACTCTTGAGGCTGTCGGCATCAAAGTGCCGCTTGGTCAGCGTTGCCGCATTGATACCAAAAGCGGTCCAATGATGGCTGAAGTTGTGGGTTTTTCTGGAGAAACCACTTATCTCATGCCGACAACTGATATCATTGATGTGCAGAATGGCGATCTCATCACTCCCTGTCAGGGCAAAGATTCCTATCCCTATGGCATGCATCTTTTAGGACGGGTGGTGGATGGTCTTGGCAATCCTATTGATGACAAGGGGCCGATAAGCAGTTCCACTGCCAGTAAGTGGCGTCCTGTCAAACTCAATCCTATGGCCAGACGGCCTATCAAAAAACCGCTGGATGTCGGTATTCGTGCCATAAACTCTCTTCTGACTATTGGCGAAGGACAGCGTATAGGCCTTTTTGCAGGTTCTGGTGTGGGTAAATCGGTACTTTTGGGGATGATGACCCGCGGTACTACTGCCGATGTGGTGGTGGTGGGGCTTATTGGCGAGCGTAGCCGTGAGGTCAAGGAATTTATCGACGATATTTTAGGAGAGGATGGCAGAGCGCGTTCCGTAGTAGTGGCCGCTCCTGCCGATGCTTCACCGCTTATGCGTCTTAAGGGGTGCGAAACTACACTTGAGATTGCTGAATATTTTCGTGATCAGGGCTATAACGTGCTGATGATGATTGATTCATTAACCCGTTATGCCATGGCACAGCGTGAAATTGCCCTGGCAGTGGGTGAGCCTCCTGCTACCAAAGGTTATCCCCCTTCAGTTTTTGCGCGTCTGCCGGCCTTGGTGGAGCGTGCCGGTAACGGCGGGGAAGGGCAGGGCTCGATTACGGCTTTCTTTACTGTTCTTGTGGAAGGAGATGATCTTCAGGATCCGATAGCAGATTCGGCACGTGCCATTTTAGACGGTCATATCGTGCTTTCCCGTCAGTTAGCCGATGCCGGCCATTTTCCGGCTATCGATGTTGAAAAATCGGTAAGTCGTGTGATGCCGGCAGTAGTTACCAATGAGCATATGATTATGGCTCGCACCATCCGGCAGTGTCTTGCCTCCTACACCCAGTCAAAAGAACTAATTCAGATTGGTGCCTACCAAAAAGGCTCTGATCCGCAGGTGGATCAGGCGATTATGATTAAACCTTATATTGATGATTTTACGGTACAGGAAATGAAGGAAATCTGTCCTTTTAAGCAGTCTTTAGAAGGGCTTGAACGTATTTCCATGATGCTCATCAATGATGCCCAAAAAAGAGTGAATGCTCTTACCAACGGTGCGCCTGCGGCACAGGTGCCGGCTCCTAAAAAGAATGCATCTCCACGTAAAACTGCCAGTTTTGTCAAAACCAAATAGGAATAGCCTATGAGTGATCGTGCCCTAAATCTGGTTTTGAACCTGCGCAAAAAGGAAGAGGATGAGGCTTTGGAACTGTGGGGGGAATCCAAAAAAGCCGTAGCCTCCTTTGAACAGCAGATTGCGCAGATAAAACAGTTTGCGCAAATGTATGTCGATGAGATGCAGGCTAAATCCAGGAATAATTTCGATATGGGCAGTTATATGACCTATCAGCAGTTTATCCTTAAACTTGAAAACATCAAGGAACGTCAGGAAATCGGACTTATTCGTCTAAAGGAGCAGGAAGCGCGGGCGCGGGATAACTATCTTAAAAAGCAGCAGGCCCGCAAGGTCATAGAAATGCTCCTTGAAAAACATAAAAAAGAGCGGATTTTAAAAGAAATGAAGGCAGATCAGAAGTTAAGTGATGAACTGGTGTCCTCCAAGCAGGCTCGTATACTCATCGAAAAAAATTTGAAAAAGAAGGATCTGTACTAGCCTTTAGTCCCTCAGAGCTTTTACAAGAATAGATTTAATCGGTATAGGTATTATGGATTTTTAAACAGAAATCTGCCAGACCGGCAGTATTGCGTTGCGCTATTAAATTTGGCAGGGGATAAGACTCTTGTGTTTTACCAAATTGTGCCGAAAAGCTCCTGGCTTCAGCCATGGGGATGAAAGGCACATAGCTGTTATGATATAATTAGCAGTGTTTAATTGTTATACTGCTATGAGTTATATAA
>Ga0326511_10001248_pt1 | contig 21415 bp, 20 predicted proteins | sample 0_2496_0518_D_FD_203701 | JGI IMG/M metagenome (GOLD analysis project Ga0326511, IMG submission 203701) | Bovine rumen microbial communities from UC Davis, California, United States - 0_2496_0518 | ecosystem: Host-associated > Mammals > Digestive system > Stomach > Rumen | place: USA... | reverse complement strand
TATTATATGCAACAGCAACAGGGCTCATCTTCCGATGGGCCTTTTTTCTGTGCTCAGCATAAGTAGTGGAATCTTATTCCTAATCACTATAGAATTGAGCTTTCTGATTGATTTTTTTACTTTTTTTTGATGAATTATTTCGTTATCGGTGCCATGTTCCATTTTTAAAGGAGAATAACCATGGGATACTTATATCTTGCTTTGGCAATTTTCTTTGAATTGGTAGGAACAGTCTTTTTAAAGCTTTCAGATGGAATGTCACATATTGGTTATACCATCTCAACATTTGTAGCATACGGAATTTGTTTTGTTGTTTTTTCTTTGTCTTTAAAGACGGTTCCTCTTAACATTGCTTATGCTACCTGGTCCGGAGTTGGAGTAATTTTTGCGGCACTTTTATCTTTTGTGTTATTTGACGAAAGTATTTCTATTCCATCTGCATTAGGGATCCTGGATTGTCATTGGTGTCATTCTCTGTCATATGTTCTAAAATACCTAAATCATAATGATTATTTTCTCATAAAATTTTAAATAAAGACTCCTCTCACTAGTTCCTTTAAGCGCCTTAACAGCAATTATACCTAGGTTATGAAAACAGAGGTTGGTCGCAGGAATATAATGAAGCTGTTGCAACCTAAGATGGTTTTATACGCATTCTTGTGAAGTTCATAACAATTGATATGATTTACAGTGCCTTTATTGCTGTGGGAATTGCAGATTTTTCTTAAGACCGTAAAAAATTCACAAGGTGGATCCACCATCAATCTTACAATTAAAATAATTGCTCATCCCCGTTTATTTATGTTTGATTTTACACTTGCTTCATTAGACTCAATATTGCGCAAAATGCAATGATCTAATTTTTAAGAGTAGATTGCTTACCAAAAGACATTTATGAACCAAATTTTATTAAAAATCTTCGGAAACTTAGGGGAGTGTCCAAGTAGTTATATAATTTTTTAATATGACAAAACAGTGCACAGTTTTAAGTTAGAAAGTGACATAGAATAAGATAATTTATTTAGTTTCTTGCGTGCTAATACTTTCTTTTTTTTATTTGATTCTCGTTTTTTTGCGGGAGTAATCGTAAACTTGGCAGTAGACTGTATTTAAGAGTACTTTATGGATAATAGTAAAAATTATAAGAGTATGACTAACTATTTGAAATGTAAAAATGCCCCTAAAGGAGATCCTCAAACAGATCTGAAAACAGCATTATATTTGTATACTGTAAATAATATGCTCAACCTTTCTTTTACTCCTATACTCCGCTATATAAAAAAAGACCTGATTGCCAATGATTTTACAGGTAATCTTGAGTATTTTACCAAAAAGATGCTGATTTCTCTTGTAGAGGAGTTGGAGTCGGATGGGGCAATTACCAAACTAGGTGATAGTTCGCTGTATGTGGCATCCAAGGATATTGTTGAACTGGAGTCTAGAGTATCCATGGAAATTGATAAAGATGTAGCCGATTACTATGATGAGAATGCTCTTGAAAAATCCGCCATGTATTATACGGTCTATGATGGGAAAAAATATCGGCTTCTTTCTGATTATGTCCTTTTACCTAATGATGTTGTGCAGGTTGAGGCCGTTCCAAGGCTTGATATTGCCTATGTGTCTAAAATTGTCAAGGCACGAACCGGCATAGTCGGCAGAATAAATGTTCTTAGAGCTGGCAAAAACATCAGACTCATGCCTGATGAACCAAACCTTAAGATTTTCAATTTTTGTTTTCCTTCCGAAGCCTCTATGGGAGAGGCCCGTTCTGGCGATGTGGTAGTGGCGAGAATCATCAAAAGAAGCAAGGGTCAGATAAATGTTGAGACCAATAAGGTGATTAAGGATATAGGTCGTTATCAGGGGATAATTCTTGGTGCTGTCATGCGCAACGATATCCCACATTCTTTTAGTGAATCAGTATTGTCAGAAACCAAAAAAATCCCAGAAGAGGTAAGTGCTTGTGAAACTGAGAAAAGGGTAGATTTACGCGACCTTCCACTTGTTACCATCGATGGTGAGGATGCTCGGGATTTTGATGATGCCGTGTACTGTAAAAAAGATGGCGATAACTGGAGACTTTATGTGTGTATTGCAGATGTCTCGTACTATGTAAAGCCTCATAGTGCTATCGATCTTGAAGCCTGCAATCGGGCCAACAGCTGCTATTTCCCCAACTTTGTGATCCCCATGCTTCCTGAGAAACTGTCCAATGGCATATGTTCTTTGAATCCAGATGTGGATCGCTTGTGTATGACCTGTGAACTTACCATACAGGCGGATGGCACCATTTTGGACTATGCTTTTTATCCTGCCGTCATGTGTTCTAAGGCTCGTCTCACCTACACAGAAGCATATGAAATGATAACTTCTGGAACAAGTCCTTATGATGAGCATCAGGCAGTGATCCCTATGGTTTGCGAGCTGCATAAACTTTATCAGGCTTTTAATGCTGCACGTGAGCGGCGCGGAGGCATTTCCATAGAGACGCAGGAACTGCAGTTTGTGTTTGATGAGAATATGAATATCAGTGGTGTTCGTCCTACCGAACGCAACGATGCGCATAAGCTTATTGAGGAGTGTATGATTGCCGCTAATGTTGCGGCAGCTACATTTGTGAGTACCCATAAATGTCCGTCACTTTATCGCGTTCATGACAAACCAACAGAGGCTAAACTCGAGCGTCTTGTTGGCATTATGGCGCAGTATGGTCTTCATCTTTTTAACAAAGAACCAACTTCCATGGATTTTATGCATCTTGTGGAGTCAGCCGCAAAGAAACCAAATGCCTCCATGCTGAATGAGACGATTCTGATGAGTATGTCAAAGGCCAAATACAGCCCTGTCAATATCGGACATTTTGGTTTAGCCTTGCCATATTATGCTCATTTCACATCTCCAATAAGACGTTATGCTGATTTACAGTTGCATCGTGTTATTAAGAAAATTCTGAGTAAGGAACATGAGGAATATGATACGTTCGGCGCTCGAGCATATAATAATAAGGAATTGCTGGTCTTAGGTGAGAAATGCACGGATAGAGAAATTGCAGCCCAGAATGCTGAATTTGAAGTGCATGATGCTTTATCTTGCATTTTTATGCAGCAGTATATCGGCGAAAAATTTACTGGTGTCATCACCAATGTTACTCATTTTGGACTTTTCATCAAATTACCGCAGTTTGGGGTTGATGGTCTTTTGTATTGCGGCTCCTTTAAAAATTACGCCAATTATAATAGTGAAAGGGGAACGCTTTCTGTAGATGGTAAGGTCTATGCTTTGGGTATGGAGATACAGGTAGTGGTTTTTGCTATAGATCTTGAACAGCGTAAGATTTCCTTTGTAAGACCTGAAGATCTAAGTAAAAAAGAACTTTTGGGCTTAATTAAGGAAAGAGATTATCTTTTGTCAAGGGAGCAGAAAACCAAACGTAAAGAGATTAAGAGTACACATGAAATTTTAGCTGAGATTGATGATGAAAGCATGTCACGTGTGGCAAAGAATGAGGATATTAGTATCCGCAACGCACACTAACAGTAGGCTAACTATGTTTAATTCCTAGTGGAATTTCAGACATGAACCTTAACTTAAAGTATTAAGAGAATTCTAATATGTATGTAAACAAAAAGAAATCGACCTCAAGAGAGTTAATTTATGGAATTAACGCCGTACAGACAGCTATAGAAACTAATCCTGAGAAAATTGTCTGCGCATGGATTGTCAAAGGTCGTGAAGATGATAAAAGACTTTTGGAAGTCAAAAGAATGCTCGATAGTCTGGGTATTAAGGTGCAGATTGCTATGCGTCATACCCTAGATGAGAAAACAGATAATGGCGTGCATCAGGGCGTGGTTATTGAATGCATGAGCACTCCGCCTTTAGATGAACATTTTCTTGAGCAGTATTTAGATGAGCATGATAAACAGAATATGGTTTATCTTGTGTTAGACGGAGTTACTGATCCGAGGAATCTTGGGGCTGCCATGCGTTCAGCCTGGGCCTTCGATGTAACCTGTGTCATTGTACCAAAGGACAAGTCGGCATCTTTAACACCAGTGGCTCGAAAGACAGCAGATGGCGCTGCCGAACACCTGCATTTTATAGCTGTAACCAATCTTGCCAGAGCACTTGATCTCTTAAAAGACCATGAAGTTGAAGTAGTGGGCCTTGCTGGAGAAGCAGAAAGTCATATCAATGAATATGCTTTCAGAAATGGTGCGGTGGCACTGGTGATGGGATCTGAAGAAAGTGGCTTGAGACATCTTACTAAGGAAAAATGCGATGCGCTGTTGCGTATACCCATGACAGAAGGCGTGGAATCACTAAATGTTTCGGTAGCGACAGGCATCGCTCTTTACGAACTTAAAAGACAGAAAATGCTTAAATAAGTGATAGCTATCGCATTTAACAATTAACATTAACAGTACTTTGAATTATTATTTTACTCAGTGGATTTGTTATTTTTTAAGTAACACACTCTTTTATCATCAAAAATCAGAAGAGGATACAAATGTCAGATAATGTTTTTATTATGGATCATCCGCTTATTCAGCATAAGATTGGCTATATAAGAAGAAAGGAAACCGGAACCAAAGAATTTCGTAATATGATTAGCGAAATAGCTATGCTGATTTGCTATGAGGCTACTCGTCATCTTGAGCTTATGGATGTTGATATAGAAACTCCAATCTGTAAAACTACTGTTAAGGAATTGACCGGCCCCAAATTATGCGTAGTGCCAATTTTACGTGCTGGTCTTGGCATGGTTGAGGGTATGCTTAATTTATTACCTGCTGCTAAGGTAGGGCATATCGGTCTATATCGTGATCCTGAGACTAAAGAACCAGTAGAATACTACTGTAAGCTTCCTGTTGATTGTGAGGAGCGTGAAGTTTTTGTGGTAGATCCTATGCTGGCAACGGGTGGTTCTGCCTCAGCAGCCATTCGTATGCTAAAGGAGAAAGGCTGTAAAAGGATCTGTTTTTTATGTGTACTTGCCACAGATGAGGGTATTAAGAGGCTTACCACTGACCATCCAGATATTCGTATTTTTATTGGCATCAAAGATCCTGGTTTAAATGAAAAATCTTACATTGTGCCAGGTCTTGGAGATGCAGGCGACCGAATCTTTGGAACTTGCTAGTATATTTGTCTTTCTCTAAATTTGCTCTGCTTGATTTTAGGTGGCATGCTAAATGTGTTTATCGAACAGTGTTTTCTTAAAATAAAATCAAAAAAAAAGCGATGGTATCCATCGCTTTTCCAATGAAATTTATTTAAAATTACTTTTCAGGAACGATAGCAACAGTTATCTCTGTCTTAACATCAGCATGTAACTGGAATTCGATCTGATATTCACCAACCTGGCGTAATACACCGTCTGGTAAACGAACCTCAGACTTATGAATCTCAACACCTGCCTTGCCAGCAGCCTCTGCGATATCACGAGTCCCTACAGAACCAAACAGTTTGCCTTCATCACCTGCCTGAGCGGCAATTTCCAAGCGGCCAACAGCAGATAATTTCTCTGCACGATCCTGAGCAGCCTTAAGTTCTGCGGCAATTTTAGCCTCATATTCGGCTTTTTTGGCTTCAAACTTCTCAAGGTTTTCCTTGGTTGCCAGAACTGCTTTCTTTAAAGGTAACAGATAATTACGGGCGTAACCGTTTTTGACTTTAACCTTGTCACCAAGTCCGCCTAAACGGCCTATTTTGTCTAAAAGAATAACTTCCATTTTAGCTCCTATTAGCGACTCTGAAGATCAGTGTATGGTAACAAAGCCAGGAAACGAGCGCGCTTAATGGCCGTGGATAACTGACGCTGATATTTGGCGCTAGTACCGGTAATTCTGCTTGGAACAATTTTTCCAGATTCAGTAACATAGTTTTTGAGTAAGGCTACGTCTTTGTAGTCAATCTCTGTAACGCCTTCTGCTGTAAAACGGCAGAATTTACGACGATGATAGTAATGAGCCATAATAGTTCTCCTTATTCTGCATCAGCATTTTCTTCTTCAAGATCTGATTCAAGATCAAGATTATCATCTTCTGAATCAAATTTTGGAGAATTCATCTCATCGTGTGAACGACGATCATCACGAGCTTTCATCATAGGTGACTGCTCTGTGATAGGTCCATTGGTACGAATGATAAGATTACGCAGAATACTATCATTATAACGGAATGCGTTCTCGATTGAATCGATAACTTCCTGCTCGGCTTCAACATTCATCAATACATAAATTGCTTTGTGCAATTTCTGAATTGGATAAGCTAACTGGCGACGTCCCCAGTTTTCTAAACGATGGATTTTTCCACCTGATTTTTCGATTTCGCCTTTATAGCGTTCGATCATACCTGCAACCTGATCGTTCTGATCTGGGTGTACAAGGAATACTATTTCATAATTACGCATTAAAATGCCCCTTACGGTAAAAGTCTGATAGTTCAGTCAAAGCATCAGACAAGGAGACCTATGTAGTTTCACTACATGACTGAACCGCTAAATTATACTCCAATTTTTTTGGGTGACAAGCATAAAATGCCTTCTTTTTTTTATAACTGTTTTCTATTTACAGCCTATATTTTATGTTGTCACCAATATAATAAGAAAATTAATTTTGAGGTTAAATTTCCTAATTTCTCTAAAGACTGTGAACTTTGACATACTCCCACGACTAAAGTCGTGGGATTCTTTAGATTAACGAGGCAGCACCACAGTCTTATAGGAGGGATATAGCCTCGGTTTTCAAGATTTAACGTCTATAGGATTTCAATACCCGTGTATCTACTTTCCAGACGAAAGGTTTATGTCTGAACCTTTATATTTAGTGTATTAAATCAAATATTATACACAGATGCAAACAAAAAATAATATCCCCAGTGGTTTGACTGAAATATCATCTTTAGCTTAATGCGCTCTCATCCCACGGTTAAAATCGTGGGCTTTCTCGCTCACTTATATTGTAACAATTTATAACAAAGGTGGTGATCTTGAAATAATTATGTGATACATAAGCATGAGTGTTTGGTTGGTCTGTTGCTTTGTGGAAATTGTTAGCAGACCAACTCCTCCGAATATCTTCAAAATTTCATCGCATTTAAATCCTTTTTTTCCAAAATTTCAAATAAAATCTAGCGCATCAATCAGGGGATTTTTTCCCAACTACAATAACAATAAATATATAAACTGGATATTTTTGCATAACAGAAGGGGGGCAGGTTTTGGAACGTGTATCAAGAGTTTGTTTACACTTGATTCACGATTGAGTTTATGACTGTGTAAAGAGTTTGTTTAATTATGTGCGAGAATTAAGATAATATCCAGTTAGGATATAAAACTTACGTATAGTGGCTTTCGTTGTGAGCATGGAAATGCCTTTTGTGTGAAAGCCAGAATAAGAACCTCTAAGCAGTGTTACTTACCAATACCGTCGGACTTACGAAGTTTAAGCATGTAAAAATGGGAAGTAAGCACTTCTCCTCAGGTGGTTTAAGACGTAACAGCTGCCAATGAAAGATCTTAAAGCAGCAAACTCTGAACTTTAGTTCTGTGCTCAATTCTGGTTTTGAGTATTTTCGTAAATTAGCTTGAATCTAATGGCCTGATTGTAATTGCCAAAACCTTTGCCAAAGAGGGTGCAGCCACCTGGATTTAAGGCATCTGCATGTACGGCAAAACGAAATTTTAATTCAGATTTATTATCTATATGCAAATCATCAATTTTCAGATGTGAAATCATACGACCATCGATATAAGTACCTAATTCGTTAATAATTAGCAGTTTTAGCAATCCGTACTGATTCCAGTTCAATTCCCACCATAATGGTGTATAACGCCCACGGATATTGCCATAATCGCCAGGACTGGTCCAAGAGCCTAACTCAATCCCGTTTAGGCTAAAAGTTATATCTGATGGCCAGTTTTCAGCACTGCCTGGAGCCTCTGAAGATATTTCAAATGATAACTGAAGTTCGGTTACCTTCTGATCTGGTTTTAGATAATTGGGCAGACGATATTCTATATATCCTGTGGTAAACCACAGGATCGATGCATCAAAACGTTTAGGATCATCAAAAAAGGCTGGATTATCCACCTGTCCTATGATTTCTTGTGATGTAGCGACTCCGCAGGTAGGAGTAATAGAGTAGTCGCTGTATTGACCAATGGGTATTTCTGTACTGTAGACCTTTTGAGGGTGAAACTGCCGTTGAAAGTCAAGAAGATACCATCGTTCAGTCATGAAACATCCCTTGCGGCCTTCAGTTCCGTTTCCTGAACCAATGTCAACTATTCCAGCGTCGGCAAGAATTTTTATATTCTGGGTTATGGCAGCGCGGCTAACATTGAAAACATTTGACAGAGTCATGGAACAGACTCCAGGATGATTGGCGATATATTGCAACAAATCAACACGTAATTTTGAATTAATGGCTTTAGCAAAGAGCGAAAGTTCCTCACGGGTGAACAGTTCTCGCATTTAAACAATCCTTACACGTTTTTCTGTTTTTAATTTAATATTTAAGTATTTTCTTAATTAGTATATCACATTCGTAAATTTCAATAATAGGATTTAGGCGAATATAATTTAGCTATTTGTTTGCGGATGTTTTCTGAGTAAAATAATAATATAAAATATTGAATATATTATCAACTTTCTTTAATTATTATGTATAGTTAAGAAACTTCTAAATTTGGAAGTGAAACTATTGAATACCTGTTTTCACACTCCGCAGGAGTTTTGGTTTGTAGCCCTTGCTATCTTACGGCATATTGACGGTAATTATCTCCCACTTTTGTCTTTCATCACCTGATTTAAAACAAGGGCTTTTGTACAATTATGGGTATGTCTAATGTGCTGCTGGTATTAACTTTAGGTCTTGTTTTGTTTTTCTACTTATTGTCTTTAAGTCTTTTTTCCAAATTAGCAAGCGGTATTTCTATGCAGTGATGGGTAATTACTGCCAGGAGGAAGATTGCTGACAGAATAAGCACTATGGTCAGATATGGATGTTCTAGTGCTAATGGAAGATGAGGCAGATCAAAATTATCTTTTAGAAATCGGATAATGAGGGTGTGGACGAGGAATACTGCATAGGAGTAACTGCCTAGGACAATTGAGATTTGATGGTTTAAAAGCCGTGAAATCACTCCTTTATTGCATAAAAACAGCCAGAAAAGAGCAATAAATGCAATTTGTAGTGATGGACCGCCTATAGCAAGGCGGGTGAGATCGGGAAACCAGGTTACAGCCGTAAGTGAAGCAATCTGTTCTGGTGGAACTGTTAATCCATGTGGAGTAGGAATGCCGGTTGAACCTGCATAAAGACTGATAATGATGGTTGTAAAAAGAATCATTTCAAGAAGGCTGTGAATTATTGAAATACTTTGTGAAGCCCCTTGTTCATGAGTTGTTTGATAGGCTTTCCATAATTCGCAAATAAGATAACCAAAACCTATGAAGGCAAAGGCTCTTACCAGAGGGTATATAAAAGGGACTATGATATACACCTGTCTTTGATACATAAAGAAATTAACAAAGGCAATGATTCCAATTACCAGTGTGGCGTAGGCATGAGGCAGCACCTTTAATATGCAGAAATAGACGACTGAGACGAAAAATAGGACATTGACAAACCATGCCACATATAAGATGGTGGCATCAGGTCCGAAATGATGAGTGTTCCAATCGAGAAGCAGTAAGGCATTGTAGATATTTACCGAAAAAGGGTACTGCATAACATCAAAACCGGTCATGGCATACCCTAAAATGGTCAGAACAATGATAAAAGGGGAGAGGCGTAGCCATTTTTTTATAGCAAAGTTTAAAACCTGCATGTGAGTGTCATACTTGTAAAACAGAAAAAAACCTGAGATTACAAAAAACATCTCGACAGCCTGCCATCCAGCAGTCCATGGGACAAGAAAAGAAAACTCTGGAAGAGAATTTAGGTTTAGGTAAGGTATATGAACGCCTACCACTGCAAAAATTAGCAGAAAGCGTAAAAATTCAATATTTTTAAATGACCTTTGAGAGTATTTTTGCATAACTATACTGTATTTAGAAATAAATAAAAGAGTTTAGTCCCAAGGATCGCCGTGATAGGTGCGGTTACGAGGCTGAGACTTTCGTTTTTGAACATGTTCTATTTCTTGATTGGTATCAAAAAAATTGAAACTTGGTTTTTTGTCCAAAACAGGTTGAACATTCTCGTTAGGATCAATGTAATTGGTGCCTGTTCCAAGATTCAGACTTTCGGATGCCACTTCATTGGCCTTTTGCATTGCCTCGTTCTGCTCTTCTTTGAGAACCTGCTGCTGATTACCGTAGGTGTTGCTATCGATTGGTCTCATGGTTTCATCAGCAAATATTTCTAATTTCATATTTTCACGAAGAATTTTTGCGTTATCAGTAATTTTTTTTGCAACAGGTTCAAATTTGGCAATTTCTTCCTGCTGTCTTAAGAACTGTGCGTTGTCAGTGATGCGCTTTAGAGCAGACGTAAGGGCCTTAGGCTTATTACTTAAGGCTTTGGGCATCGCACCTTTGCCAATACTTAAAGGTTCACCAAGATAGGTTGGCTGTGTCTTGAAAAGATATACGTTCAAGGTGCATTTGATTCTAGCCAGAATTTCACGAATGTTGATTTTTGAGAAAAACCCGAAGTCTGGACTTAAAGCATTAAAACCTACTGCCGAAAGACCATTGTTTTCTGCAATAAAGAGCGCCCTTTCGTTCTGAAAGTCCTGAGAAATAATGGTAATGCGCTCTTGTAAAAATACTTTGCGGGCTCGAATTACAGAATCTAATGTGGAAAAACCAGCATAATCAGAAACAATTCTGTCTGTAGGTACTCCGGCCTTGATAAGAGCTCTGGTCATCTGACGCGGTTCGTTATAGGATTTCTCGCGATTGTCTCCTGATACCAGAATATAGTCAATTTTACCGGCCTTAAACAGCTGAGATGCTGCCATGATGCGATAGGTAAAAAATTCGTTGGGCTCTCCGTTCGCATTTAAAGAAGATGTCCCCAGCAGCAGACCAACTCGATTGTAAGGTATTTTGTCAATGCTTTCATAAGTTTTGAAGGCATAGGAGGATATTCGAAAACAGCCTAAGATTAGGAAGAGCACCCCAAGCACAACGGCCAGCATGGTAAGATAGCAGACCGTTTTTAAAAACGAAGATATGTCTGAAGAAAAAATCTCTTCTGTTTCGCCCTTATATGTCATCAAAGCCCACCTTATTTTTAGTGATTCGCTATATCCTAGAATTGCTGCACTATATGGTGCTTATGAAAAGCAACGAAAAATTATAGTACATGTTTAACAAAAGCCAGTACACTTATTTTTTCATATAATTTTTTAAGATGAGCCGCTTTTGTGACTTTAACAGGAACTGTATAGGAAATGTAATTACCGTTACGACTTGGTCTTGGGGCAGCGGTAATCTCCTGCATCCCGTTTTCCTCAATGCTGTCTATAACCTCCTTGATTTTCAAAAGAGGTTCGGATTCATTTTTGGTAACAATAATTCTAAAGTCCACAATATTTGGAAACTTCATGAGTTCCTGTAGTTTTTGGTAACTGTCGGTCATTTCTCCTTGGTGTCCTCATCTTCTGCAGTATTATTCTCTTCTTCATCATCAGAATCGAAGATCATGATAAATCTATCCCACAGTCCGCCAAAGAAGCCGGCCTCCTCAATATTTTCTTTGGCTATGAGAGGAACCTGATGTAAAACCTTATCACCGATTTTTATGTCAATATTGCCTAAAACATCGCCTTCATGTATTGGAGCCACAAAAGAACTTTTCTTTAAGTGGTAAGAAGTTTGGATTTCATTCTGACGGCCGCGGGGAATGAGCAGGTTCAGATCTTCTTTGATACCAATGTTGACCTTGCTTTTATCGCCCATGCGTACAGTACGGGTTAACAGTATTTTGTCTTTGGAAAATGGTGAGTATTGCTCAAAATATCTGAAACCGTAGGTAAGCAGAGCCTTAGAATACTCAGCGCGCAATTTTTCGGATTTGGCTCCAATTACTGAGGCTACCAAACGCATATTCCCTTCTACGGCCGAGGTCACAAGGTTATATCCTACCTGTGAGAGGTGACCAGTTTTAATGCCGTCTACGTTGATGGTTTTATCCCATAAAAGACGGTTACGGTTCGTCTGTTTGATATTGTTAAAAGTGAATTCCTTTTGGGAATAGAGAGGATATTCGTTAGGAAGATCGCGGATGGTGGCACGTCCAAGTATTGCCATGTCATAAGCCGAAGAGTAGTTTTGTTCGTCATATAGTCCATGAACATTTGAAAAATGGGTGTCATTGAGTCCTAACTGTTTGGCATAGGAATTCATAACCTGTACAAATCCCTCTTGAGTGCCTGCAAGATGGACTGCCATGGCTACACATGCATCGTTTCCTGACTGAATAATAATGCCCTTAACCAGATCTTCTACACGAATGGTCTTGCCAACCTCAATAAACATTTTTGAGGAATCAGAATATTTTTTCGACCAGGCCTCTTCTGGGATCGTTACTTCATCATTCATGTGTAGACGGCCGGCCTTTAATTCCATACTGATCACATAGGATGTCATCATTTTGGTTAATGAAGCAGGCCAAATCTTGTCGTGGGCGTTGTGTTCGCAGATGACGCGACCTGAGTAATAATCAAGAAGTACCCACGACTGAGCATCAAATTCAGGGGGATTTGGAATAACTACGGGAATGTTATCCGTACTGTTTCCACTGGTGTTTGGGGTATTGCTTTTGATATTGGCAAAAGGATCTGGTATTGCTTCATCAGCATTAACAAAGTTGGAGCTGCTGCATAAAAGTAACGCAGTTACAGTAATTATTGCAAAATTTTTGAACATGATTGTACCTTAGTTTACTTACATTTTTTTAACAAAACAGTCAGGAAATCCTTTGGATTTTAGCGAATCGGCAAGCTGTCGTGCACTGTGCTCATCCAGTGGCCCCACCACCACGCGATTGACATTGTTGTTGTTTAATATGACAACCGGATGCGAGGTTTTAGTTTGAGCGTTACGCTTTATTTCTGAGGCCATAAGATAAGAGCTGCAAGCTACTAACTGCACATACCAGCCGTTCGCTACAGTTTGTGGAGTGGTCTTTGCCACAGGAGCAGGAGCAACAGCAGGTACACTGGCAGCACGGTAGGAGCCTTCGGTGTTGCCGAGTGACCCATCCTTGTTGACCTTGATTAACTCTATACGAACTTTAGCAGTACCTTTGCCAATCATTCCTATGGCTTTGGCAGAACCTTCAGAAAGGTCAATGATCCTTGAATCCACAAACGGTCCGCGATCGTTGACTCTGACGATGACCTTCTTGCCGTTCGTCAGGTTGGTAACCAAAAGATAAGATGGCAATGGCAGATTTTTATGGGCAGCAGTATAACCTTTCTGATTGTAAATTTCACCGTTGGAGGTTTTCTGTCCATGGAATCCTGGACCATACCACGAGGCAGTACCCTCTTCAATGTAAGAAGTGGTGCCGTTCCAGACCTTGTAGTTTTTACCGAGGACCCGATAATTTTTGTTGCATCCGCCGATCCTTTGTGTTTCAAAAATCGGTTTTGCACCGGTGGCCCCATTCACATTAACGGGTTTGCTCTGAGGATATGGCTTGGTATTATTTGGACCGGTGCCGTATGAGACGCTACCACTTATCTCAACCTGACCTTTAGATTTAGAGGAGGAACATCCGACTACCAGAAAGACAGAAAGCATAATACCCAGTAGCGTTAAGAATTTCCAGTTGTTCATGTATCCTCCAAAGGTTATCTTTTTTATTTATACTGTAAAAGGCAGTAGGAACTAAGACTACGGCTTTTTACTGCGATGATTGACTATGACACCTTTCTGTTGTTTTTCCTTGTCTATATCCATGGCGATGAATTCAGACAGCTCATAGACGGCTCTGGCATACAGAGGTGAAGTATTATAACGCATGATAGTGTAGAAATTATTCAGTCCTACAGCATATCCTTTGGTGTTATCCTCAAGATCAAAGGCAAACAGTCTTATTTTCTGATTGGGAGTGAGATTAACCTTGGTAGTGATGCCGCTTTTATAGAGTTCATCTACGGTTAGATCCCATTTTTTGTCAATAAGGGCCTGCAGATTTTTGGCGTTTTGCACATGGCAAGGATAGTAGATCCCATGACCTTTCTTCCAGCCGTGGCCTTTGAAGTAGTTGGCAACCGAACCGATGGCATCTGCTTTATCTGTGAAGAGATTAACATGACCGTCCTGGTTATAGTCTATGGCATAACTAAGGTAGGACGAAGGCATAAACTGTCCCATGCCCATGGCACCAGCATAAGAGCCCTTAATTTCGTCATATGACCAGTTTTCCCGTTTTTTAAGAGCCACAAAGTTTGCAAACTCTTTAGAAAAATAATCCTCACGTTTTGGATAATTAAAGCCTAAGGTGTACAGAGCATCTAGCACCCTAAAGGTTCCCATGTTTTTGCCAAAGAAAGTTTCAACTCCAATGATGGCACAGACGATTTCAGCAGGTACACCAAAGTCATTCTCTGCCTGTTTCAGAACTTTCTCATTTTCAAAATAGAATTTAACTCCGGCACTGATCCTAGATTTGGTTATGAAAATTTTTCGGTATTGCCACCATGGTTTACCTTCAGATGGTCGGGTAATAGCATCGATAATCTTCTGCTGATATACGGCCTGTTTAAGCGCGTCATTGAGATCAGAAACCTCAACTTTGGCATAAGAGGCAAGAGTATTGAGATTAGGTTTGGCTACAGCAGATTCAATGGAACAGGCAAGACCAAGAGTTACAGCCAAAGGTAAGATCTTTTTGTAAAGTTTCATAGTAAGTTAACGGATAGAATGCCATGGTATTATGGGTAAAATCCGTATGCTCCTTTTTTTAATTAAAGTGTTGTTAAGTAAAAAATTTTTTTGTTCTTTAAGATTAAACAGTATCAAGAGGTAATTGCTATTTATTACCATGATTTTAGCAAATAATTGTTGTATCTTATCGAAATATTGTTGTTTGTTGCATTATTGGTACATAATTGTTTTGCTTTTTGTTACTGATTATCCTTTTTAAAGAAACTTACTTTTTTATGCGTATGGATGGACATCATCATCCCAAAACAGATCATAAGCGTAATCATCGCAGTGCCTCCGTAGGATATAAGCGGCAAGGGTACTCCTACTACCGGCAGAATTCCAGACACCATGCCTATATTCACAAAGATGTAAAACATAAAAGTGAAGGTGAAACTGCCACACAGAATTCTTTCAAAATTATCTTTGGCATTTAATGTTATAAGAATACAGCGACTTATGATAAAGCAGTACAGTGTCATTAAGATAAGAAATCCCACCAGCCCCGTTTCCTCTGAGAGTACTGCAAAAATGAAATCGGTGTGAGGCTCAGGCAGGAAATCTAACTGGGACTGGCTTCCCTGTAGCCAGCCTTTGCCGTAAAGTCCTCCTGAACCGATGGCAATTTTTGATTGGATGATATGATATCCTGCGCCCAGCGGATCTGTTGATGGATCAAGCAGGGTGAAAATACGCTGCTTCTGATAATCATGGAGAACAAAATTCCACATCATTGGCAGCGCTCCTGCTACCACTATTGCTCCGACCGCAATCCACCACCAGGACAATCCGGCGATAAAAATACAGATTACTCCTGAAACTGCAACTAGTGCTGCGGTTCCTAAATCCGGCTGCATAAGTATGAGGATTGTCGGAATTCCTACTATGGCAAAAGCCGTCACAGTGCTAAACAGACGTGGTGGTAAGGTTGAGCGTGAGAGGAAGGTTGCCACCGTGAGGGGCATCACCACTTTAAACAGTTCTGAGGGCTGAATTCTAACTACGCCAAGATTCAGCCAGCGCTGTGCGCCTTTGGAAATGTCGCCAAACAGTTCAACCATTACCAAAAGGATAATACCTATGATATAAAGATAGATTGAGAGTTTGGTATAGTATTTTGGAGGAATTTGGGCCACAAAAATCATTAGGGCAAATGCAGAGAGTGTTCTCACCACTTGCCTTATGAGCATATCAACCTCCTGACCTGAGGCTGAATAGAGCACAAAAAGACTTAGGAAAAGCGAGGCTAATAAACCTAACAGTAAAGGTACATCTGTATGATATTTATTGGATATAGGTCCTTTAATTTTGTTGGTATTGACCTGATCAAGAGTTACTTTATCATTCATCATAGGCTTATTGTAAAATTACAGATCCTCCCATTCCATAATGCATCACCTTTGGTTCTTTTTCTCCCATATAGCCGTTAGGATACAGATCGTTGAGGTATTTATCAATTATTGCGCGTGCAACCGGTGCTGCCTTTTTTGAGCCACCACCCTCGTTTTCGAGAATTACCGCCACTAAAATTCTTGGTTTGAGGAAAGGAGCATAGGCTACAAACAGAGCATTATCGCGATGTTCAACTTTGAGTTTTGAAGCATTATATTTTTCACCCTGTTTTATGGATACAACCTGTGCTGTTCCAGATTTTCCGGCAGCCTTGTATTTTGCGCCAAAAAATGCCCGTCGCCCGGTACCTTCAGGTCCGTTGACCACAAGGTACATTCCGGCACTGCAAACATTGAAGTAACTTGGATCTTTGACTTTTAGGTTGTCTGTAGGTTCTTCCTGCTGATAGGGAGTCTGTGTTCTATCTTCAGGTGAATACAGGTATTTTAGCAGGTGTGGAGTCCGTGTAACGCCACGATTGGCTAAAGTTGCATGAGCCTTGGCTAACTGCATGAGAGTGGAGGTCCAGTATCCCTGTCCGATTCCGATTGGTACGGTGTCACCTAAGTGCCACTGCTGATTGAAACGGGATCGTTTCCATTCTCGCGAAGGGTTAATGCCTAGTGATTCCTCTTTGATATCAATACCGGTACTTCTGCCAAAACCAAAACGGTCAAGATAGTCGTGAATGCGATTAATGCCAGCACGAAAGGCTAAATCATAAAAAAAGGTATCAGCGGAAATTTCGATAGCACGGTAGATATCCATCCAGCCGTGACCCCCTTTACGCCAATCTCGGAACTGATGGGATGAACCTGGTAATTTAAAATAGGGGTGACCGAAAAATGAATATTTGGTTGAAATTAAATTCTCGTTTAATCCCATGATGCATAACAGGGGTTTGACCGTAGAGGCCGGGGCATAACCACCCTGAGAGGCTCTGTTGATGAGTGGATGTCCAGGATTGTCAAGCAGCTTTTTGTATTCTCCTGCTCTTATTCCGCGAACAAACGGATTTGGATCATAGGATGGATTGGAATACATGGCCAAAATTTCACCATTTGAAGGATCAAGTGCCACCACGGCTCCCTTCATTTTGCCAAATATTTCCTGAGCATAATACTGTAGGCGGATATCTATGGTGAGGATAACGTCTTTTCCTGGAGATGGTGGATTGATATCTAAGGTTCTGACGACCTGTCCATGGGAGTTTACTTCAACTTTTGTTGATCCTGTATGTCCATGCAGATAATCCTCATAATATTTTTCGATGCCAAGTTTGCCGATTTCTGTGGAACCATCGTAGTTTTCCATTTTGCCTTCGGCTATAAGCCTATCTACATCATTTTGATTGATCCTTGAAACATAGCCTGTGGTATGGGTTGTTATGTCAGCAAAGGGATAAAATCTTTTAAGATTGGCGACTACCTGTACATTAGGATAACGATAGGAGTTCACTGCGAAGGTCGAGATCTGTTCTTCAGAAAGAAAATTGGAGAGTTCCACACCGGTAAAGCGCTTTCTGGTTTTAGATTCATACAGAAGTCTTGTAATATCCTTTTCCCTAAGGTGTAACTGAAGCAGATCATTGAGGCGTCGAATGGTATTTTCAGTGTTTATCTGCTTGTTAGGGAAAAGTACGAGATTGTAGATAGGCGAGTTTTCAGCCAGTACTACATGGTTTCTGTCGTAAATAATACCTCTTGGCGGTACCACAGGCATGACCTTGATACTGTTCTCAAGAGAACGGGTTTTGTAATCCTGATAGGAAATAATCTGCAGATAATAAAGGTTGCAGAACAGAACCAAAATCATCAGGATAGATATGCCGATGCAGATAAAGACACGTGAACGGAATATTCTTATTTCCTGTTCTTCATTGTGACTCTGATTTTTATTATTCTGTTCATTGTATTTTGTTCTTTTATTTCTTGAACTGAATAGTAAACGCTCTTTTTTATTTCTTAAAAATGACAATTTTTACTAAATCTCTTAATACATGGTGATGCAAAGATTATTCTGGTGTTTCCCTTTTTTTTTACGCCTTTACAGGCTTATGGCTTTTGTGGTTAACCTCTACAGGTTATATTCTGGGTATAAAACGCCTTAGCATCGAGTATTATGGTCTACTGGCAATGAGAAGAGACACTGCTCACCACCTTGGACTCAATTTAAAATCCGCCACCCAAACCTGGCATTGGAAAGGTACGCTATATGTTTAACATAAATATTAACTTTTTTATATTTTAATCTAATTAGCCTTAGATTTCACCCCTTCTTTTTGCTGAATATGCTTTCATGGTTGTCAAAATCACTCACGAGTTATGCCTCGCTTAGGCTTAAGAGGACATTAAGTGTTCGCGCAATACCTTGATATTGGCAGCTTTATTCACGGCTTTAGGCACGGTGATAGGGGAGATTTTGATAAATACTTAGGGCGCGGTACAAGGTTTCAGCGACAAATATCCGCACTAATGGGTGGGGAAGGGTCAGCCTTGAGAGTGACCATAATTCGTGAGCACGGGCGCGGACTTCATCGGTAAGACCGTTGGGACCACCGATAATGAGTACTACATCCATGCCACCTGACTGCAAATCTCCGATTTTTCTGGATAAGGATATGGAATCAAACTGTACACCACGCTCATCTAAGGCAATAATATAGGCTTTTTTGGGAAGATTTTCGAGAATGAGTCTGCCTTCTAGCATTTTTGCTTTTTCTTCATCACTGCCATGCTGACGTTTTACAGGTTCTATTTCCTTTAACTGTAAGCTCATATAGGCAGGAAAGCGTTTCTGATATTCGTAGAAGCCGTCTTTTACCCATTTGGGCATTTTAGTTCCTACTGCAAGAATGATAATTTTCATGCACTTATTGGTCCCTGCTGCATGCATTTGTACAGAGAATCAAGTTCATAGCGGGATCTGGCATCTGCATCTAGAATGTGGATCATCACACTTCCTGTGTCAACAATAACCCATTCTCCGGTTTCCATGCCACAAAGACGAACGGAGGATATGCCGTATTTATAGAGTTCATCCTCAAGGCGTTTAGCAATGGCAAGTACATGGCGGGTTGAAGTGCCGGTGCTTAGAATCATAGTATCGGCTATTGAGGAGTTTCCATTTAAAAAGATACTGCTGATCTCATGAGCCTTGGCGCCTTCAAGAACGTTCAGGCAGTAATTGGTAAGTTTTAAGTTCTTGTCTTCACTATTCACTTGTGAACCTCAATTGCATTTAATGTTTTATTCTGTATAAAGGTGGTTCTCGATTATATATTGTAGCACCATAGGGTGTACGTGGTGTCTAAGTCCTTTAAATTCATCCTTAGGCAATGGCAAATGGAGATAGGCTTTTTTTTGCCACATGGCTTTTAACTCCTCACGGATTAAGGTGGCACTTATCAAGGAGAAGCTTTTCCTGAGAATAAGACAGTAGTGCTCTTGGGTTGTGCGGATATCACAACCTTCATCCTGGACTGAGGGCTTAGAATTTCTGTAATATATATGGTCCCTGTCACTTTCGTAGAGCGCATGAGTCATAAGGAAGTTTTGCACGGGAGGTCTTGCCATATCCAGAGAATATCCTTCCCGGCCTACCACAGCAAGATGGGTGAAATCTGTAAGACTAAAGCCATTTTTCCATTCATCAAGAGTGACAAGTGAATCAAGGCCGATGATAAAAAAAAGTCGGTCCTTAGGATAGCATTTCTTAAAGTTTTGAACCATGACAATACTGTAATGCGGCTTTAAGGGATCATCTTCAAGATCAGAAATTTCATAATTTGGTGCTGTAAAACCCTGTAGTTTTAACATGTTACACCGATGTTCAAAGGAGGTAACGAGAGGACTTTTATGCGGAGGTGCGGCGTTTGGCACCAGAATAATTTTATTAAGTTCGAGTTTTTTTAAAAGGTATTCGCAAAGCGCAAAATGTTCGTTGTGCACAGGATTAAAACTGCCGCCAAAAATGCCGATGTTCTGCATGGGCTAAAGTCCTGTCAACTGCCTTACATTAGGCGTTAAAACCGAAAGAGCCATATTTTTAAGATGTAACACGGTATTTTGCGTATCAAAATGTGACAGACAAAGTGCAGCATTTTTTAGCTCTAAGAGTAAATATTCGAGGTAGTCATAAGGTAGATGTCGGGCGGCGGTTTTAATTGCCTCTTGATTACTTGGCAGCACGATGCCATATGCCCCAAAAAACTGTCTGCTTTTAGTCATGTTATCCAAAACACTGCAGTCCTGTTTTAAAATACGTACCATACTTAGAAGATTATCGCTATTACTGATGATGTTTGTGAGGGTGAGAATTTCATTTGAGGAACACTCAAGAGCAGAGACTAGAACATTTAAGGCTCTCTGTGTATCTGGTTTTAAAATAGCCTCGCAAAACTCATAACCGCTGAAGCGACTGTTCCTTTTTAGATAGTTTGCGCAGTCATCAAGAGACAGAACGGTCTTGCCGCTCATCTTTGATACCAGAAAAAACTGATCGAGCGTCTGCAGATTGCCTTCACAGGTTTTGCTAAGATAATCGATGACCTCATTGGACAAAGACAGTTTATAGCGAGAGGTGGCAAGATTTGCAATAAATCTCCTAAGCATATTATCGGTAGGAGTATAGATGAGCTCGATTTGCCCATCTAAATATTTTATAAAAGACAGTACCTTGGTGAATTTACTATCTAACTTGCTTGCTTTGAACTTTTCTGTGTAAGGTTCACCGGTCTTGGGAACAAGATTTTTCTTGAAACGTGGCATTTCGATGATGGTGATAACGCCGTCACGAGGATACCTTGCCAAAAGCATGAGAACTTCAATGGTGCGCTGATTGATTTTGTCAAGGTAGATTTTGATAATGCGATCACCGCCAAAGAGACCGGGATCAATTAGCTCATTTTCAAGTGCTGTAAGATTAGGTTTTGTCCCCATACCAAAATCATTATCACAAAACAGCATGAATAAAGCGTCAGGTAGGGTTTCACGGGCCTTATTGAGCAGAACATTTGCCCTGTCACCCCGCAAGAAGATATCATCACTGGCTAGGATATATATACCATGACGCTGCATATTTTACCTCAAAAAGAGCATCGCTAGTTGCTAGGCTGTTTCATAAAGC
>Ga0326511_10001247_pt1 | contig 21424 bp, 16 predicted proteins | sample 0_2496_0518_D_FD_203701 | JGI IMG/M metagenome (GOLD analysis project Ga0326511, IMG submission 203701) | Bovine rumen microbial communities from UC Davis, California, United States - 0_2496_0518 | ecosystem: Host-associated > Mammals > Digestive system > Stomach > Rumen | place: USA... | reverse complement strand
TCGGTGCTATGTTTACAGATCATGTTTATGAGAGAACGCCGGAAGAGTCCTATGACCGTCTGCTGTCGCACCTGGCGTCTCTCTTTCCGGCTGTCTCTTCGGAGAAGCTGAAGAAATTCCTGAAATAACAAAGCGAAACTGCCTGCCGAGCATCCGGCAGTCCGTCCGGCAGAGGAAGCCTGACAGTTGAGCATGAAAAGGAGCGGCCGTCCCGTGACGGCCGCTCCTTTTCATGACAGAGAGGCTGCCGGCCTCAGGCGGTCAAAGCCGCGGCCAGTGCGATACCGGGAACGACAGACAGGAGGAACCCGGCCAGAACGAAGGCAAGATTCGCTTTCCATGTGCCGCGCATGGTGATATGCCCCGGGCCGAAAAAAGTGCAGGGATTGCAGTTTGAGAGATTGTTTTGTCATGATAAAGAAGGCCTCCCCAAATGGAATACTCTTTTTTTGGCACAGGGACGGTTTTCTGCGCCGGCGCGTTCAGTTCGCGTCATCGTTTATCCCTCCGATTCAACCCCTGTCATGGGAACGGTCCTGTCAGAGATCCTGTTCCCTTTTCAGACCGTACAGGAAGGGTTCTGCGACTTTCCGGTTAAAGAGCGCGATCAGCGGCCCCATAAAGAAAGCGGTTATGATCGTCCCGATGTTCACCTCTCCGAAAACATTGACGCCTCCGATCCTGCAGAGCACAGCGCCCAGACATACACAGATCAGGTCACAGATGATCCGGCAGTATTGAAACGGAATACACTTTTGCTTTTCAGACCATATCAAAGAGACGGCGTCATAGGTTGAAACACCGAGATCGGCGGTAAAGTAAAATGCAGAAGCAAGACACATGATCACAATGGCGGTCAGCAAAAGAACGAATCTTCCGACAATGCCGAGATCCGGCAGGAGCGATCGGCATATTCCCTGCGAGAATTCCGCAATATAACCGAGCAGAAAAAGGTTGATCAACGTTGCCAAGCCGATTTTTCGGCGGTCAAAGACCAGGGCAAACGTCAGAAGGAGAAGATTCACAATGACATAAAGCGTGCCGAACCGTATCGGTATGACCGCATCCAGCCCGCTCATCAGGGACTGAAAAGGATCCACGCCCAGCGAGGCATGCTTGAACATGCCTACACTTATCCCGCAGATCACCACGCCCAGCGCGCTCATTACGATACGTTTTGTCTTCATTTCGTTCTGTCCTTTCCATCCGTATAGCTGCCTGCGCAGCAGTCCCCAGAGAGAACCCCCCGAAAACAGTCGGTTTTCGGGGGGATGATTGAATGATGCTGCGTATGCGGTCACAGATATGTGACGGTCTCCTCCAAGTCTTTCCGGCCATTGCTGCTACGTCTGTTATCGTTCGTACCGCCATCTGCGGGACACTTTCAGACTAACACAGCTCTGCCGGAAAATCAAGATCAAACACAGCGTGACTGGTCGGACCCGAAGGGAAAACAATCCTTGCCCGGTTTGCCGTTCCAAGCGGGACTGCTGTCCCGAAACCGGCAGGAAAGAAAAATATGCTCTTTGCACTCCCAGCGCATTATGATATAATATTATCAAGCCAGAGACGGCAAATAAATATGGGAGGGATTTTTATGAACATTTCCAGACGCGACTTCCTGAAAGGGACAGCCGCAGGCGCATTGGGCCTTGCCGCGTCCAGCCTGATTGCTCCGGCAGCGGCGTTTGCGGAGGAGGAAAAAGCCGCAGAAACTGCCGAGGTGAGTGTCCATCAGGCAATGGCCGCGCAGATGAATCCGCAGGATTACGATTTCCGCGACCCGGATTCCGATCTTTCCGCGGTGTTCAGTCCGTGGCAGTTCGGCGGGCTCAAGCTCAGCCACCGCATGGTGAAGTCTGCTGCCGGTTCCGATACCCAGAAGGGCAGCGAGGAGGAAGCGGTTGAGTACTATGCCAACTTTGCCAAAGGCGGCGTAGAGATGGTCTGGGTGGAGGACTTCCTGAAGTTCCACGACAATTTCCCGAGTGCCCGTGCCACCGAGATCGCAGATTCGCATGTCAAGGCGGTTGTGGACGGCGTTCATGCCGCCGGCGGCTATATCGGCTATCAGCTCAGCTGCATGGGCCGTTCCTTCAGCGGCTTCGATGCCGCGACTGCGCCGATGTATGCCTCTGCCTTTGCCGAGCATCTGACAGCGGAAGAAGTCAAGCTGGTGCAGGCAGACTTCATCAACGGTGCCAAAAAGATGCAGGATCTTGGTTTTGATGCTGTGGAGATCAATGCTGCCGGCAACAACATCGGCCAGGCCTTCTTCTCCCGTCAGAGAAACCACCGCGACGACGAGTACGGTCCCCAGAGCTTTGAAAACCGCGCCCGCTTCGTCGGCGAGATCATCACCGGCATCAAGGAGGTCTGCGGCAAGGACTTCCCGGTTCAGGTCCTCATCAACGGCATCGAGGAAAACGACATCGACATCGGCGAGGCGGATCTGTCCACCACCGTGGAAGAGAACTGCAAGATCTGCAAGGCGCTTGAAGACTTCGGCGCCGATGCGCTCCATGTCCGTCTCGGCGTGTTCCGCATGCATGTCTGCCAGTTTGCCTCCGACCTGTATTTCACCGGCAACGGCATCATCGGCACATCCGCCAACGGCACGCGCTTCGATTTCTCCCGTCACTTTGAGGGCAAACTGCTTGCCAATCACGATGCATACGGCATGATGCTCAATGTCGCCAAAGAGATCAAACAGGCGGTCTCCATCCCCGTCGGCACCGTCACCTGCATGAACCCGGCCCATGCGCCGAAGTTCTTCAACGATGCCATCAAGAACGGCATGTGCGACTACTTCATTATGAACCGCCCGCTCACCGTTGACACCGAATATGTCAACAAGCTCCGCGAGGGCCGCCTCGACGAAATCGCGCCCTGCACCAGGTGCCTGCACTGCCACTTCGACTATGATGACAAGGGCAAGACCTACGAGCACTGCCGTGTCAACGCCGCCACCCAGCGTGCCTGGCATGAAGAGATGCCCGAAGGCGCGACCCCGCTGCCCGCAGACGGAGACAAGAAGGTCATGGTCATCGGCGGCGGCCCTGCAGGTATGGAAGCGGCCCGCATCGCAGCCGAACGCGGCTATGATGTCACACTGTATGAGAAGAACGGATACCTCGGCGGCCTTCTGATTTTCGCAAATGTCATCAAGGGGCCGCATGAAAACCTCGACGATCTCCGCAAGTATCTGATCCGTCAGCAGGAGGTCAAGGGCGTCAACGTCGTTACCGGGACCGAAGTGACCCGCGAGATGATTGAGAAGGAAGCGCCGGACTACGTTGTCCTCGCTGTCGGCGGCAAACGCCCCGAACTCGAGCTCGCTTCCAACGGCAGGACCGAGGTGATTTCGCTTGACGATATTGCCGCTGCCAAGGTCGGCGACCATGTGACCATTCTCGGCAGCAATGCCCAGGCGGTGGATACGGCACAGTATCTGATTGCCCAGGGCAGGCACGTCACGATGGTTTCTCCCGAGGGGAAGGAAAAGCTTGACAAGGGCCAGTCTTCCTGGGTCAAACAGTTTACCATTCCCATGCTGTATGCAAACGGCATGCGTCTCTGGCCGAACGCCTCCATCAAAGAGGTCCGCGACGGCGAGATCGTCATCGACGGCGAGACCGGGTGTGACATTGTTATTCCCTGCGAGACAGTCATTGACGCCCGCGACATGCTGCCGAACACCGAGCTGATCGACGGCCTCAGCATTCCCTGCGTGGCTGTCGGCGACTGCAATGCCCCCTACAACATTGCCGAAGCCATCGCCGCCGGCAACATTGCCGCGAGAAGAATCTGAAAAGCAGCGTCACGGCACAGACAGACCTAATAACGCAGAGGATCAGGTGCAGCTCGCACCTGATCCCTGTTTTTACAGATCCAGATAATATTTCCCGCTGGCGTTGATGATGCGTGTCTCGCCGTACTGCAGGACGCGCGGGACAGAGGGGCGATAGCTCCTGTGGACATGGCCGTGGACCATGACGGCGGGATGCCATCGGTCGAGGAGAGGCAGAAAGGCCTCAAAGCCGCGGTGAGCGAGGTCTGTGTCATCGCCCAGCCCGGCCGCCGGCGCATGGGTCAGAACCAGATCGACGCCCCCGGCTCTTCGGATCTGCCTGGTGACCCGGCGGATCCGCCGCTGCATCTGCTTTTCCGTATACTGATATTTGCCGCCGTTATAGTCTATGCAGCCGCCCAGCCCGAGAATACGCAGGCCCTTGACGGTGACCAGGCGGTCGTCTATGCATTCACAGCCTTCCGGCGGCGCCTGGTCGTATCTCACGTCGTGGTTGCCGTGAACATACAGAAGCGGCAGGTTGGACAGTGTGACCAGAAAGCTGAGGTATTCTGCCTTCAGGTCCCCGGCGGAAAGAATGATATCGAAACCATCCAGACAGCCCGGTCTGTAAAAGTCCCACAGATAGCGGTCCTCTTCGTCGGATATCAGCAGCAGTCTCATCTCATTCTTCCCCCGCGTTTGTTCGTTCGGCTTTCACTTCAGCACCACGTTTTCTTCGCCCAGCATTTCCGTCAGCTCCAGCAGCAGACCTTCATGCAGGAGACAGTGGGTGCCGAGGCGCTTTTTTTCTTTTTCGCACCAGATGACCAGCGGGTCGTTTCCCGGGAACATGGTCAGGATCAGACCGATCCGCCGGAATTCCGGGGAGTCCTCCGAAGGAAGCCGGATATAGAGCTTGTTCCGGACGGGCGCCGGTGAGGGCGCCTGCGCTTCTGCGGCCGGACTGTTCAGGTCCGAGAGGGGACGCAGCGAGTCAACCATGATCTGTGCTTCCTTTTCGTCGCGGACCGAGATGCGGCCGCGGACCAGGACGGCGGCGTTATCCACAATGTATGCGCCGCAGCTGTCCAGCGCCTTCTGAAAGACGATCAGCTCGATACTGCCGCTGTCATCCTCCAGCTGGACGTAGCACATGAGGGAATTGTTCTTCGTTGTGCGGGTTCGGTGAGAGTTGATGACGCCGGCAACGAGGACATTCTGGTTGTCATGAAAGGCAGCCTGCCCGCCGTCCTCGCCGTTTTCACCCGAGAAGGCGCTGATGATGGCTGCGGCAGGGACCGCGCCGGCGCGGCGGACAGCCTGCCGGTATTCGTCCATCGGATGGCCGCTGAGATAAAGGCCGGTCATTTCCTTTTCCTTAGCCATGCGCTCCCGCGGGGGATAGTCCTCCACATCGGGAATCGGGATCATGCCCTCTTCGCCGCCTCCGGACTCCTCCTCCCAGGCGCCGAACAGATCCATCTGACCGGACAGGTTGTCGCGGGCGTCCCGGGCGATGCTGTCCATCATGCTGCCGGCCACCAGGACCAGTGCCCTGCGCTTGTATCCGAAAGAATCGAAGCCGCCGGAGAGGATCAGATTCTCCACCGCGCGGCGGTTGAAATCCCTGCCGTTCATGCGGCGCAGAAAGTCTTCAAAGCTGCGGAAGGGGCCGCCGCTTTCCCGCTCTTGGACAAGCTGGTTCACCGCGCTGCGGCCGATGCCCTTGATGGCCGCAAGGCCGAAGCGGATGTTGCTGCCCGAGACCGAGAACCCGGCCTGCGATTCGTTCACATCCGGCGGCAGCAGGCTCAGGCCGCGTTCGCGGCACTCAGCGGTGTACTCGGCGATCTTCTGGCCGTTATCCAGCACCGACGAGAGCAGCGCCGCCATGTATTCGCCGGGATAGTGGCATTTCATATACGCGGTCCGGTACGCCACGATGGCATAGCATACCGCGTGGGCCTTGTTGAAAGCATAGCTGGCAAAATCGAGGATCTCGTCATAGATGCTGTTGGCGATCTCCTCGGGGACGCCGTTTCTGACCGCCCCGGCAATCTGCCGCTTGGGATCCCCGTGGACAAAGGCCACGCGCTCGGCATCGATGACTGCGTGCTTTTTCTTGCTCATCGCCCGGCGGATCATATCCGCCTGCCCGAGGGAAAAGCCTGCCAGCTGACGGAAAATCTCGATCACCTGCTCCTGATAGACGATACAGCCGTAGGTGACCTCCAGGATCGGGCGCAGCAGGGGATGCTTGTAGCGCACATGCTCCGGATGGCGCGAACACTCGATGAAGCGGGGGATGCTGTCCATCGGGCCGGGCCGGTAGAGCGCCACGACGGCCGTGATGTCCTCGATGCTCTTCGGCCTGAGGTTGGTGCAGACGCCCGTCATGCCGACGCTCTCAAGCTGAAAGACGCCGACGGTCTGACCGGCGGAGAGCATCTCAAACACGGCCGGGTCCTCCTCGGGAATCTCTTCAATCCGGAAATCCGGGTCCTTCTGGCGGACGAGCTCGGCCGCGCCCTCCAGTACCGTCAGGTTTCGAAGCCCGAGAAAGTCCATCTTCAGCAGGCCGAGTTCCTCCAGCGTCGTCATCGGGTACTGACAGACGACCGACTCGTCGTTCTTTGCCAGCGGGACGTATTCACAGACCGGCCGCTCGGTGATGACGACCCCGGCGGCGTGGGTTGAGGCATGCCGGGGCGTGCCTTCGAGCGCTTTCGCCACGTCGATCAGGCGGCGGGTCGCCTCGCTGCTCTCCACCATCTCCTTCAGCGGACGGGAAAGACGCAGGGCTTCCTCGATGGTCATGTTCAGGGCGGTGGGGATTTGCTTGGCCACGGCATCCGTCTCGGCGTAGCTCATGTTGAGCACGCGCCCGACATCGCGGATGGCCGCGCGGGCGGCCATGGTCCCGAAGGTGACGATCTGGGCCACATGGTCCGAGCCGTAAAACCGGTTGACATAGTCGATGACCTCGCCGCGGCGGTTGACGCAGAAGTCCACGTCGATATCCGGCATCGAGACACGCTCGGGATTCAGAAAGCGTTCAAAGAACAGGGAGTATTTGATGGGGTCCACATCGGTGATATACAGGCAGTAGGCCACCACGCTGCCTGCGGCGCTGCCGCGCCCCGGGCCGACGGGGATGCCGTTTCGCCTCGCAAAGGCGATAAAGTCCGAGACGATCAGAAAATAGTCGACAAACCCCATCTTTTCGATCATGCTCAGCTCGTAATCCAGCTGCTCATGCACCTCGGGGCGGGTCGGATAACGCTTTGAGAAGCCCTCCTCGCAGAGCTTTTTCAGATAGGCGCTGCTGTCGCTCTCCCCTTTCGGCAGGTGAAAGCGCGGCAGGTGATAGTTTCCGAATTCAAAGTCGTAGTGACAGCGCTCCGCGATGACGGCGGTGTTGTCCGCGGCTTCCGAAAGAGAAGGGAAGAGGCTGCGCATTTCAGCCTCGCTCTTGAGATAGAATTCCTGCGTTTCAAAGCGCATGCGGTTCGGCTCATCGACGGTCTTGCCGGTCTGGATGCACATCAGGACGTCCTGATAATAGGCATCCTCCTTTTCCAGATAATGGGCGTCGTTGGTCAGCGCCAGGGGGATCCCGGTGTCTTGGCTGAGGGCGATCAGGCCCTCCGCTGCCTTCTGTTCCTCGGGAATCCCGTGGTTCTGGATCTCCAGGAAAAAGTCCTCGCCGAAGAGCTCTTTCAGTTTCAGTGCCCGGCTTCTGGCCTTCTCGGTGTTCCCGCTCAGAAGGGCCTGGGGTATTTCCCCCGCGAGGCAGCCCGACAGGCATACCAGGCCCTTTGCGTGGCTGTGCAGCAGCTCCCAGTCGATCCGGGGCTTTACGTAAAAGCCCTCCGTAAACCCGGCGCTCACCAGCGCGCAGAGATTCCGGTAGCCGGTCTCATCCTTGCACAGAAGGATCAGGTGCGAATAGTTCCCGTCGATGCCGTGTTCCTTGTCGAAGCGGCTGCGGGGCGCGACATAGACCTCACAGCCGATGATCGGCCGGACGCCCTCCTGCAGGCAGGCACGGTAAAAGGCCACTGCCCCGTACATGACCCCGTGGTCGGTGACGGCGATGCTGCTTTGGCCAAGCGCTCTGGCCCGCTTTGCCACCTGGTCGATGCGGCAGAAACCGTCCAGCAGCGAGTATTCCGTGTGGACGTGGAGGTGAACGAAGCTCATGATTCCTCCTCCCCGGCAAGCGAGATGATTTTATTCAGACGGTGGGAGAGGCAGCTCTTCGTGACAGGCGGGTTCGAGAGCAGGGCCAGATCCGAGAGGCTGGCCTCGGGATTGGCCAGGCGCAGCAGCGCCGCGTCCCGCAGCGGTTCGGGCAGCGCATCCATGCCGTCCCGCTTCAATACCTTTCGGATGGCCTCGTTCTGGCGTATGGCGGCCGAGACCGTTTTGTCGGCGTTGGCAGAGTCACAGTTGATCTGCCGGGTCACGGTGTTGCGCATCTCCTTTTCAACCTTTGCCGTGATGATGTGCATGGACGAGACCTGCGCCCCGACCCTGGCCAGAAAATCGGAGATCTGATCCGCCTTCTTGAAATACAGAAGGGCATGTGCCCCTCTGGATGCCTCCTTCGGCTCCAGCTCCAGTTCCAGCAGGATGGACCGCATCTCGCCGCAGACGCTGCGGTGGCTGGTTGCCAGCTCCAGATGAAAGCGCTTTTCCGGATCCGTTACGCTGCCGCCGGCGAGAAAGGCGCCCCGTACAAAGGCCTCCGGACAGCCCTCCTCCTCCAGGATGCCGAGGTTCACATGGTGAGACAGCAGGCTCTTCTCATCCGTACCGAAGCTGTCGAGAATGCGGAGGATTTTTTCGTGATCGCGGATGCAGAAGCTGCGCTTTCCCGCGGCATCCTCCGGCGGCACCTGGTCAAAGCTTACGGAAAAGGCCTTGCGGAACAGCCTGGGAAGCCGCTCGGCAAAATCCGGACAGGCCGTGATGATCCGGATTTCCGACGCACGGAAGGTATTGCAATAAAGCAGAATGCCGTAGCATTCTGCAATGGCAAGACTGCGCCTGTCAAATCGGATCTGACAGCATTCTGCTTTTACTTCCGATGAAAAGGACATAACCGGCACCCCTTATTTGTGAATATCCCGATTGACGTTGACGGAATTGACCCCGTTGGCCACAAGGTGCTGGTGCAGGGCCGCGGCAATGGCAACACTGCGGTGGCGTCCGCCGGTACAGCCGATGGCAACCGTCAGGGCCACTTTCCCCTCTTCCTTATAATATGGGAGAAGGAAGGCGATCATATCCTCCAGCTTCTCCAGGAACTCCCGGGTCTGCGTGTGCTGAAACACGTACTCCGCCACGGGCCGGTCCAGCCCGCTCAGCGGCTGCAGCGATTCCACATAGTACGGGTTCGGCAGAAAACGCACGTCGAATACCAGGTCCGCCTCCAGAGGAATGCCGTGCTTGAAGCCGAAGGACATGACCGTAACCGCCAGTTCCCGCCTGCGGTCCTCCCCGGCGAAGAGCGAGAACAGCCGGTTCTGCAACGCCCCCAGGGTCATGCCAGAGCTGTTGACGACATGGTCTGCCGCCGCCTTGATCGGTGCCAGCAGTTCTTCTTCCTTCCTGACCGCATCCTCCATGCTCATGCCGGCTTCGGCCAGCGGGTGCGGACGTCTCGATTCCTTGTACCGCCGCACCAGCGTCGGGATGTCCGCGTCCATATACAGGATCTGCACGCGGCAGTCCATTTTCCGCAGCTCCTCGATGGTGCTCAGCAGTTCGCCGAAGCCGTCCCGATCCCGCGTGTCGGTCACCAGTGCGACCTTTTCATAACGCCCGCGGGTGTCCAGACACAGCTCGGCAAAGCGGGGCATCAGCGCCACCGGCATGTTGTCGACGCAGTAATAGTCAAGGTCTTCCAACACGTCGGCTGCACGGGTTTTTCCCGCCCCGGAAAGCCCGGTGATAATCAGAAATTCCATGAAAGACGCTCCTTCATTCAGCGGCATGTGCCGTTGGGAAAACAACATTCCCCTTCAGCTTCGGGCTCTTGTCCTCCAGATGGTAGTCCGGCGGAAGAATGATGATCTCCGGCTCGAGGAAAACCCCGCTCTGCCGGTACACCTCGTTTCGTACGTGCATCATCAGGTCGTAGACATCGTGCGAACAGGCATTCCCGCGGTTGACGACAAAGCCGGCATGTTTCTCGGACACCTGCGCATCCCCGACTGCATAGCCCTTCATCCCGGCATCCTCAATCAGCTTTGCGGCGAAATGCCCTTCCGGCCGACGGAAAGCACTGCCGGCAGACGGCAGGTCAAGGGGCTGCTTTTCCCGCCGTTTTTCGCCCAGCTCCTGCATCCGTTCGGAGATCGCCTGCCTGTCGTCCGGTGTCAGCCGGAAGACGGCGCTGAGAAGGACACAGCCGGCTTTCTTCTGGAAGACGCTCTGCCGATAGCCGAAGCCGCAGTCGGCGTTGGCAATCTCGTACAGGCCCTGATCGGGAACATAGAGAAAGACGACGCTTTCCACGACATCCTTCAGCTCCCCGCCGTAGGCGCCGGCATTCATGATGCAGCCGCCACCCACGGTCCCGGGAATACCGCCGGCAAATTCCAGACCGCCGAGCCCGTTTTCCTGCGCAAAAGCCGCCAGGCGCGCCAGCGAAACGCCGGCCTCGGCATAGACGGCGCCGTCCGGAAGCAGAAAGATCTTTTGCAGGCGCTCCGTGCTGACGAGAAACAGGTCCTGCAGGCCCTCGTCCGGGAAGAGGATGTTCGTGCCGTTTCCCAGCATGTAGGGGGCCACCCCGTGCTCCTTCAGAATGGCGCACAGCTTTGTCATGCCGGTCACATCCGAAGGAAAGGCAAGGGCCCGGGCAGGCCCGCCGATGCGGAAGGACGAGTGCCGCGACATCGGCTCGTTCTCCAGCAGCTTCATGCCGGGAAGCTGCTCCCTGACGGCCTGAACGGCTTTTTCAATGCTTTCCATTGCCCGCTCTCCCTCAGATCATGCCGTGGTCAATGGCGTGATCGTGCTCGGCAGCGAGCATCTCGGCGGCGTTGTAGCCCATTTTTTTCTGGCGGTTGTTCATGGCTGCCAGCTCCAGGATCACGGCCAGGTTTCTGCCGGGGGTGACGGGGATCGTGACGGCCGGCAGGCGGACCCCGAGGATTTCCTCGGTCTCGCTCTCCAGACCAAGCCGGTCATAGGCCTTGCCGTTGATCCAGTTTTCCATCTTGACGACCAGGTCGATGCTGGTGGAAGGCTTCACCGCACCCACACCGTAGATGTGGCGCACGTTGATGACGCCGATGCCGCGCAGCTCCATGTAATAGCGGATGATCTCCGGGGCAGAGCCGATCAGAATGTTCTCACCGATCAGCTTGATCTCTACCGCATCGTCCGCCACCAGGCGGTGGCCGCGCTTGATGAGCTCAAGGGCGGTTTCGCTTTTTCCGATGCCGCTGTCGCCCGTCAGCAGCACGCCCTCGCCGTAGACCTCCACCAGCACGCCGTGGGTTGTCAGCCGCGGCGCGAGATAATCGTGCAGCAGGAAGATGATCCTTGCCTGAAACTCCGAAGTGTCGGTCTCAATGTAGAACACGTTCCGGTCGTATTTCTCCGCCATCTCAAGGCACTCGGGAAAGGGCTCGCACTCGTGGCAGATGACAAGACCGGCAATGTCATAGGTCATGAAGCGGTCAAAGGCTTCCAGCCGCGCTTCGTGGCTGAGCGTCTCCAGATAGGTGGTCTCGACCCGGCCGATAACCTGAATACGCTTCGGATCGAAATAATCGTAGAAGCCGGTCAGCTGCATGGCGGGCCGGTTGACGTCCGCCATCGTCAGCAGGGCAGTGTCGTAATCCTTCGAAAGGTGCAGGGGCTGCAGCTTCATCTCTTCCACAATGGTTTTCAGCGGGACCGTATAGCGGCTTTGCATCATCGACGTCCTCCTGAGGTATATTTCAAATAGATTTTCCTATTATTTATTATAAAGTTGCCCGCTCCTTTTGGCAAGCAGAATTTTACACGCACCCGGGTGTAAAAAGTGCCGGAAACGTTAAAAAAGTTCTTGCTTTTCCAAACGCGGTCTGCTATTATATCTAAGCTGTCTTTTTACAGCGAACACGAGCAAGGAGGTGCTTCAGATATGGCAAAGTGCCAGTTCTGTGATAAGGACGTAGCCTTCGGGATTCAGGTCAGCCATTCTCACAGACGCTCCAACCGTACTTGGAAGCCGAATGTGAAGCGCGTCAAGGCCATTGTTGACGGAACGCCCAAACACGTTTATGTCTGCACGCGCTGCCTGCGCAGCGGCAAGGTCACCCGCGCTGTGTAATTAAACATTACCCGATCAAGCCTGTCGTAGTGATTCCGCGACGGGCTTTTTCGGTATTTCTGCAGAAAAGGAGGCAGAGTATGAAGCTGCTGGAAGATAGAATATTGAAAGACGGACAGGTTCTGCCCGGCGGCATTCTGAAGGTGGACGGCTTTCTGAACCACAGGATCGATCCGCAGCTCTTCTATGACATGGCGGAGGAGCTGAAACGCCGCTTCCGGGACGAAGGGATCAATAAGATCCTCACGATCGAGGCCTCCGGCATCTCTCTGGCCATCATGACGGGCTATGTGTTCGGCTGCCCGATGGTGTTTGCCAAGAAGAGCAGATCGAAAAACATCTCCAGAGATGTCTGGTCGGTCGAGGTGGAATCCTTCACCCACGGCAATACCAACACCGTGATGGTTTCCAAAGAATATCTGGGGCCGGAGGACCGTGTCCTGATCGTGGACGACTTTCTTGCGACAGGCGCTGCGCTCCGCGGCCTGAAGGAACTGGTGGAAATGGCGGGCGGCAGCGTCGCCGGGGCGGGGATCGCCATCGAAAAGGTCTTTCAGGGCGGCGGAGACCTCCTTCGCAAAGAGGGCATGCGCGTCGAGTCGCTTGCCCGCATCGCCTCCATGACCGACGACAGCATCACCTTCTGCTGAGACACGGAACCACGCGCCGTCAGGCGCGCGGTTCTTCTTTTCTTCGCAGAAAGGCAAGGACCTGCGGGAGGGCCTGCCCGCGAGGAACACCGGACAGCTGCAGCTGGTGGGCAAGGTTCAATGCTTCATGAAATGCCTCGCCCGGTGAAAACCCTGCGGCAATCAGGTCGGCACCGGTGATGCCGGGCTGCGCCATCAGGCTGCGGTAGACCGAAAGCCGCTCCTGAAGCAGGTCCTCCAGGACCGCGTAATCCTCCGCCGTCATACAGCTGCCGAGCAGGTCCGCCCTGCACAGCAGCAGCAGGTCCCCGGGCGAGACCGCACGGTCAAAGAGCCGGTTGAAGGCCTTCTGCCCGGCGTTCTGCGCCGCCATCATGTTTGGCCCCATGTGCAGCAGGACCATGTTTTTCACATACTGCTTCAGCTTCTTTTCATGCGTGATGCGCGAGAGAAAGCATTCGGCGACGGCGGTGCCGACCTGCTCATGATTGAAGGAATGCAGGCGGCCATCACTCTCCACGCGGGTTACGGCGGGCTTCCCCAGATCGTGACAGAGCGCGGACAGCATGAGGCCGAGAGGGTTTTCCGCCATACCGCGCAGTGCCGCCGCCTGATCCAGCACCTGCATCGTATGGTTCCAGACATCCCCCTCCGGATGATACTTCTCCGGCTGCGGAACGCTGATCAGGTCCCGGATCTCCGGGAACCAGCAGCTCAGCTGATCCATCTCACGGAGAACCCGGAAGAAAACCGAGGGATGCTCCGCCTTCAGCAGGGCCTTCTCCAGCTCGCCGAAAATCCGTTCCGACGAGAGCGCAGACAGATCCATCCTCCGGCAGACCGCGACGGTCTCCGGCGCGACCGCAAAGCCAAAGCGCGCGGCAAACTGCGCGCCGCGCAGCACCCGCAGCGGATCCTCTGCAAAGCGCTCATCGTCGATATGCCGGATGACGCGCTCTTCCAGATCACGGAGCCCGCCGAAGTGGTCGAGTACTTCGCCGGTGAGGATATCCTCCATCAGCGCGTTGACCGTAAAGTCACGGCGCATGGCGGCCTGCTGCGTTCCGATGAAGGGGTCGAGGGTGCAGTCAAAATCCTGGTGTCCGGGCCCGACGGCACGCTCCGAGCGGGGCATGGCGATGTCCAGACCGCAGTGCCGCAGACCGAAAACGCCGAAGCTCTTCCCAAAGGCGGTCACCTCGCCCAGTGTTCCGAGAAGCCGGGTCAGCGTCTCCGGCGTGATGCCGTGAACCTCGATGTCGATGTCCTTGTTCTCTCTGCCCAGCAGACGGTCACGCACATAACCCCCGACGAAGAAAGCCCTTCCGCCCTCTTCCCTGACCAGTTCTGCGATCCTTACCGCCATTTCCGCGTCGTTCATCTCCTGCTCACCGCCTTTCCATATGATGATAGCTTCCCGCCCAATTATAACCCAGGCTTCCTCCTCCGTAAAGAGCCGAGGGCTCCTTTTCTTTCCTTGCAGGATGACGGCGGGTGTGATATGATGCAGCAGGCAAAAGACGGGGCGGAAAGCGAAACAGTCCGCCTCATGGGAAAGGAAAGCGGATATGACTGTTCAGGAGGCAATTGCCTATATCAACGACTATACCTGGAGCAGCACGCGCCTGGGCCTCGACAGAACCCGGGAGCTGCTCGAGAGACTGGGCAATCCCCAGAAGGATCTGCGATTCATCCACGTGGCCGGAACAAACGGCAAGGGAAGCACCTGTGCCATGATCGAGCGGATCCTGCGGGAGGCTGGCTTCTGTACCGGCTTTTATCCGTCGCCGCACCTGCAGGATTTCCGCGAGCGTATCCAGGTGAACGGAGAATATATCACCGAGGCAGCACTTGCCGCCATCACCGCGCTGGTCGCCGTTCAGGCCGACGCCATGGAGGACCACCCCAGCCAATTTGAGATAATCACGGCCATCGGCATGCTCTATTTCCGCCAGATGCGCTGCGACTATGTTGTGCTCGAAGTGGGTATGGGCGGCGCGATGGATTCCACCAATATCATTGATCCGCCCGAGGCTGCCGTCATTACCAACATCGGCCTGGACCATACAGAGTATCTTGGCAGCACCCTGGAAGAGATTGCCCGTACCAAATGCGGCATTTTGAAACGCGGCTCCGCCGCCGTCAGCTACCGCAGCGCGCCGGAGGCCATGGCAGTGATCCGCGAAATCTGCCGCGACAGGATGATCCCTCTCTACGAGGCACCGGCTGTTGCATCCGATGCACAGGATGGAGAAGACGTGCTGGAACCCCTCGGGCACGGTCTGGACGGACAGCGCTTTCGGTATCGGGGAAGGGAATACCGGCTTTCGCTGCTGGGCGGGCATCAGCTGCGCAATGCCGCAACGGCCCTGAAGACCGTGGAAGCTCTGCGGGACCGCGGTATCGTCCTGCCGGATGAGGCGGTGGAACGCGGCCTTGCCCTGACGGAATGGCCGGCCCGCTTCGAGGTGCTGAGCCGCGAGCCGATCCTGATCCTGGACGGCGGCCACAACCCGCAGTGCGCTGAGGCTCTGGCCGAGAATATCCGGGAATACCTGGCCGATGAGAGCGGCAGGGCCGGGGTGACCTTCCTCTTCGGCATGCTGGCGGATAAGGATTACCGCCGGACGCTCGAGCTGCTGGCCCCCTACGGCGCCGCCTATGTCTGCATCACCCCCGAAAGCCCCCGCGCCCTGCCTGCAGAAAAACTGGCGGAGCTTATCCGCAGCGAGAGGCCGGGCCTGCCGGTTGTTAGTGTGGAGGAAATCCCGGACGCCATTGCAGCGGCGCTGGAGCTCGAAAGGCCGGTGGTCGCCTTCGGTTCGCTCTATTCTGCCGGCCGCATTCGGACCGAGGCCGCCGCTGTCATCAAACGGTTTCAGAGAAAGCAGGCGCTCAGAGCGCGCCGGGCGCTGAGCCCTTCTCAGCGCGAAGAGGCCGGCCGCGCCATCTGCGCAAAGCTGACAGAGACGGTACAGAACCTCCGGACGGAAAAGAAGATCCGGCACATCTTCTCCTACGCGGCAGCCTGGGACGAGGTGAATGTGGATGCGTTCAACAGCTGGGCGGAGGAGGAAGGCATGCAGGTCGCCTTCCCTCTCTGCCGAAGTGACGGGAACATGGAAGCCCGTACCGCAGACAGCGGGGCCGGCTTTGCATGCATGCTGAAGCCCGGCGCCTTCGGAATCCGTGAACCGAAGGAAGACTGTTCACACCCTGTCAGGCCGGAGGACATCGACCTCGTGGTCGTGCCCTGCGTGGCCTTTGACGGACACGGCGGACGGATCGGACACGGGAAAGGCTTTTATGACCGATACCTGCCGCAGCTCCGGCCGGACGCCGAAAAGATTCTGATCGCCTTTGAGGCCCAGCGCCTGCCGGAAGTCAAAACGGTCCCAACCGATTTCCCGATCCGGCGAATGATTACCGAAAAGACGGAATAAATACGAGAGAAAAGCAGATTTCTGCGAGGAAGGATATCATGGAAGAAAAGAAAATGAGAGAAACACAGATCTCGAGCGAAGATCTGTTCAACGGGGTGATTCTGAATGTCAAGCGGGACCAGATACGTCTGCCGAACGGCCAGGAGAGCTTCCGCGAACTGATCCGTCATGTGGGCGCCGTCTGCGTGGTGCCGGTGACGGACGACGGGAAGGTTGTCGTCGAGCGCCAGTACCGCTACCCGATCGATCAGGTGATTACCGAGATCCCTGCCGGAAAACTGGACAGCCGGGAGGAAGACCGCCTGCATGCCGCCCAGCGCGAGCTGAAGGAGGAGACCGGCATTACCGCCGACCGCTGGACGGATATGGGGCTCTATTACCCCGCGGCCGCCTATTCCGACGAGAAGATCACCATGTACCTGGCGCAGGGACTGCACAGGGGCGAACAGCATCTGGATGAGGGCGAGTTTCTGAACGTCTCCTTTGTCCCGATGGACGAGCTGATCGAGGAGATTCTGCAGGGCCGCATCACCGACGGAAAGACCCAGGCGGGTATTTTAAAGGCGGCGGCGCTGCTGAAAAAACAGAAGGAAAATGAAGGATGAGCGCGCTGCCTTCCTCTGAGACTCCTTCCGTAAGCGACAACGGGGAAAGCCTGCATGTCTGCCTGATCAACGATTCGTTCCCGCCGGCCATCGACGGCGTGTCCAACGCCGTGACCAATTACGCCCGGATCATTGCGCGGGATTACGGCGAAGCGACGGTCGTCACCCCGTATTATCCGAAAGCCGATGACAGCGTTTACCCGTTCCCGGTCATCCGCTACCCCAGCGTCGATGTGACCAGGCTGGTCGGCTACCGGGCAGGACTTCCGTTCTCGCCCGAGATTGCGGCCAGGCTCGAAAAATCGCAGTTTGACATCATCCACAGCCACTGCCCGATCACCTCGACGATGCTGGCGCGCTCGGTTCGTGAGCGCTTGGATGTCCCGCTGGTGTTCACCTACCATACGAAATTCGATATCGACATCGCCAACGCCATCCGCCTGAAAATCCTGCGCGGGGAAGCGGCCAAAATCCTGGCGGAGAACATCTCGGCCTGCGATGAGGTCTGGACCGTTTCCAACGGTGCCGGAGAAAACCTGCGGAAGCTGGGGTACCAGGGAGATTATCTGGTCATGCCGAACGGGGTGGACTTTCCCACCGGCCGGGTGCCGGACGGGCTGGTCCGTGCCGTGACGGAGGGCTTCGATCTGCCGGACGGGGTTCCGGTGTTTCTGTTTGTCGGCAGAATGATGTGGTACAAGGGAATCCGCATCACCCTGGATGCCCTGAAGCTGCTGGACGAGGCCGGTGAGGATTTCCGGATGGTGTTTGTCGGCGGCGGCACGGACAAGAAGGAAATTGTCGCCTACAGCCGGAAGCTCGGCCTGGACGGAAAGCTGTTCTTCTGTGAACCGATCCAGAACCGCGACCGCATACGGGCCTGGTACTGCCGGGCGGACCTGTTCCTCTTCCCCTCGACCTTCGATACCAACGGCCTGGTTGTCCGCGAGGCGGCGGCCTGCAGTCTCGGCAGCGTCCTGGTCCGGGGCAGCTGTGCATCCGAGGGTGTGACGGACGGCGTCAACGGCCTCCTGATCGAGGAAAATGCAGCCTCGATGGCGGCCTGCCTCCGCCGGGTATGCCGCTCTCCGGAACAGATGAAGCAGATCGGCGAAGGAGCCCTGCGGGATCTTTACATCTCCTGGGACACGGCGGTCAAGACCGCGGTGGAGCGCTACCGAATTGTAATCGAAAACTATCGCGCAGGCAGGTACCCGAAGCATGAAAAACCGCGGGACGAACTGCTGAACGGAATCGGAGAGCTGATGAACGCCATCGGCACCGGCGACGCCCGGCGGAAGGAACTGCGCAGCCGCCTCAGCAGCGCCCTGGAAGAGAACCTGGAGGAGTTCTATGACATCTTCCTCTAAACTCCGGAAAATCGCGGGCGCTCTGCTGCTGGTTTTTCTGGTGCTTCTGCTGGCCGCCCTGACGGCGGTCCGGATTCAGAGAACCCGAACGGCGGAAGAAGGCCTGCCGGAAGGAGCTGGGACGCCGACCGCTGCGGCGGAGGAAGCGCCGGCTTCTCCGGAGGCAGTTTCGGCGCCGGAATCGACGCCGAAACCGACACCCGAACCCACGCCGGAAACGACGCCGGAGCCTACCCTGCCGCCCCTGCGGGAGCTGAGTCTGTGTACCGACAATCTGGATGAAGACCTTTTCAGCCCGGCAGAGCACAGGGGTACGGTGGAGGTCGTACAGTACAAAACGCGCGACTATCAGTCCGGCAGCCCGGATGAGATCGAAAAGGATCTGGCCGTCTACCTTCCCTGGGGTTATGATGAGAACAAAGAGTATGACGTGCTGATGCTGCTGCACTGCGCCGGGGCGGACCACCGCTTCTGGCTGCTCAAGCCCCGTGAATACCGCACGGAGGATGATGTGATCCCGGTCTCGGTGCCGAACATGCTGGACCGGATGTTCGAGGAGGGCTGGTGCCGCCCGCTGATCGTCATCGCGCCCTGCATCTATCTGATCGATCACCAGCCGCACTGGACAGGCAACAGCTATGATTATACCCAGTTCATGCATGAGGTTGGGAACGACTTGCTGCCCTATGTGGCCGAGCACTATGCCACCCGGGCTTCCGACGGAAGCCGGGAAGCGCTCCGCGCGGCAAGAGAGCATTTCGGCGTGCTGGGTGCCAGCTTCGGCGCCTATGCCGGCTATCTCAGCGTGATTGCCGATAACTATGACCTTGCGGCCTGGTACACCTTCTGCGGCGGGGGTGAGATCGACCCGGGCTATCTCATAAACGGGTGGGCCAGAACCGGCACACAGGATCTGCCGCTGAAGCTGCTGTACCTCTCGATGGGTGAATATGATGACTGCATGGCGGCGCAGCGCTCGGTTTACAATCTGAAATACTGCGGCGGTCCGTTTACCGAGGACAATATCCTGTTTACGATGATCACAGGCTGGGGGCACGAGGATCACAGCTATCTCTGCGGTCTTTTCAACAGCCTGCAGCTGTTTTTCCGGGACGAAAATCCCCTGACGACGAGCTGATGATGAGAGCGCCGGAAGGCCAAAAACGGCACCTCGGCAAAACTTACAAAAACCGATAAAAAATTTTGTAGAAAAGGGAGAAAATTCTTGACGTCTCCCTTTTCTTTTGCTATAATCACCAATTGCGTGGATTTGCCCATGAGGGGAATACTGCGCACTTCGGCACCCCGGCAGGGGGCCGGAAAAAGTACGGAAGAAAGGAGGAAAACAATGCCAACCTTTAACCAGCTGGTGAGAAAAGGCAGAGAACAGGTCACCTACAAGTCCACCTCTCCTGCACTGCAGAAGAGCATGAACACCCTGCGCAACAAGGAGACCAACCAGAGCTCGCCCCAGAAGAGAGGCGTCTGCACCGCGGTGCGTACCTCGACCCCCAAGAAGCCGAACTCTGCTCTGCGGAAAATCGCGCGTGTCCGTCTCACGAACGGCTACGAGGTCACTGCTTACATCCCCGGTATCGGCCACAACCTGCAGGAGCACTCTGTGGTCATGATCCGCGGCGGCCGTGTCAAGGACCTTCCCGGTGTGCGTTATCACATCATCCGCGGGACTCTGGATGCCCAGGGCGTCACGGGCCGTATGCAGGGACGTTCAAAGTACGGCGCGAAGAGACCGAAAGCTGCAAAGAAAAAGTAAAGATTTCTACGGCGGCAAACTGCCCTGTCGTTTATATAGATGAAAGGCTTTCCACCGCGCTTCCCGCATGACGGCGGAGAAGGCGGAAAGCCGGAATGTAAACCTCAGGGCGCAGCGGACGCGCAGTGCGCGTTCGAGTACCTGTGATTCCATTTTTTAATGAAGGAGGGAAGCAACGTGCCCAGAAGAGGTAATGTTCCCAAGAGAGAAATTTTGCCTGATCCTGTTTACAACAGCGTTCTGGTGACCAAGCTCATCAACGGTGTTATGCTGGACGGCAAAAAGGGTGTTGCTCAGAAGGTCGTTTACGGTGCTTTTGACATCATCAAGGAGAAGACCGGAAAGGAACCCCTTGATGCTTTCACCGAAGCCATGAACAACATCATGCCCGCTCTCGAGGTCAAGGCACGCCGTGTCGGTGGCGCAACCTATCAGGTGCCTATCGAGGTTCGGCCTGCCAGACGTCAGACGCTGGCACTTCGCTGGCTGGTGGATTATTCCCGCAAGCGCAGCGAAAAGACCATGAAGGAGCGCCTTGCAGGCGAAATCATGGACGCATGCAACAACCTCGGCGCTGCTGTCAAGAAGCGCGAGGATATGCACAAGAATGCCGAAGCCAACAAGGCCTTCGCGCATTTCAGATGGTAATCATTTCAGGAGCAGCATAATATGCCCAGAAAGTATTCACTGGAAAAAACGAGAAATATCGGAATCATGGCTCACATTGATGCCGGCAAGACCACCACGACGGAACGGATTCTGTTCTACACCGGCGTCAATTACAAGCTGGGTGAGACGCATGAGGGGACCGCGACCATGGACTGGATGGCGCAGGAGCAGGAGAGAGGCATCACCATCACTTCTGCGGCGACCACCTGCTTCTGGCGTGATACCCGCATCAACATCATCGATACCCCGGGCCACGTAGACTTTACCGTTGAGGTCGAGCGCTCTCTGCGGGTGCTGGACGGATGCGTGACCGTGCTATGTGCAAAGGGCGGCGTGGAGCCTCAGTCCGAGACTGTCTGGAGGCAGGCGGACCACTATCATGTTCCCCGTATGATTTACGTGAACAAGATGGATATCATGGGCGCCGATTTCTATCATGTGCTGGATATGGTACATGACAGATTGAAGTGCAATGCGGTTGCCATTCAGCTTCCGATCGGCAGGGAGGAAAGCTTCCAGGGTATTATCGACCTGGTGGATATGAAGGCGCGCATCTACTACGATGACCTCGGCAAGGATCAGCGAGACGAGGAGATTCCGGAGGACCTGCGCGAGCTGGCGGCAGAATATCGCGACAAACTCCTGGAGGCGGTCTCCGATTTCGACGATGACATCATGGAGAGTTATCTGTCGGGTGAGGAGGTACCGGCGGAAAAAATCCGCAATGCCATCCGCAAAGCCACGGTTGCGGTGAAAATGGTTCCCGTGACCTGCGGCACTTCCTA
>Ga0326511_10001245_pt1 | contig 21456 bp, 28 predicted proteins | sample 0_2496_0518_D_FD_203701 | JGI IMG/M metagenome (GOLD analysis project Ga0326511, IMG submission 203701) | Bovine rumen microbial communities from UC Davis, California, United States - 0_2496_0518 | ecosystem: Host-associated > Mammals > Digestive system > Stomach > Rumen | place: USA... | reverse complement strand
GAGACTGAGGCTACGAAGCTGAACAGGGATGAGATTATAGCCCTGTCCCTTCTCAAGGGTGCCAACGCCGTTGTGCCTATCGTGTACACCGTCGAAGGCGGCACGACCTACGAGGGAAACGCCATCATCACCAACTACACGGAGTCTTCCAACAGCGAGGACAATGCGACCTATGGCATTGACTTCCGCGTCACCGGCGGTCTTTCCCTCCAGGCATAGTTATGCAAAGAGACTACATCGTTATCGCCGGGCGTAAGGTCCGCGTGGAGTCCAACTGGAACTCGATGGTCGCGTTCCTTCAGGCGAAGGGTAGCGATTCGCTTGCGGCTCTCACTTCCATCCAGGATCTCAAGCCCTCGGACATCGCCGACCTTCTGGCCGCATGCGTGAACGAGGGCGAGCGCCTGGACGGGCGGGATTGCCACTATACAGGGCAGGACATCGGAGCCTTGTGCGGGGTATCCGAAATGACAGACTTCATCCAGATTTTTGCAAGGCAGACGGCAATGAAGTCTGCTCCGGAAGCAAAAAAAAAGGACAGCCGGTAGAAGTCCCGCCGCTGTATATCGGTGACGTCCGCGGATGGGCCTACGGTCTCCTTCGCCTTTCTCCCAGGGATTTCTACGAAATGAGAATCGGGGAGTTCTGGGAGGCCCTGAAGGCCTACCGCGACGAGAAAGACGCAGACCGCCGTCACATGGGGGAACTCATAAGGGGCGCGGCCTTGCGTCTTTTCAATTTGCAACTCAAAAAGGGGTCTCAAATCCTTGACCCTTCAAAGTTCTGGCCTATGCCCTGGGACGAGGCTCCGGACGACGAAAACGAAAGGATTATCGAGCAACTTGACAATCTCTCCGATGAGCAGAGGATGGAAAAGGCCATGGACCTCCTTGAGCGAATCGGTTACAGATAGCGAATTATGGCGAAAAGTCCGAATCTGAAAATCAACGTAGGCGCTGATACCAGTCAGTTCCAGAAGGGTATGCAGACCGCGAAGCGCGGCCTGAAGGACTTCGAGAAGGTGTCCTCCGGCGCTATCGATGCGCTCGGGGACGCGCTCGGGGTGAACATATCCGGCATCCAGCAGTATGTGTCGGCCCTGGGCGGCGCGGCATCTAAGCTCTCCGGGCTCGGAACCACCGGCGCAAGCGTGTTCGGTAAGCTCGCCACGGCTGCGAAGGGTCTTGCCGGAGGCATCGCGGGGCTCGGGATAGCCGGCGCCGTGATGGCCTTCAAGCAGCTGACCGCCGAAGCTAACAACTTCAAGTCTCTGGCCATCGGGGACCACTTGCAGGTCGAGGCGGATGCTTTCCGCGCGACCGTCAAGCAGGCCATGATGGACGTGCATACGGAGACGGGCCGTGCCATGGCGGAATGGATGACCCGGGTGTCTAACAACTGGACCATCATAGCCACTCAGATAAAAGGCACGTTTGCGAATCTCCTTTCTGACGGGGATTTCCAAACAGCTTGGAGACGGTCCATGAAAGACCTTCGGCCGGCAATCCAGCGTGGTAACGAAGCCGGACGACTGGCAGTCGAAATCGACAATATCCAGGATAAGATGTCCGACCTCCGGCGGGATTGGTCGTCTTACGAAGCGCAGATAACCAATGCTCTGCGCATCGCTACCGATTCCACGGAGGCTCTGGCGGACCGTCAGAAGGCAGTCGCAGACGCGAAGGAACTCATCAATAAGCGCTATTATGAAGAGGCAATAATGCTGACTGCCATAGCGCAGCGGTATGATGAGATGAACGCGCTTGCGGGCTCGACTCAGGCGGACCTGGACCGGGCGAATCAGGCATGGGAGCAGGCGAACCGCGCTACTGCGGCCCTTGACCAGCAGCTGAAGTCCCTGAACCGCATCCAGCGGACCATCACCACGCAGACGGCGGCGGAAGCGAAAGAGAGGGAGAAGGCCCTTCAGGCCTTGAAGAAGCAGGGTGAGGAGATGGCGAAGCTGTCGCAGTTGTCTGACCTTCAAGTGTCGGAAGCCGTATTGCCGGAAGGCTTGGAGAATATCGACCTCAAGGTTGATGGCTCCGCCATTGCGGAGTCCCTGAAGAATGCCATCGCCGTATCCGGCAAGGAAAGTTCCATCGCCGTAAAGGTCAAGCCTGAGGTGGATAACTCCGAATGGGAGGATGTTATCGAGTCCTTGCAGGGCTCTATTGCTTCCAGCTTCGCCGGTCTTGCCGAGGCGCTGGGTTCCGGCCTGGTGGATATGTTCTCTGGTGATGGCCTGGACGGAATCTTCTCCGGCTTCCTCAGGGCTATCGGCGGATTCGCCAAGCAGTTCGGTGCCGCCCTCATGGCATTCGGATTCGCCAAGACGGCACTTGCGAAGGCTCTGGAATCGATGAGTCCCGCATCGGCGGGTCTCGCAATAGCGGCGGGTGCCGCGCTGGTTGCCGTGGGCGCAGCCTTGTCCTCCATATCGAGCAAGATGGGAGGCTCGGGCGGTTACAGCTCGTCCAACGTGGCGTCCAGCTCTTACGGGGCGTCGGGCACGGGCAGCGACTCATACCAGCGCACGATGCAGGTCCAGGTAGTCGGAACTCTCAGGGCAAACGGCTCCGTCCTGGAAGCCGTCCTCGCGGGCGAAAACAACAGAAAACAGCATACAACATAATCGGCTATGGCATTAGGGGTGAAATATCTGTTCCGGTGGCAGGACCGGCACGGCGCGGAATGGAAAGTGGAAATCTTGCAGGATGGCTATACGGGCGCTGCGAAGACCCGCGCCATCGGCGGACAGTCCGTTACGCTCAGGCGTGACAACAACGGCGGCATCTGGGGCACGTCCCTCGAGCTGAGCGCCGAGTGCAGCATGGACGGAGAGTATGCTGACCTCTATACGAGCAATCCTTTTGAGTTCCAGGTCCGTCTGAAATGCGGCACCGCTATTTTGTGGAAGGGGTACGTTTCTCCGGAACTGTACTCGGAGCCGTTTATCGCGCCTCCCTACGACGTCCGGATAACGGCGTCTGACAACCTCGGAGAGCTCAAGAACTATAAGTGGTCCCCGGTCGGGAGGCAGTCACTGCACGTGATGCTGGGCACCCTCCTGAACGCTACGGGAATGAGGTATGACATCAAGTACATATCTTCCGTCCGGGCCGGGAGCCTCACCGCCGCGCAGTTCTATTCCAATGTCACCGTCGATTGGGACGAGCTTACCGATGTCACCTTCTACGATGTGCTCGACAAGCTGATGCAGACGTTCCATGCCGTCATCTTCCAGCACGGGCTGTCCTGGATCGTCATGAGGGAAACGGACGTGACGCCGGCCTTGTCAGGCGGCAAGGTCTTCCCCGCCGGGAGTTCCGCGGGTATTCCCGTGGCGTCGGTCGGCTCCGCCTATGCCGGCGGCTGGTGGCCGGAGGGACACGCCGACCTTACCATCGTGCCTGCGAGGAAAAACGTCACGATAAACTGCGAGGAGCTGTGGGACAGGACAGGCGACGCTACGGTCAGCAATCCGACCACCGGGAACGCCACGGCGATTCTGGACGTGTCTTTCGATGCGGCGGACGGCATCAATCTCGATGAGACGAACCGTGAAGACGCTTTCCCTTTGTGCGTCAACGTCGAACTCGGATGGGTCTTGTCATATCTCCGCAGCAAGCGGTCATATTTCTCTCTCGTCGTGTCCGTCACCGGCAACGGCATAACCAGGTATCTTGTCAGTAACGATGACGACTCGGGCGTTGAGTATAAGTGGTCCGCCTCTCAGGGGAGCATCAGGATAACTCCTCCGGCCAATCCCGTCTCCTATGCTGCACGCCGCACGTCTGCCGGCACGTCATATCCGACATCCGGGGAAGTGTTCACCCTTCAGCTGCCGCAATGCGACGGCATCACGGCCCTCACCCGCGTCCGGGTCCAGGCTACCTCGAACTCACAGCCTTCCAGCGGCAGGCCCACGCAATACTACCCCACGGTGCATTTCTTCGACGCCTGGCTCTCCTACGGCGACACTTATGCAGCTCTCTCCGATGTCATCGAGATCGACAACAACGCTCGTCAGCCGGCTGATAACGTCAACATGCTGATTTCCGGCGTTACCAGCACCGCGGAAGCCAAGTATTTCATCGCAAACACCTTGAAGGACCGTTCCGGGGTCGTTGTCGGGACTGTCGAATCGGACCTTTTCGCCGGATATGATTACCTTTCCTTCATCGCCCGCGACTACGCACTCTCCGTGGCGGCTCCCCGCCTGAAGGCGGAAGGGACGTTGAACGGCGTGGCATCCCCCGTCGTCACGCCTTTGTTCATGGCGATGGGTGGCCACAACTTCATTATCCAGGAATGGTCATGGGACCTTATCGAGGGCTCCCTCAATATGTCGGCGCTCACCCTTCCGGTGGTCAGCATCGAGGTGTCGTCTGAGACTATCATCGCCGGCAACGAGGTGATATCTGGTTCCGGTTCTTCCGGGTCTGGGTCGAGCTCCGGAGGCTCGGGAACGGCGGCCGTTCCGCCTATCTATCCTTCCACGGAGGGGTATATCGGTACGACCCGCATCCAGCCGGCGGCCGGGGAGCAGAGCCTTACGGGCATCGCCGACGTTACCATGTCCGGAAACTTGAACATCGCCGGCAGCATCAATATAGGCGGGGTCGGCGTCTTGCAGGTGGTTAATGTCGGAACGGAATCTGAGCCTGTATATGTGCTAAGGTCCACCCTGGGCTTCTATTCTGACAGCTTCGTCAGCGCCTTCGGCGCATCCGACACCGGTGGTGGAGGCGGCGGCGGAATCGACCTTCCCGCGATGTGGGCGAACCTTCAGATAAATGAGAGCGGAACTACGGGGTATGGCTTACAAATCGACTACCATCACCTGTTCAACGTGGCGTACAGCGGCACGGGATTCGTCACATCGGCGGCATGGTCGAAGGCGTCCGGAAAGAACACACTCACTTTCACCCGCCGGGCACTGACCGCATCGGACATCCCCTCCATCACCACGGCGAAGATAAGCGACCTTGAGACGTGGATAAGCGGCAAGGGCTATGTATCTGACAGCGCGTTATCCGCGTACCTCCCCTTGTCAGGAGGGACGATGACCGGCACAATCGGCATGGACGGCTGGGACAGTACCGTGATGCTAAACCGGAATGTCGTCGGAACGACGACTGCCGGATGGTCTCGCAATATCATCACAGGCACGGTGGACGGCATCACTGCGGGTATGTTCCGCATCGGCTTCTACGGCGCATATACCGCCGGGGCATCCGATAACGGCATTACCTATGCCTTCCTCGGCATGGACGGCTATGCCGGCCTTAACCTGCGAATCGCCGCCGATTCCCTTAAATGGGGGACTGACGACATCTTGCACGCGGGCAACTACAACTCCTTCGCTCCCACCCTCACGGGCACGGGTGCCTCGGGGACGTGGGACATCAACATATCGGGGACGGCGGCAATGGCATCGAAGCTCTCCACGGTCAGCAAGACCATCTGGGGAGTCACCTATTGGTCGGCTGACGGAGTGCCTGCCGACGTGACGGGAAGGCCAACCCTCTACATAGGCACGACCCGCGTCCAGACCTCCTCCGCATCACAGGCCCTCGCGGGCATCAGCACCATAGCCGCATCCGGCTTGGCCACTATCGCGGGCGGAGTAAAAGTTACAACCACGAAGAAGATATGGTTCGGCGATGATGTCTATATCGAACTCGATTCTGACGGAAATCTGCACACCAACGCAGGCTTGTACTCGGACAGTTTCGTTTCAGCCTTCGGAGCCTCTGACACGGGCGGCGGCGGCGGTGGGATTGACCTCGCGGCCATGTGGGCGAACTTGCAAATCAACGAGTCCGGCACCACGGGCTACAATTTGCAAATCCATTCCGCACACTTGACCTCGGCCCTCTCCGGGTACGTTAACTCCATATCCACCACGGGCAGCGGGAACGCCGTAACGGCTGTGAGCAAGTCCGGCTCGACCCTTACCTTTACGAAGGGCAGCACCTTTGCCCTCGCATCCCGCACGATAACTGGTACTGGCTACCTCACGGGCGGCGGCTCCCTCGCCGCTGACCGCACCATCGATATCGCTTCGACCTACAAGGGGTATATCGATGAAGGACACACAGCCTACGGCTGGGGCAACCATGCAAGTGCAGGATACCTTACCTCGGCCACGGCGGCGAATACCTACCTTCCCTTGACGGGTGGAACGCTCACGGGGGTAACTACAATCAAGTACACCTCGCAGGAAGCCTTCGCCGTCAACAGGAGTAACAACAGCATTGTCTCCATCGGCTTCTACGGCAGGGTCAACAGTGTTGATGATACGCAGCTGGGAAGGATTGGATACGACACTCTGGGGGCCTGGGTGCGTGATGCGTCGGATACCGATTATAGGTACATCTACCACACTGGGAACCTGACCCTTGCGACCCTCGCGGGAACGACGGCCATAGGCTCGTCCACCAACCCCGTTTACTATACTGGCAGTGCCTTCGCGGCGTGTAACCTCTCCACTACCTACGCTCCGTACAATGCGGCGGGGTATCTGCCTCTCAGCGGAGGAACGATGGCTAACACCACGGTCGTCGGAAGCCTCAATGCCGACCTCCTGGACGGGCAACACGGCTCCTACTACGCGGCGGCGGCATCGCTGGGCAACTACCTTCCGCTCGCAGGCGGGACCATGACAGGAAGTCCCGTGCTTTCCAATGCCGTCTATCTGAGAGCGAATAATGCGGCCGGGACAGACATGAGCATATTAGGCATCAACGCATCTGATAATCTGCTCGTCGGCTACGGCACTGCCGGCCAGGGCTACGAGACGCATGTCTACGGCGGTAGCACGGCGTTCCACTACGGCACGGCAAGGGCGGTAGGGATGACCCTCACGTCCGGTGGCAACATCGGAATAGGCGTGGCGGCACCGACCGTCAAGCTTCAGGTGGCAGGTGCTGTCACTGCAACGGGAGCAGGGACGTTCCAGACCCTGACCCTTACCAGCACGGCGGCGGCGAACCATATCAACTTCAGTCGAGCAGGAGCGAACTACATCAACCTCCCTACTGGCGGAAGCCTGAACTTCTCCGTCGGCGGCTACGGAGGTGCGAATACCATGTTCCGCATCAACGCAAACGGAGCGGCTGTTAACGCCACCATATCCACGACCAATACCTTCTCCGTGGGCGGAACGATATACGCATCGACGGGTATCTATTCGGACGGCTACGTCAGTGCCTTCGGTGTCTCTTCTACCTCGGACGAGCGTTTCAAGCGGGACTTCATTGACACCACCCTCTCCGTAGCCGATATCGCCCATGCTCCGTCCATCACTTTCCTTTGGAAGGACAGGGAAGGCAGGAGGCAGGCGGGGTCGCTCGCCCAGTATTGGGAGACGGTTCTGCCCGAGGTGGTGTCGGAACATGACGGAAAGAAGGCGCTGGACTACGGAGCGGCGGCACTCGTTTCCGCCATCACCATAGCACGTGACGTGAACGACCATGAGAGGCGGATACAGGAGTTGGAAAGAGAAAATCGTGAACTTAAAAGGAGATTAGGATATGCCATGGAATAGCACAGATGGAATCATGACCGCACCTGTGGGGATGGGTGACATCTCCGCGGCGGTAGGCAACACCTCGGGAGACCTCGGGACGCTGATAACGTCCGGCACTATCAACAAGTGGGCCCGCTACAAGCCCATCCAGCACAGTGCCGTGGGGTTCGTCACGGAGGTGCAGCGGAGGGCGGCGAACTTCGGGATTTCCGCATCGGAATACTCGTCACCCCAGCTCGCTGCCGAGCCATTGAACACATGGGCCTATGCTCGTCCATTGACGGGTTATTTCCGTAAGGCTGATTTCGTCAAGATGACTGATGCAGGTATAGCAAGCACCACCACCGGATACACGACAAGGGAGGTCGCTCCCTGCCGAGGGTTCGCTGCCGCATCAAGCACGGAACAACTGACCCATTATGTCTATAACACGGGGGCACAGCGGGAGGATGACATCAACTTCTACGCCATTACTACCGGTGCTGCCGACGGCATCGGCTTCGCGGAGATGGGCGGGCTTGCTGACTGGTATCTGTGCATCGCCGTTGCGGTCGTGAAGAACAACGTCACCACTACCTACATCGTCACGTCCACGCAGAAAATCGGTGCGGGGGTTGATGACCCGTCTGTGACGGCATGGCAGACGGTACCCATCCCGAAGAACAACACGATATTCAGCGGCAACGCGACTTATACTGCCTATGCCTGCCTCTGCGACACGAAGGTATCGGCATGGACTAACTATACGCAAGCCGTGGCACACGGCAGCGCTAAATTCATGCCTCTCCCCGTCACCGACCCCGCCATAACAGAGTTCGATTTTGAAGTGTTCTCTGGCTCCTACTCCGCATGGGTGGGTAGTGCATATCGATGGATGACCTCCGGCTCGCTGACCGATAGACGCAAGGTGTGGTACTCCCTCTATTTCATGAACAATACCGGGCAGACCATACCTTCATCATCGCTCACCATCACTCTCGAACTGTACTCCTATTCAAATGGTATCAGAACTGACCTCGGTTCGACTGTTTATAGCAGCTCGTCATCCCCGACATCTGCGCTTGCGGATACTGGAGGTTTGACAGAACTACTGGAAAGCACCAACGCCAAACTCGGAAGCCAATCCCTGCCGAGTTATCCCGCGGGGTCGCTCCATATAGACGTGACCGGCAGGGACACGAACAATACAGTAGTGTTCCAATCCACTACCCAGGTCGCTGATGACCCTATTCTGGAAATATAACTTCAAAACATACAGTTATGCAAGATTACAACAAACAGAACCTCATCCTCTTCGGCATCCTCGTCGCCGTAGGACTGACCCTTTTCAGCACGGCCATCGTGTTCTCCAGTTTGAAGGACACCCTATGGGCCATGCCGTTCCCTCTCATAAGCATCGGCTACGGCCTGTATGCGTTCCTCAAGAAGTACCTTCCCATGACGGGAAAGCCTAATAACAAACAATAAACTCTTATCAAACCATGAAGAAAAGTGAAATCAGACCTGCCCTCGCGGCATTGAAGTCCGTCAAAATGGCGAAAATCGAAGACAAGGACTTCCGGAACTCCCTCATCACCGACCACGTGTTCCTCCTGGGCCAGCAGAAGGCCCTGGAAGCACAGGCGAAAGACCTCGAAACGGCCCATCTGGGGGCATACGAAGAGGAACGCAACAAGGTCGCGGAACTCCAGCAGAACCTTCAGGCCGAATCCGACCCTGCGAAGCAGAAGGCCCTCGCAGCCGAAATCAACTCCCACAAGGAGCTGTTCTCCGCCGTCGTGGCCTATAACAAGGCCGTGGAAGCCCTCGCATCAGAGACCGTGGAACTCCCCAAGCCTATTTCCTCCGATGCCTTCATCAAGGGGATGGAAGGGCAGGACTACGACCTTGCACTCGTCGAGGCAGTGTTCCCCATGTTCGCAACCAATTAACAATATCAAGCCATGATAAGCAATTTCAAAGCACAGAATTACACGGGCGACTTCTCCGTCACCGAGGGTGACTACACCGTCACCGGGACGTTCACCGCGGGAGCCAACAAGGCCATCATCAACTGCAACGGGAGCGTCCGGGACGCGGAAATGAACACGGTGTTCAATTTCTCCGGCTGGCATAACGGAGAGGACGGGAGCCTTGTTTACAACTTCGATTCCGTCTCCGACATCGCCGCCATGCGTACCACCCTCACCGCCTTCAAGAACGGCATGAGCACGGTCGCATCAGACGTCGCGGCCCAGGAATAGGCCGGATTCCACTTTTCTTTGCTCACGGCCCCGTGGGCGACTGCGGGGCCATTTTAACAAAAAAAAACTATGACAGAAGAATCCTCCCTCGTCGTGCAAGGCTCCGCCGCCACCGTGGCCATCGCCTTCCTCCAATCTGCCGTCCTGCGAATGATGCCCTACGCATGGGTAGCGCTGCCCCTTGTGGCCCTCGACCTCGTGTATGGCATCAGGGCCGCACGTTATCGCAAGGAGCGTGTCAGGCTGTCAACGGCCCTCCGTCGCAGCACGACCAAGCTGTTCACCTACACCTGCTGGCTGGTGCTGGCATCCTCCGTGGCGATATCCTTCCATAAGGAGAGCCTTGAGTGGATTATCCTCGGAGTGGTGTTCCTCAATGAGTTCCTTTCCATCATCGGCAACTACCTTGAGTGTAAGGGGGTGGACTTCTCAATCGTCAACCTGTATAAGCTTGTGTTCCGCAAAGCCGGGGAGAAGGTGGGGGTCGAAATCAGCAAGGAGGACGTGGACGAAATAGTAAAGCCCCGTCATAATATGAAACGCACTGACGGCGATGGCGAAGTATCGTAATTTTTCCCTGTCGGAATTTGTCGAGTCCACCACCGCGAAGTGGAGGCTCATCGACAACACCCCTGACTTCGATGCCGTGGAACACCTCGACGAATTGGTCGGGACTATCCTTCAACCGTTGCGGAATGCGTGGGGGAAGCCTCTCACCGTCACTTCTGGCTACCGGTGTCCGGCTCTTAACAAAGCCGTCGGCGGGGTCGAGAACTCCGCACATACGACAGGGTATGCCGCCGACATCACCACCACCGGAGACCTTGACGAGTTCATAGAGTTTGCGGAATTATGGATGACCTCGCACGGGGTCAAATGGGACCAGTCCATCAATGAAAGCAACAAGAAGGGAGCGCATTGGTGGCATATCGCCATCCGTGGATCTGGGGGAAAGCAGCGGTGCCAGTCGTTCAAACTTTTGAAAAAATGAAACATTCCATCATCGTTATCATCGCGGTCCTTCTGCTTGCCGGGTGTTCTCCCAGGATAGTCGAACACGTGCGGACGGAGTATAAGACAGAGTACCGAGATTCGACAGTCTATCGGGACAGTCTCGTCTATATTACCCTTCCGACAGAATCCTCGACCAATCATCTTGCATGGGGCGACAAATCGCACTTGGAGACTTCCGTCGCGGAGTCGGATGCCTGGGTGGACAGCACCGGCCTTCATCATACGATAGCAAACAAGCGAGACCCCCTGCCATTCCATTTGACTTATCCGGAAAGGACTATCGTTACATCAGCGACAAGCAATCATTCGGAAATCCTGACTCGATACGTCAGGGTTCCAAAGGAATTGACCTGGTGGCAGCGGTTCCGCCTGAGTGTGTTTCCCTGGCTCCTGGGGGCCGTGGCTCTCCTTCTTGTCTGGACGTGCCGGAAATGGCTCGTCAGGCTGTTATAGACATACCATTTTGTTCATAGCTCATGTTTTTCCCGCCGCCTGTGAAGGTCGCGGGTTTTTTATAACAGCATGCCTCCCTCCTTCTTCACCCAGTCATCTCCCAGGTGCGTATAGCTCTCCGTCATGGAGAGAGAGGAATGCCCGGCCATGCGCTGCACCACATTCGGGGCCAGCCCCTGTTCCAGGGCAAGGGTGATGAACGTGTGGCGGGCAATGTGGGAAGTCAGCTGGAAGTCCAGGTTCAGGGATGTGCCAAGGACTTTCAGACACCTGTTGAAATACTGGTCAGACAGCGCCGGCACCTTCCCGTATTTATCGATGATTACCTGAGCTTTCGGGGGCACCGGTGTAACGAAATGAACGCCGGTCTTGATGCGGTCGGACGCATACCAGCCGTCACGGATTCTCTCCGTATCCATGGCGCACATATCAACGTAGGCCATGCCTGTATAGCTCATCAGGAGGAAAAGATCCCGTACCTTGCACATCTCCCCGGTCAGCTCCATCCCCTCCAGGGTGGTAAGCTGCGCCCGTGTCAGGGCATGGCGGGGAGCGTGTTTGCCGCGGTCGGTCTGGAAACGCGCATAGGGAGTCCGGTCGATGTACCCCTGCGATTCCGCTCGCTTCATATACACCTTGAGAACCTTATGATAATTATAGACGGACGTCTGTTTCCTTTTTCCGTCATGGAGGTATGCGTCGAACCGGAACAGCCATTGAGGGGTGACGTCGGTAAGGAACCGCGGGGCGCCGAATGCACGGATGGCGGAAAAGACACAGTTCTCATGCAGCAGGGAACTCTTGCGAAGTTCGCGCCTCCCCTGTTCTTCCTCAAGCCATGTCATCAAGGGGATTCTCGTCCGCCGGTCCGGTCCCTGGTAGGCTGCGAGCTTACGGTTTATCTCCTCGGAGCCGGGCCCCGTGGCGCGCTGCCGGGCCTTGTCCCAGGACTCGCATCGGATGCCGGTGGAAGTGTAGCGGCGGTATCCGCCCGTGTAATACGTCTCGACCTCCACGAGGCCGTTCTTTCGTCTGTTCCAGACTAACCTTGTCTTTTCCATGTTAACAAATTTGACAGTGTAAACGTAAACAAAACCGTTAACAGGTTTTGTCGAATACTGACCAACATTGACCAATAGAAACAATAAAGACAAAACTTCATAAGTGCGTGGTTCTTAACAGAAACGGCCTTATGAAGTTTTGTGTGGCCGTTTGTCTCCGGCCTATCAAGTGCACCCTTAGGGACTCGAAACGGCCTCAGGCTTTCAATTTGTTGCATAATAAAATCTAAATTGGCGTTAACAAAATTTTGTATATATGCTATCAATATCTACATAGCCGTAATAGAACTCCCGCTTGTCATCGTCACCTTTCTCGACAGTCCCTTCGCAGGGGATAACTCCACCCTGTGCGGCAATCGCATTGAACAAAGCTTCCCGTCCCCGCGGGAGGTACCCGAGGTGTTTGCCCGTCGAGGAATACACGGCCAGGGCGAATTTGTCATACTCGTTTTGGTCGCACCGGACGGTACCTTGGAAAAACCCGAGGTCTTCATCAGTCAGCCCGCGCATATTGATGCCTCTGATAGGAAACTCGGGTCTCTTGGGCAGGCTCTGCTGGGGCGAGACCGGGGCAAACATCAGATATATAAGAACTCCGGCAGCGAGCATTAGGAAAATAATAAAGTACGTTATCATGGTATGAATTTTATTCTGAGGATGCGACACGTTCCTGTATAAGATTTTTCCCCAAACCAAGGGCTTCCCGAAGGATGTCTATCTGTCCCCGGTAGTATGCCTTATCAACATCTGACAGCCCTTCCCTTTCCGAAAGCATCATCGCTCCCTCCCCTGTCAGGAGCCAATCTCCGGATACTTCCGGATAGGATGCTTTTATAAGTTCGGGGTCAAACATCCCACGCGAAAACCAGTTAGATAATGTATTCGCCTTTATGCCAAGGGTCGAGGCGAACTTGCTTTTGTTGCCGGAGGCAAAATGCTCCACAAGCCGCGTGAGCATATCAATCTTGTCCATAATTCACGGTTTGTATAAATTTTTCACGAAAAGTGTTGTTTTATTCAAATTTTGTGTATCTTTGCGTCAGTTAGTCAGTCAGTAAAACCGACCAACGCAAAAACAAAGCCTTGACATTCAAGACTTGTCCCGCAAGGGGTGACTACAAATATAGCCAACAATTAAAAAAATGCAAGCGAAAGTTTCCATAGAAGACATCGAGAGGATTGCCCCGAACACGGGCGTATCCTTCCAGCTGGAAAACGGCCTGGCGTGCAACGCCGCGAAGACGATGGTCGATTATGCCCGCAAGACAAGGGGGTATAACCTTGTCTATTCCTGCGACTGGAAGAACTTTATAGTAACCATCACACGGCTCGCCTGACGCGGGAATTTACACTTTCCGGCCAAAGCATATTTCCAGGTAAACCATACGGATATGACCACATCAGAACTGAACTACCTCGCGGCGGAAATCGCCAGACGCACGGAGCCCGTCCTTTCCATCGGCAAGCTGTCCGAAGAAACGGGCATGACGCCTGACGCCATCCGCAAGTCCTGCCAGAGGGGAGAACTCCCCTATCACCGCATGGGACGGAGACTGATGTTCTACCGGTCGGAAATCAATGAGAAAATAAGAGACGGACACGTCTATGACATGCCCGTCAGGTCAAAATAATGATGAATGGTATGAACTATTTAACCCGCACAAAGATGCAGAAAATTATTGATTTCTCAAAGAGGATGACGCCCGGGGCAAGGCTCTGGTCCGTCCTCGCCCTCGCCTGCCTCGCCGCCGTCATCGTCGCCGGCGCATGGTGGCACCTCGGTTCCGCAGGCATCTGCGCCGCCATGGCCTCAACCCTTAACGAAAAGGAGGACTGACCATGGACACCTACTTCGTCGATCACTTCTACCACCTCTCCGGGTGCCCGAAGATGGAGGACGCCCTCATGACTGAGGCCCGCAAGCACTTCATGTACCACCTCGTCTACGAGGAAAGCTTTAACGCAATGGTCCGCGAGGTCCAGACCTGGCAGGAGAGACTCCTGAAGGAGAACCCCCGCTGGAGGCCCTGCGAGATCTCCGTGAAAAAGAACAGCCTTGTCCCCGAACACGTGTCCCTTTACATCAACAACTCCTCTCTCACCCTCATACGGGTGAAAGGCGAGTTCTAAAGAACAATATGAGCCATGTCATTCACTCCCTACAACCTCATCAACGCATCCCACAAGCCGCAGCCGAAGATGTACGGGCAAGCGACCCTCTATATGTCGGCGCACGGATGCTTCCGCCTGTCACGGCGGGCATCGGCCATACTGAAGCTGACGGACAAGGACAAGATAGAGTTCCTTCAGGACAACGCCTACCCTACCGACTGGTATATCCAGAAGGTCGACAGCAAGTTCGGGTTCCCTCTGAAGAGCGACAGTAAAGGAAATCTCTGCTTCATCACGTCCGGTATCAGGGACATGCTCCTGAAGACTATCATCAAGAACGAATTGTTGCAGTTCCGCTGCATCCTCTTCGACCTGGCCCCCACCCCAGACGGGAAACTCGCCATCAACATCAAAACATACAGAGTCTCCAAAACCCAAATCAAAAATGGACAATAACATCACTCTCACGTTCAACCTCTCCGTCAACCGTGACGGACTGGCCGTCCTCGCCCGATTCCTCCGCATCCTTCAGTCCCAGCCGGCAGCCGTCCCCGACATGCCCCTCGACGTGTGCAAGGGCACTGCTCCGGCGGCTCCGGCAGAGTCCGTGACACCGGCTCAGGCGGCGGAAGCCTTGGCCCAGGCCGAACCTCAGACGAAGGATTTCCTCGACGCCATGGACGCCGAACCTGTGGACCTCTGGCCCGACGACAAATACCTGGAGGCCGTGGCTCCCTGCATCAAGGAGAACAGGGAGAAGGCCTCGACCTTCCTGGACCTCTTCGTCAAGGGGAACAGGATATCCGTCCCCGGTGACCGTCCCAAGATGAGGGACGTGCCCCAGGGCCTCCGGGGGCAGTTCGTCAGCGGACTGTACCACTATTTCGGCAAGCAATATAACGGAGTTGCATGACAAGGTTAAACGACCTCCGTATAACGCCCTGGCGATTTAAGACAAGGAAGGGGAAGATAAGAACGGAGTTTCTCATCGAAAGATATGAGAATTTGCTTCTCGGCTGGGACTGGCTCTACCATCATGGATTGGTGTCATTCCCCACAAGGACGGAGGCCTTGGAGTATGTCCGCATCTACAACGCTGTACGCAAATTTTGGAAAAAGAGGAAGAAGAATGAAATACATTGACGCAGAAAAACTGGCAAAGGCCATTGAGGACAAAGGTCTTGACTGTTCCTTCGTCTTGAAGAAGGAACGACTTGATACTCTTGCTCTTATTGACAAACTCCGCGAGAGCGAGGATAAGAGGATAACAAGAGCAATAAACAATATGCTGCCTTTCATCCCCGATGAAGCCTACACTAACAATGGAGTTACAAAAGAAGGTGTTTTGAACTGGCTTGAAAAGCAGAAAGAGAAAACCGAAAATGCCACAAAGACCCTTACCAAGATACTGAAAGATTCTGCCGAAGGATTCCGTAGAATTCTCAAGAAAAAAGGGATTGACTACGAAGTTTCTGCCGAGTTCTGGGAAAACGAGGCGGTTGTGTATTCAAAAGAAGAAGATGTTAAGTTTCACAAATGGATGGATGATTTAATGGGATCGATACCAGTTGAAGAAACCTATGAATACAAGAAAGGACTGGAAGTGGGGATGAAGCAGAAAGAGCAGAATCTAAACCCATCGAAATCGGTGGGATTAAAAGAGCAGAAGTCCGCAGAATGGAGCGAGGAGGATGAGGAAATGCTCAACTCTTGTATTTCTTCTATTGAGGAATCAAAGGAAAATCGCTATGCCTATAAAGAAAATGACGGAGACACTTCTTATGATAGGGAAATTGCTTGGCTCAAATCCCTCCGCCCACAGCCTCAAGGAACATACAAACAGGTTATTCACACAATCTTCGGTATGCTGAAAGATAAGGATTTCTATGAGATTCAGCCAAGTTATAGAGTTTCTTTGCTTAACGATATTCGGGTGAAGTGCAAAGATGCTATTGACTGTGCGCCTATTCTTGATGAACCTTCATAGAAACCCAGTGAGGAGCAGATGAATGAACTTTTTCACGCTTTGATTCCAGGCGCCGAATACGACTGTGACATCCTTGAGGAATTGTATTTCGGGCTGAAATCATGGCTGGATAGCATCCACAACCAACAGAAGTAAAATATCATGTCAGAATCATTACACGCCTTGCTCTCACCGTCGGCAGCTGCCCGATGGATGGCATGCGCACCCAGCGCGATACTGGAGAGCACACAGAAGGAGTCGACGTCGAAGTACGCCGACGAGGGCACATGCGCCCATGCCATAGCCGCCGACTGGCTCCAGCAGCTGCTCGACGGCAAGACCGGCGTCGCCTGGGAGGACTACCACCCCGGAGTGGACCTCCTTCAGGACACACTCGACAACGGCTTCGACCCCGTGGAGATCTCCCAGGAGGTCCAGCCCTACGTGGCTAACGTATGGGCCGCGTACCGCGAGGCCTGCGAGCTCGACTGGACTGCCAAGCTCTACATCGAGCAACGGGTCAGCCTCGACCGCTGGAGCCCCCACTGCTGGGGGACCGCCGACGCCATCGTCTCCGGCATGGGGACGCTCCACGTGTTCGACCTCAAGTACGGCCGCGGGGTCAAGGTGAACGCCTTCCACAACCCCCAGCTGATGATCTACGCCCTGGGGGCCGTCAACCTCATCCCCACGTCTTACATCCCGAAGGAGATCACCATGACCATCGACCAGGTGAGGCTCCGGCACCGTACCGACTACACCATCATGTCGCAGGCCCTGCTCGACTGGGGCCGGACGGAGTTCGCCCCCGCGGCGCAGCTCGCGGCGGACTGCGACGGCACCCTCAAGCCGGGGAGCCACTGCAAGTTCTGCCGCGTGGCCGGGAAGTGCCCCGCCCTCGCCGCACTCTCCACGGTCATCGAGGCCGAGTTCGGAGACCCCTATGCCATGACGGGCATGCAGCTGGCGACGGTCGTGCACCTCATCCCCGCCGTACGCACGTGGTGCGACAGGGCTGAAATTGTTGCCATAGGCCTTGCCATGGAGGGGAACCCCGTTCCCGGCACCAAGGTCGTGGAAGGACGGTCCATCACCAAGTGCATCAACCCCCGCGGAGCCATCGACGCGCTCAAGGCCAGGGGGCTGAAGGATGAAGAGATAACCAACATGACACTCAAGCCTCTGGGGGATATCAAGAAGCTGCTGAAGGGCGAATACAATGAGGTCATGAGCCCTTTTGTCATGAGGCCCCCCGGCAAGCCCACTCTGGTTCCCTCCGATGACCCCAGACCCGCCATGGACGTCTCCCTGGGGGACGGTTTTGAAGACGTCGCACCGTAAAAAGTATTGGTAATTGATGATAAATCATGACTACTATTGAAGAATTACTTTACAAGTTGCGTGAATCCCTTGTCGGGATTATAGAGGCAGAGACAATAAATTCAGTTGAGAGCGCAGTATTGTTGGCCCTTGATGAATATGAGCTCATAAGAAAAGAGCGGTCTCTCATTGTATATGAACGCACGGATGAGGATATTGTCAACAGGTTTTTCCTTGCAAAGGCAGTACAGGGTTGCACAAAGAGGACTCTTGAATTGTACAAAAGAAATCTTCATCAGGCAATTCGCACTATAAACAAGCACATTAAGGATATAACCGCAGATGATGTTCGGATTTATCTTGCAAAGAAGAAGATGCAGAAGTCATCATCCTCTTATCTTGCAAACATACACAGGACTCTTTCATCTTTTTTCACATGGGCAGCAGCGGAAGAATTGGTGGTGAAAAACCCAATGCTACGAGTGGAAAAGATTAAGATTCACTACAAACCGGAGGAGGCATTGACGGATGAGCAGATGGAACTGATTAGATATTGTTGCAAGACCAAACGGGAGAAAGCACTTGTTGAGTTTCTCTATTCCACCGGATGCAGAATTGCCGAAGCATGTGCGCTCAATATCTCTGATGTTGATTTTGACAAAGATGAATGTCAAGTCCTTGGTAAAGGGCAGAAGTATAGAACGGTCTATATTTCACAAAGGTGCAAGTTTGCCATGAAAGATTATATCAATAACAGGAAAGACAACCATCCCGGTCTCTTCGCATATGACTTTGATCCGATTGTAGGCGAAAAATTAAGGCAACAACAAATTGATAAACTGGGGATTGATGGAAGACTCACTCCGGATGAGGCACGAGCGGTCATCAAACGAATAGGGATACGGGCTGGGATTCGGCTTCACCCACATCTTTTGAGGAAAACACTTGCGACACAGGCATTGCGGAGAGGAATGCCAATTGAGGAAGTGAGACTGATGCTTGGTCATGAGTCAATTGCTACAACTACGATTTACGCCCAAACGCAACAGGATTCGGTCAAGATCAGCCATGGTAAATTTGTTTAGTCATGAATAAGTTTGAAGATGCTTTTGTCAAATTGTGTGGAGATCTTAATGAAGACCCTCTAAAGGTTTTGGATGACTCTCTCACGTATATCATTTGCAGACTCTGCACCAATGAACATTTAGATGTTGCGTGGCAATATGGAGAAAAAGAAAATGAGCAATTTTCAAATTTCCTCATGACATACGCATTATATCTCCAGGAAAAATTGGCGGAGGTGAGTTGGTATGATGCCTGGGGAGACCTTTTCATGAATCTGTCTGGGCGTTTCAAATCCATGCGTGGTCAGTTTTTCACTCCGCCTGGTGTCGCTGACTTGACTGCAAGATGCTGCTCAATTGGTGATAGCAGACAAAGAAAGATAATCGGTGATTGTGCATGTGGATCTGCAAGAATGTTACTCTCTGCATTCATTGAATATGACTATGACACATATCTGATTGGTGAAGATATTGATGGTATTTGCTGCAAAATGGCCGCAGTCAACCTTGCGGTGCATGGATGCACAGGAGAGATCATCCGTCATGATTCATTGAAAGAGCCGGCGGATTTCCGATATGGATATTTGATCAACGAGTCAATCCTTGAAAGCGGGATTCCTTCTATTCGTATTAGCCGAGAAAAAAAAGACTTTTGGAAATTTCGGAACACAATTATGCCGAAAGAACAAAGACAACTTACTCTATTTTAATGTTCCTTTTATGTTATTCAAACACTATTAATCCTAACTTATTATGACATTTATTGAACGTATAGCCGGTGTAAACCAGCTTCTAACGAATGTTGACCAAAACACACAAGACATTCGTCTCGTCTATGATGTCCTTCTGGACATTAAAAACCTTCTCAAAAAGATCGGATACCTCGAAGCCGAAGAATATCTTCGGAATCACCCCGACGAAGACCAGAAGAATCTCTTCGCTCCTTTCCTGTAATTCTTAATCCCATTTATCATGTCACAAGCAAAATCCCTGGGTGATTGCAAGATCCGCATCCCCGCAAGACTGAACTACCTCAAGGTTTTCAAACCCGACCCCTTCTACCAGGACAAGGAGAAGTACACCGCCGTCCTGATGATCGACAAGTCCGACGAAGAGACCGTCTCCCTCATCAAGCAGACCATCAGGGAGGCCCATGCTTCCGCCACCGCCGGAGCCATGAAGTTCCAGCTCACGAAAGACAACCAGCCCCTGAAGGACGGACCTGCAAAGTTCCCCGAGAACCCCGCCTTCGCCAATGCCTACTACATGAACGTATCGACCACCCACAAGCCCACCGTGCTCCGCAAGGAGAAGGACGGCACCTACGTCCAGCTGGGAGAGGGTGACGTCAAGGACGGGGACTACGCCCTCGCCATCGTCACCATCAGGCCCTACACCACCAAAGGCAACAGCGGCATCACCGCCTACCTCGACAGGATCCTCTTCGTCAGGGAAGGCGAACCCCTGGGCGGACTCTCTAACGACGACGCCTTCGGGGACGCCGACGTCCAGGCCGGCACGGCTGCTGCGGACGACGACCTCTTCTGACACACCGACGCCGTGAGGCGCATTTGCTCATAATTATCCAACATCAGTAACGCCGCGAGGCGTGAAAAGACCCCGGGCTGCATGCCGCCGCAAGACATGGTTAAAGTTTGCACGTTACTTTCATTCACATTTCTCCGATAAGTCGGCGGAGGGTTGGAGTCCCTCCCGGGGTCCAAAAAGCTAATATCAAGCAACATGGAAAAATATACCATATCGACGGGCAAGTCCCGCAAGGACGTCAGCTGGAAGGTCCGGGAGGTGACCTGGGACCGGCTGACCGCACGCCTGGGGAAGGTGCTGCGGACGTCGGAGACGATGGCGGAGTATTTCGCCATGGACAAGGACCGCCAGGGAGCTGCCAAGGACACCGGCGGCTTCGTCGGGGGTCCGGTCTGCCAGGAGGGGCCCGAGGCCGGGCGGCGCAAGGCCGGCAGCGTGCCGCAGCGCTCCCTCGTCACCCTCGACGCGGACAGCGTGCCCGAAGGCACGGACATCCCCGCGGTCATCGAACGCACCCTCCCAGGCACGGCCTTCTACGCCTACACCACGCACTCCCACACGCCCGACGCCCCGAGGTGGCGGGTGATCATACCGCTGGCACGCACGGTGTCGGCGGACGAGTACGGCCCCATAGTGAGGAGGCTGTGCGAGCGGGCCGGCATGTCGCTCTTCGACAGGACGTGCGTCCAGCCGGAACGCCTCATGTACTGGCCCTCCTGCCCCGCCGACGGGGAGCCGGACTCCGCCGACATCGAGGGGGATCCCCTGGACCCGGACAACGTGCTGGCCTCCTACCTCGACTGGCATGACGCCTCCGAGTGGCCCCAGTTCCCCGGCGAATACGACATGCCTAAGGCCCGCAAGGGAGGCAGGGCGGAAGACCCCACCAGGAAGGACAACATCGTCGGCACCTTCTGCCGGGCCTACGACATCCACCAGGCGATAGCCGCCTTCCTCCCCACCGTGTACCGGCGAAACGAGCACGACCCAAACCGCTACACCTATACGGCGGGGCACACCTCCAACGGCTTCGTGGTCTACGACGGCGGCAAGTTCGCCTACTCCAACCACGGCACCGACCCCGTGTCCGGGATGATGGTCAACGCCTTCGACCTGGTGCGGGTGCACCTCTTCGGGT
>Ga0326511_10001243_pt1 | contig 21472 bp, 16 predicted proteins | sample 0_2496_0518_D_FD_203701 | JGI IMG/M metagenome (GOLD analysis project Ga0326511, IMG submission 203701) | Bovine rumen microbial communities from UC Davis, California, United States - 0_2496_0518 | ecosystem: Host-associated > Mammals > Digestive system > Stomach > Rumen | place: USA... | reverse complement strand
CTCTTCGAGGTGCTTACGCACCCTTGACAGTCCCTTCAAGAGAGCTGGTGGTTAGCTAAGGGATGCAAGGCATCCCTTGGCACCGCAGGTACCTAAGAGCAATTTACACACAAATTTGGACTTGACTCGACAGGTTTGGCAGGAGGAGCTGCACTTACAACAGCACTTGCTGCCTTAGGTCCTGGTGGAATGATAGGCGGTATTATAACCTTGGGGGTTATCGGGCTTGTTTCGGAAGGAATAGCAGAATTTGGTTTTGATGCTGTTTTTAATGCAGTAGTAAAGGAATTGTATAAACGCGGAGAAACCAAGGAGTCTATTTTAAACAAGATCGAAAAATATCCTGTTTCAAAGGGACTGAAAAGAAAGCTTAGAGAGTCTTTAGAAAAGACGTCAGCAGAAGGATGAAGGGAAGTGATCATATTTACGTAAATCCAAGAGTAGCTATAGCAGGCATAGCATCCCTCGCAGGACTGGTTGGAATCGGTTTTGGACTAAACGCTAGGAAAAAGTATGCCAAAGCGGATAAAGTCCCATTTTCTTCCGTGAAGTCCGTAACGCCTGATGTAACAAGCGCTACGTTGCAGGAGGCGGCAGGCCAAGCTGATGCGATAGTAGTTGATGCTGTTAATGCGACAAGAATCGGTCAATTGTTGAAGGCCCTTTCAAGAATCGACCGCAATCAGGCTGGTGCCAACGAAGAAATCACGAAGCTTAAGGCGGAGATTCAAAAACTGCTTCTGAGCAACAGGGGTGGCGAAAAAGGAATACATGGCTTTATCGGTGAAACGTCGCAAGTCCATATTTCCAATATCAAAGCCTTTATCAATGGGGACGAACCTTTATATATTCTACTGGATGACAACAGCATGACCGACTACTTACGAGGCATGCAAATCATACAGCAGAAAGCCTGTCAAGCCGGAGGACATTTGGGGTTGGACGCAATCAGGCGACATGCAGATAAGTACCCTGAATTCCTTGAAGAAGGAGGGATATACCAGATTCCGCAGGATATGTATGCGAAATATAACAGACTTCGAAACCTACCTGAGGAAGTAGCATTAAAACTACGCAGAGAGGATTTAAGACTTTGGAAGTATATAAAAAACTTTACAAAGGAAAATCCGAACATAAGGATTGAGCCGATGGAAGTCACGTATTCAGACATTCAAGTCGGCAATATTGATGATACTGTAAAAAAGGTCGAGAATGATACAGACCGGGCATTTGAAAATCAGCGAAAGGAGGCACATGATACCCATGCCCCGAGTCTAGAAGAGTTTTTAAAGGTCTGTGGCATATCTGCTGCGATTGAAGGCGGTGTGAGCGCAGCAACGGAACTGATTCTGAAACTTAAAAGCGGGAAGAAGCTCTCCGAATTTACCAAAGAGGACCTTAAGGATATCCTCGGTAAGTTGGTGGTTGGAAGCGGTAAAGGAGCTGTTAGAGGCGGCATTGTATATGCACTGACCAATATTTATAGAATTCCGGCGGCAATTACGTCAGGTACTGTTACAGCTTTGTTTGCTGTTTGTCACGAGGGTTATCTGTTCTTCAAAAACAGAATTTCTCGGAAACAGCTGATAAAGAATTCGATCTTCAGTATTATCGAATCACTTGCATCTGTGGTTGGAGCTACGATTGGAAAGCATGTTTTTAAGAAGTGCCCAATCATAGGAGCCATTGCCGGAAGTATATTCGGATCAGCAGCTGTCGGATATGCACGCAAAACTGCCTTTGCATAAGAGGGTATTACATAGCGCTTTTCAGGCCGTGAGTCTGGAAAGCGTTATTTTTATACTCATTTATGCGAAGGAGGATGCACGATATGAAACTTGTTATCGCCGAGAAGCCCTCGGTGGCGCAGTCCATCGCCCGTGTGATCGGAGCGGCCGGCCGCAAAGACGGATACCTGGAGGGAAACGGTTATCTCGTCAGCTGGTGCGTCGGTCATCTGGTGGAACTGTCTGCGCCGGAAACCTATGACGAACGTTACTCGAAATGGCGCCTTGAGGATCTGCCGATCCTGCCGGACAGCTGGCTCTACCATGTCTCGCCCGGCACAAAGAAACAGTTCGGGATCCTGAAGGAACTTATGAAGAGACCGGATGTGGAATCTCTCGTCTGTGCGACGGATGCCGGACGTGAGGGAGAACTGATCTTCCGTCTCGTTTACAATCAGTGTCACTGTAAAAAACCATTTGAACGGCTGTGGATCTCCAGCATGGAGGACGCGGCCATTCGGGAAGGCTTCCGGGAACTGAAACCCGGAACCGCCTACGACAACCTATATGCAGCAGCCCTTTGCCGGGAGCGTGCCGACTGGATCGTCGGAATGAACGCCACCCGGCTTTTTTCATGCCTGTACGGGTCCACGCTGGCCGTGGGCCGTGTGATGACCCCGACACTTGGCATGGCAGTCATGCGGGAAGCCGAGATCCGGGCGTTCAGGCCGGAGATCTTCTATGAAGTGGAGTTGCATTTTAGCGGTATTTCCGCTAAAAGCGACCGGATCAAAGAGAGGTCAGAGGCGGAAAATGCCCTGCAAGCCTGCCGGAATGAAGCCAAAGCACAGGTCCTCTCTTCCGTCCGAAAGGAAAAGACAGAAAAACCGCCGGCGCTCTATGACCTGACTTCCCTGCAGCGCGACGCCAACCGGATCCTTGGGTTTACAGCGCAGCAGACCCTGGATTACACCCAGAGCCTGTATGAGAAAAAGCTGGTCACCTATCCCAGAACCGACAGCCGGTATCTGACGGATGACATGGCACCGGCACTTCCGGAATGGCTGACAAAGACAGCCCGCGCCTTCGGCCTCACGGATTTCTATATGGATCCGTATAACGAAGCCCAGAAGAAACAGATCAGCCAGGTGATCAACAGCAAAAAAGTCTCCGACCATCACGCAATTATCCCGACGAAGACCTGCGCGGATACCGATCTGTCCGGCCTTCCCTCCGGGGAAATGCGGATCCTGATGCTGATCGCCTGCCGCTTTCTCGCAGCCGTCTCTGAGCCGCACAAATATGCAGAGACCAGGATCACGCTTTCCTGCGGCGGTCGGGAATTTTCAGCCAGGGGAAAAGAGATCCTGTATGAAGGCTGGAAACGAATCGAGCGGCATTTCCAGCCGGCAGCAAAGGACGGGAAAGACGCAAACGCCCCGCAGAGCCTGCCGGGGGAGATCCGGGAAGGCATGACACTCCCGATCCAAAAAGCAGAGGTAAAAGAAGGCAAGACAACCCCGCCGAAGCGTTTTACGGAAGATACCATGCTGAGCTCGATGGAATCCGCCGGCGCCAAAGATATGCCCGAAGAGGCAGAACGCAAGGGCCTTGGTACGCCGGCGACCCGTGCTGCCACGATCGAGAAGTTGGTACAGAAAGGCTTCCTCACAAGGCGCGGGGATAAGAAGACCAAATATCTGGTGCCGACAGATCGGGGCATTTCCCTGATTACGGTGATGCCGGAGCTCATCCAGTCTCCGACGCTGACGGCGGACTGGGAGCAGAAGCTTGTGCTCATCGAGCGCGGCGAGTATGACCCGTCGGCATTTATGCAGGAAATCGAAGATATGATCAGCACACTGGTAAAGACCTACGAGGTCGTGAAAGGAGCGGACGTTTTGATGAACGGAAAGAAAGTGATGGGAGCCTGCCCGCACTGCGGCGCGGAGGTGATAGAAAGGCAGAAGGGGTGGTTCTGCAGCAACAAGGAATGCCGGTTCGTTCTCTGGAAGGACAACCGGTATTTTACAAAGATCGGCAAACATCTGACTGGCCAGATGGTAGAAAAGCTTCTCCGGGACGGACGCATCCGGCTGAAGGACTGCAAGAGCCAGAAGACCGGAAAGACTTACAATGCGGATCTTCTGCTTTCCACCGAGGACGACGGCCGCGCGGTATTCTCCATGGAGTTTGAGAAGGGAGGCGGCAGAAATGAGCGAAAGAAACGAACATGAGCACAGCATCCGGTTCATTACCACAGACTATGAGGAACTCTTCCGGATCCCGGACGGCGGTACGGTGCTGGTGACATTTCCGGATCGGCAGTTCGCGGAGAAATGCGCCTATATCGACGACTACCATCTGAAGGTCGGGAGCTCCGTTTACCACATCTGTCAGTACGCTGAGATCCTGAAGCAGAATGGCGGGCATTGTGAGCCGGAGCCGGAAACAGAACTTACGAAGGCCGCCTGGCAGCTCGGCCACAGGGAATACCTGATACTGGAGCGTACGGATGCCGGCTTCCGCTACGAGATCCTCACAAAGGATTTCCTGTCCCGGACGCAGGGACAGCTGGACCGTCCGGAATGGACCATGAACCAGGCACGGGAATATGTTCTGGATCTCGCGGGACTGGACCATAGAAGCCGGTTTGCCGTCTCCTATGACATGGTGAAACAGAAATCCAGGGATGTGCTGAAATCTTCAGATGTGAGGAACATCGAATGGGTGGATTCAAAGTATTATCCCGGGATGCGTACCGCGGAGCACACGCTGACCTGTGAGATCCGCGGAGAGCCGTTCCGTCTGGCCTACGAAGTTTCAAAACATGATGACGGCGAGGGATTTGTGATTCATTCCGACGGAAAGGATATCTGGGATCTTATGCCTGAGCCGGAACTGGAAAAACTGGAGTTCACGCTCTCCCGAGCCGTGACATTTGGCCATTGGAAGAAGGATATCGACCAGGCAGAAACCGTTGAGGCTGTGAGGGATGTCCGTTACGGGATCTGGGAAACGGAGAATCTGAACCTGACCAGAGAGCAGATCCGGGAGCTGCACGAAATGATTGACCGCAAGGAGGAAACTCTTACCGCAGCGATGAAAAAGGAATCTGTCCTGAAACAGCTGGGGGAAACGAAACCGGAAAACGGGGAGAAGAAAGCTCCCAAAAGACAGAAAAAGCAGAAGGAAGGAGAGCGCACATGAGCAAATGGGATGAATCTCACACTGAACCGATCCACGATACACCTGCGGAAAAGGATGTGCTGATCCGCGCCATGGAAGCCGCCGGCTATACGCTTGATACCATCGAAAGCACGGATGACCATCTTCGCTTCTTCGGGGAAGGCGGCCAGACCATGACCATGGCTGGCTGGCATGAATGCGAAGCCTGGCTGAATGGCGTCTTCTTCGATGATCCGGTCATGTCGGACCGCGTGGAAATGATCCTTCACCCGGAACGTTTTGTCACGGAAGCCGCGGCCACCAGCACCACCATGCGTGCCATTGAGGATATGGTGGAACAGAACGACAATCAGTTTGACGGCATCATCAACAATCTGCCGGACGAGCCGCCGACAGGAACGCCAGATCCGGCGAAGGCCGCACGGGAGGCTGATGACACAGCTGCTCGCAGTTCCGTTCTGGAAAAGCTTCGCGAGGAAGAGCGGGCCAGACCGCCCAGACCACCGCGCCTCTTTATGCCGGATCGTGAGGAAAGGAGTCTGGAATGAATATCACACTTGATAAGCAGGAAGCAATCCTTCTCTTTCTCTACTGCGGTGATGACCGGAATGATACCATTCGAAATCTCCGGGAAATGCAGACGCACCTGCATGCCGATGAGCAGGATCTGCGGCAGATGGCAGACAGTCTGATCGGGAAGCTTCAGGGAATCGGGGATAAGGATTTTTCAGCTGCCCTGGATCTGGTAGATGCCGCGGTATGAGGAGGCGCCTATGTCAAACAGAGTACGAATCTACACCAAGGTGACACCGGAGGAACTGGCCCGGATCAAAGAAAAGATGGCGGAGGTGGACGTCCGGAACCGCAGCGCCTATCTTCGGAAAATGGCGCTCGACGGCTACTGCGTCAACATGGATTTCTCCGATATCCGGGAACTTGTCTTACTGCTTCGCCGGTGCAGCAATAACCTGAACCAGTATGCGAAGAAGGCAAATGAAACCGGAAGCATTTATGCGGAGGACATCCGGGACCTGCAGACGAGACTGGATGAGATCTGGGAAGGAGTCAAAGAGATTATGGCGAGACTTGCGGCGATCTCATGATTGCTGCAGCGCCGGTCGGGACAGACCGGCGTTTTTACTTAATACTCAGGGAGGAGGTTCGTCCATGGCAGCCACAAGACTGATACCGCTTCATGTAAACAAGGGCAGGTCTGTCGCTGCCTGCCTCGAAGCAAGAACCGATTATGCGAAGAATCCGGAGAAGACGGAAAAGGGAGATCTGGTCACTTCCTATGAATGCGATCCGATGACCGTGGATGAGGAATTCATGCTCTCCAAAAGGAAATATCAGCAGATCACAGGACTCAGTCCGAAGAACGATATCATTGCCTATCAGATCCGCCAGTCCTTCAGACCGGGTGAGATCACGGCAGAGGAAGCCAACCGGGCCGGTTACGAGCTGGCCATGCGTTTCACGAAGGGACGCTATGCTTTCATCGTCGCGACTCACACCGATCGGGCCCACATTCACAACCACATCATTTTCAATTCGACATCACTGGACGGGACAAGGAAATTCCGGAACTTCTACCTCTCCTCCTTTGCCCTCCAGCGCATCAGCGATCTGATCTGCCTGGAACGAGGGCTCTCCGTCATCACCCCAAAGCCGTACTGGGAAAGACAGAAACACACGGATTATCCGAAAAAGGAAAGTATTCGGAATCTGATCTGCCGGGACATCGACAGGATCCTGCAGGGGCCGCCGGCGCCAAAGGACTTCGAGGAATTCCTGAAGAAGCTGCGGGAAGCCGGCTATGAGATCAAGACCGGGAAGAACATTTCCATCCGCGGCAAAAACCAGAAGCGCTTTGTCAGGCTGTCTTCTCTTTCTGAAGGATATCGGGAAGCGGATCTCCGGCAATATTTCTTGAATCCGACGGTCAGAAAAACACAAAGCCGGCCGGTACAGAGGAAAGAAAGAATCAGCCTGCTCATCGATGTGCAGGAGAAGCTTCAGACAAAGGGACCGGGATACGCACGCTGGGCGAAGGTCCATAACCTGAAGGAAATGTCAAAGTCTCTTCTATTTCTGCGGGAACATGGAATCGACAGCAGGGAGGATCTCCATGCGCTTGTCGACAAGAAGGTCGCTGAGCGTGACGCCCTGCGCGATGCGGTCCAGTCTATGGAGAAGCGGATCACGGAGATCGCGGCGCTGCGGAAACACATCTACAATTACTCCGACACCAGGGCGACTTATGAAGCTTACCGCAAAGCCGGATACAGCAAAAAGTTCTTCGAAGCTCACCGGGAGGAACTCACCATTCACAAGGCAGCTAAGAAAGCTTTCGATGAACTTGGCGTCAAAAAGATCCCCCGCGTAAAGGAGCTGAATATTGAGTATGCCGAGCTGATGAAAGAGAAAAAAGCGAAGTTCAGAGAATATCGGGCTGCCTGCAGTGAAGCCAGGGAGTATCTGGCCATCCGCGAGAATATCGCTTCTCTCTATGATGCGGAGCGTAAAGAAAATGCCGATCGAAAGAAACGGAAAGAACAGGAACGATAACAACGCCGATCCGGGCATCAGAGATATTCTCTGGTGTTCGGACCGGCACTCTTTTTGGTTTTGAGAAATGAAAAACCGGTGGAAACTGCAGATTTTCAGAAAAGCGTTCTGCAGGAACGCGCAGCCACAACGCAGTTGTGTCAGGAAGGGCTTGGGAAACTTCCCAACAAGCACACGAGGGCTGAAAGCCGGAATGGCCGCGCGGGGTGACCCCGGGCATTGCTTGCGAGGTAGTTGATTTGGGATGATTTCATGAGATACACAAGAGAAAAGACTAGGCCATAATTTGAAAAAAATTTTTTTAAAAATTCGCCGGATGTCGTTTGCTAGTGACACCACTTGGACCTACAAAGTTGACATTGGCCGCCAAAACGGTTATAATATTTAGGATTGTATCATAAAGTGGGAAGAGTGTTTCTGTTAGACGCATTGGAGGTTCGAATGAAATACTTGTCTACAAAAGAAACAGCAAAAAAATGGGGGATTGGCGAAAGACGTGTTCAACGACTTTGTAACCAGGGAAGGATCCCCGGAGTAATACGAATTGGCAGTACTTGGGGAATTCCGGATGATGTAGATAAACCTAAAGATGCAAGGATTACGAGTGGAAAATATGTCAAACCGAAAACAGTTTAAAATGATTCCGCAGGCATACCTAATTCGCTCGATTATTTGAGAACTCTAAGTCATTTTTAAACAAACAAGTCTTATGTAGCTATTAACTTAAGGAGGTGAGACGCCATGGCAGACTCGAAAGAGAGAAACGAGAACGCGTTTATGCTATGGCTGTCAGATAAAGTTTCCCCAGCTCAATTATCAGAGCTGTATTTAGCCTATAATGAAATTGAAGAACAGGCAAAGAAGGCAAGGCTGATACGTGCGTCTTTATACGAGAATCTTGACCCACTTTTCATTAGAAAAATCCAATCCGAGATAGAAAAGAGTAAAATTTTTAAATTTACTCATAAGAGGCAATGGGGTCGTATCTTATCTGCATTAGATTATCTTCACAAGTATGCAGCTCAGAAATGGGCGGCGAACAAAGAGGAGCTAGTTACATCTACAGCGATAAAACAGGACGTATCTGCAGAGAGCACAGTAATCCCCAAAGCAGAAGAAAGGACCACATCTCACCAAAATGAAAAGGAAAGAGATGGTCGACTCATTGAAGAAGCCGATTCTGGATTTGCGGAAATAAAGATGCCAGAGAATACTATCCAATTTGATTCGCTTGAATCAGTGGCATTTACAAAGCCGATTACACTTACATATTTTGGAGATACCAAACCAGAATCCTCATGGAAGGGAGTATATGTTGATGCTTGCGCAATGCTTTTTGAAGATTATCCAGATATCTTTAAAAAGCTAAGGGAAGAAAGCATTTTCGGCGAGGGCAAGACCTGGCTGGTAGATTCTGTACATATTGATTTACTTGCAGTTCCCAAGAAGGTTGCGAGTGAATTTTTCGTTGAGACGAATCGGAACGCATCGGATTTGATGAAAAATCTGAAGTGGCTTTTAGACAGATGTTCGGTGGATTATGAAAATGTAGTCATCACCTATTCAAAGAATATGGAGCCATCAGCGGAACCAGGGAATAATATGCAGTCAGCAAAAGAAGACTCCCAAACACATCGGTATTTTCGTGCGGATAAAGAAGCCTTCTATCGCTGGATGTTGGAGGATCAGCACAAGGCAGAAGCAACATGCCGTGGATATGTTTCTGCTATTCGAACAGCAGAGCGGTTTGCAAAAGAACATGGCATTGGATCCGGAAAGCTCTTTACGGATAATCCCGAAGAAGCAAAGGATACAGCCAAGGATCTTTTCGAGCATTCTGGTTTTGTACGTTTTAATGCGGATCGGCATAACCAGTTCAGTGCCGCTATCTCTATGCTTCTTGCTTTTTATTCTACTAAGCTGAGATCATCTGAGACGAATATTCCTATTGCTACGGAGAAGGATTCTGATAGCATCGAAAAACAAAAAACATTACATCAAGCTGCAGGCAATGAAATCGATTCGTTTCTGGGCGGAGAGGAATTTCTTCCACTTAGGGATGCGCTCGCTTCACAAAAAATCACCACGATTGATGACCTGAGATCTTTAAAATTGTGGTCATTTATGAATCGCCATAATATTTACAGCATAGGAATGAGGCAGACGATTTTCGCCAAGGTCAATGCGTTGTTACATCCAACTGCCGATCTGAACGATGAACAGGCGTATATTTTGCAAGTCGGTGAGAAATATTTTAAAGGAAATACTCCAGCAGAAGCATTCTGTTTGTTCTGTGACAACATGGTGAGCGGTTATCCTTTACAACTTCGCCTTCTGATTGGTATGAAAACATCATTTGGGGCGGTTCCAATTTACAAAGATGGAAGTAAAACACCATCCCTGAAGATGAACAATATACCAGCCTTTATTAATGCAAATTTATCTGCGGAAGAAGTTATTCAATATACGAAATGGGTGTGTAGTAGGTGCGGTGAGAAAAATGCTAGTATTGTGATCTCGGAACCGCAGCACGTTTCAATCCCTCACAGTGAGACAGCGAGTCCGAAAACCGATTTAAGAATTGAACGACAGGTTGTATCCGTATTCGAGCCGACGCAGGCAATGCAGCAATCTCAGCTACAAAGAATAAGCGCTTATGCAAGGAAACTCGAAGAGCTTACACTTGCCAGAGATATACAGGGGATTACCTACGATGAAGCAAGGGACGCCATGCATGTAACGATGGTTGCCACTAAGCAAGCTGCTGCAAATGCGGAACATATTGTGGATATAAAGGGAAGACTTTTCCATGAGGATGCATTTATCGACTGGGAAGATGGAGCCGATCAGCTGGAGGATATTATTGATAAGCTGATGCAGAAAAACAGTGGATACATAGCCGCAGCGCAGCTTTATGAGTATGCGAAGGTGGAGATGAACATGTTCCTCACCGATAACGATTTGAATGATGAGAGATCTGTTTATGATATCGCTACTCATCTATTTGAGAAAAAAGGATATCACGGTAAACATTACAGCTTTTACGGCAAAATGCATAGGTACAGCGTATGAAAAAAGTAATCTATGCTGATAATGCGGCAACAACAAAACTGGATGAAGCGGCTTTTGATGCTATGAAGCCGTTTCTCCTCGAAGAGTATGGTAATCCGTCGCAACCATACTCCCTTTCGCGTGCGCCGAAGCAAGCGCTTCGGGATGCGCGGAAGACGATAGCTGCATGCATTGGAGCTTTGCCTGAGGAGATATTCTTTACTTCAGGAGGTACGGAGAGCGACAATTGGGCAATTAAAGGATCGGCATTTGGAGATGATAGAAAACGGGCGACTATCACAACAAGTATAGAGTATCATGCTATTTTACATGCATGCAGTGCGATTGAGAAACTTGGATATCCTGTCGCATATTTGTCACCAGATACTCAAGGGATTGTTCATGGAGATGTTTTGCAACAGATCATTACTAATGAAACACGATTAACGTCGATTATGTTTTCAAACAATGAGATTGGAACGATTCAGCCGATTAAAGAATTATGCACGATTGCGCATGAACATGGCTCTCTGTTCCATACAGATGCCGTTCAGGCAGTTGGTCATATTCCAATAGACGTAAATGTTCTGGGCGTTGATATGCTTTCTGCCTCGGCACATAAGTTTAACGGACCAAAAGGTGTGGGATTTCTCTATGTCCGAAAAGGTACCAAGCTTCAACCTTTTAATGATGGAGGGGCGCAGGAATTTGGCATGCGCGCAGGGACAGAAAATGTTGCAGGAATTGTTGGTATGGCTAGAGCTCTGAATGATAATTGCAAACTAATCTCTCAGTATCACGATCAGATGATCAGATTAGAAGACATCCTCATTGAGACTATTACGAAAGCTGGACTTAATTTCATTCGAAATGGAGCAAAAGCGCATATTCCAGGAAATGTCAGCTTATCATTTAACAATAGTGATGGTGAAATGTTGCTTCACCGGCTTGATTTGATGGGAATAGTAGTCTCAACGGGTTCAGCTTGTGATAGCAAAAACACACAAATATCCCATGTGATTCAGGCAGTTAAAGTACCTTCAGAATTTGCCAAGGGAACAATTCGCATCTCTTTTGGAAAGTACAATAGTGAAGAGGACGCCGAAAAAATCGGGAAAGCAATTGCCAAAGTCTTAAAATAATGGGCTTTGGCAATTCATTTAATAGAACATTCTAGATACATGCAGTAGAGAAAATGACGGCATTTTCTATCCGAACGAGGGAAAGATTCAACAATGAAAATTCTAATGCTTGGCAACAGCTTTACATTTGCCAATGACATGCCTGACATACTGGCAGAACTCACCGGCGCGGAGGTCGTACATCACACCCGCGGCGGCGCCCGCCTGGCGGAGCAGCTCAATCCAAAGACGAAGACCGGAGCCAAAACGCAGGCTGCTCTGGAAAATGAATTCTGGGATTACGTGGTCCTGCAGGAAATGAGCAACGGACCGGTCACTTCGCGGAATTCCTTCCTGAAGAATGCCGGACGGCTCTGTGACTGGATCAGGGAAGAAGGTGCCACTCCTCTTCTATTTGCCACCTGGGCGTATCAGAAAGACAGCCAGGCCATGGCAGAGATGGATATAAGCTATGATGAGATGGTGCAGGGCCTGCACGACGCCTACCGCGAAGCCGCCGATCAGAACGATGCGCTGATTGCGGAGGTTGGGCAGAAATTCTATGAACTGGCCGATTCTCAGGATCTGTATGCGGAGGACGGTCAGCATCCGAGCGAAGCTGGCTCCCGTCTCGCGGCCGAAACCATTGCGGCGGTGATCAAGGCAGATCAGGAGGCAAAGAAAGCGGCTACCACGATTGAAGTCGATCCGAATCTGAACTGGAACGACATCCGTCTGCGCGTTCTGTATATGTACCAGCTTCTTCTACAGCACACCGATGCAGAGCATCAGCTGACGACCAACCAGATCCGGAACATCATGGAGAAGGAGCACGGCATTACCATGCACCGGACGACCGTGCCGGGCGATATCGAGATGTTGAAAGCTGCCGGCTTCGATGTCCACGCCAGACGTTCGCGCCAGAACAAATATTATCTGGAGAACAGCAACTTCGAGCTTCCGGAGCTGAAGATCCTGATTGACGCGGTGGAATCCTCCAAGTTCATCACGGAGAAAAAGAGCCGTCTGCTGGTGGAGAAGCTCCTGAAGCTGACCAGCGAAGCAAGCGCGGCGAAACTCAAGAGAAACCTGCATACTTCCGGCCGGGTCAGATCCGCGAATGAGAAAGGCTATTACATCGTTGACGCCATCAACGAGGCGATCAATGCCGGCAAGCAGATTTCTTTCTATTACACCGACTTCGACGGCAGGAAGAAGCAATTTCTGCGGAACGAAGGCAAGCCATATATTGTCAGTCCGTACACCATGATCTGGAACGGCGACTATTACTATCTGGTAGGCTGGAACCATGAGCAGGAAGAGACCAGGACCTACCGTGAGGACCGGATCCTCAAAACGCCGGATATCCTGAATGAAGACGCTCAGCCGGTGCCGGAGGACTTCGATGTAGCCCGATATACCCGGGAAGTCTTCCGCATGTACGACAATGAAGAGCCGCAGGAAGTGACGCTCCTCTGTGCGAACGATGTCATGAAGGGTGTTCTGGACAAGTTCGGTATGGACATCACCGTCAAGAAAGCGGATCCGGAACATTTCCGGACGAAAGTGAAGGTCTGCACCTCTCCTACTTTCTACAGCTGGGTATTCCAGTGGGGAGGCAAGATCCGGATTGAAGGACCAGAGGATGCGGTGACGGAGTATAGGGAAATGGCACGGAAGGCGCTGGACTAATAGTAATTCCTCTTTATCAATATTCGGACTCAAGAGAGAACGTTTAAGTCCCAAGGGTAATTCAACAATAGAAAACAAAGGAGGATCTGCCATGATTAAATCTATAAAGCTGAGTAATTGCACACCATTTCAGCAGGCAGAGTTATCCGATTGTAAAAAAATCAACTTTGTTTTTGGATCTAACGGTAGTGGAAAAACAACAATCAGCTCATTTTTGGCTGGGTCTAAAGACTATCGATTCTCGCGGTCTTCTATAGAGTGGGATAGCATAACTCATGAAACTATTTGTGTGTATAATCGAGAATTCCGGCGAAGTAATTTTCAACAGACTATTCCAGGTATATTTACCATTGTTAATGCTCGCAAATGTGATATAATATTAGTGCTTATAAATGACATGAAACAGCGGAGAAAACGCACTCCGCTCTTGTTTGATGAAAAAGCATAGAGAATGCCCATGGAAAGAAATGTAACAGTGACATCACGCTATCTGACCAGGGAGTAAAAGTCAAGGGAAAACAGATAGAAACAATCTCGGAAAGGGGAGGAGAACGATGAACTATACAAAAGGAAAGCGATTCGTACTTGTGCTTGCGATTATTCTTTTTGTGACAGGTTTTTTGGCGACCAGCCGGGTGGAGGCGGCCAGAGATTGGGATTACGTGGAATATGATAAAAACGGCAACGCGAAGACACTTACGGTCACCGCACAATACGTGGAAGAGGATACCACGACGCTGACTGAGGGTGCCTGGATAGTGTTTGATACAGTCGACACATTTAATCGGCTGCGGGTTTCGGGCGATGTCAAGTTGATTCTTAAAGACGGAGCTGTCCTTCGAGCCAGAAACGGCATCGAGCTGAATAATGGAAATACTCTGACAATATATGGACAGAAAGAGGGGACCGGACAGCTGATCGCAGGCAGGATGGCCAGCACGGGTCTTGTCATGGCGGAAAACTGTGCCGGAATAGGCGGCGGCGCGGAAGGTCACCGTGATTCAGGAAAACTCAGCATCCATGGCGGACATATTGAGGCGTACGGAGGATATGGGGCGGCCGGAATCGGCGGCGGATACGGAGGAAACGGCGGTGAATTCCATTTATATAACGGCACCGTCATCGCTTATGGAAACCGTGACGCAAGCTTTTACGGAGGAGCAGGCATCGGCAGTGGCGCGAAGGCCGGATCATATGATTGGCAAACCAATGTGAATATATACGGCGGTGAGGTAAGTGCTCATGGAAGCTACAAAGCAGCCGGTATCGGAGGCGGCAGCGGAGCAGGTAGCCAAACGATATTTATCAAGGGCGGTACAGTAGAAGCTTTTGGAGGAAAGGATGGTCCAGGTGTCGGATCCGGACAAGCGAACAACGGCCCTGCTTCATTTATTATGGAAGGCGGATCGCTGTATGCCGTAGGCCAAGACGGCGGAGTCGGTATAGGCGGAGGCTATCTGTCCAATGGTTTTTCTGCGTCTGCGATCAAAGGAGGACATATCATTGCCGTTGCCGGCGGCAAAGCGGAAAGAGCCTTCGGCCATGGGCAGGAGGATACTTTTAGTACCAATAATTGGGACGGGAGCATGACTTTTGAGCAATATATGCTTGTAAAAGCCGGTACATCCAATTATGACGCAGCGCTGGTGACCTCTCAGAAGAATGATGATAAGAAGGCTGCCTGCCAAAATAAGAAATACGTAGAGATCTATCCGTGCGAGCATCCGGACGTCAAATACACTAATATCGATGCGGACCAACACAAATGGAAATGTGATATTTGCGGTACGGAACAGAATGAAAAGCATATCTGGGACGACCATGGCGACTGCGTATGCGGAGCTCATGCGGCTGCACTGACGGTGCGTTTCCTTCGGGAGGATGGCAGCGTTCTCAGCGAAAAACAGGTTCCTTACGGGGATCTGCTGGCGGATCACTATCCGGATGAGACGCTGACAAAAGAGACCGACGAAGATGGCATCAAATATGCCTTCAGCAAATGGGATTACAATGGTGCAACGCCACCGGAAAAGGTGACGGAATCCATGGACCTCACACCTGTCTTTACAAAATACTGCCTGGTAGAATTCCGCAGGGATGATGGATCGCTCATCAGCTCAGAGTATTATCCGTCGGGAACGCACAGTGACACTATCGAATGGCCAAAGCGACCTCCAAAGGATCCGACCAAGTATGAGTACTATGAATTCGACTCATGGAGCATGGATTATTCGGATACAACCATTCACAGAAAGACGATCATTACCGCAAAGTATAAGGCGTTCCCCAAAGAGCATGTCTTTAGCAACTTTACGGTAGAATGGGCGGAGGATTATTCAACCGTAACCGTAAAGGCAATGTGTGAACTTCATGATAATGCCGTGGAAGAGGAAGAGACGATTCCCACGAAGACGAGACCTGTCTGGGCAAATCCGGGCGATCGATGCACCGAGATGGGGGATCTGGAATACTATTTTGAAAAAACGGATTTTCCGGAGGATTCCGTATTCTATACGGATCTGCCGGATGAACTTCTCACCACTAAAACGGTTGAAAAGGTCGTGGATCCCATTGGCCATGACTGGTCAGATCCGTGGTATACCCAGGCGAACCACACGGAATACATCGACGGCGGCATGTACCTTGTTCCGGAGTCCTATACAGGGAATGCCTATTGCAAGAATGACTCTTCTCACAAACTGGTAGAGAAGACTGATGCTGTGAAAATCATAGATGTGGAGCCGACGTGTGAAGCAATCGGTTATTGTCACTATGAATTCTATTTTGAGAATGAGGTTTTCTCCCGGGAGCCATCCAAGCAGTATAAGGTAAATAGACTCGGCCATGACTGGGGAGAGCCCACGTATAAATGGTCGGATGATCACAAGACGGTCACTGCCACAAGAGTATGTAAAAGAGATTCGTCTCATATCCAGACAGAAACGGTAGACGCGACAGAGACGATCATAAAAGCACCCACCTGTGAAGAGAAAGGCCAAACCAGGTTTACATCCGCTGATTTTGAAAACACGGCATTTGAAAAGCAGGAAGTGACCATAGACACGGAAGCCCTCGGACATCTGTGGAAATACGATTCCTGCCGCTGGAGTGAGGATTATTCCACGGTAACCGTCAAAGCCGTTTGCGCAAGGGATGATTCGCACGTCCTTGAGGAGACCGCCTTAGTGAAGGAAGAAATATCGGAGCAGCCGGACTGCACGAAGACCGGCCTCCGCATATTGACGGCGGAATTTGAACATGAGGTATTCAAACCGCAGACCCTGAAGCAGGAGGTTCCGGCTCTTGGCCACGACTTTGGTGAGTGGGAGGAAAAATCGGATGAGACAGGGCATTACAGGATTCGGCAGTGCGCGCGCTGCGATGAAACACAGCGATTGGAGATCGCGGACGAAGACTGTGAGCATAATGATCTGACCACGATCCAAAGGGTCGATCCCACCTGCACGACAGACGGCTATGAAGAATACTATCAGTGCAATTTCTGCCACCAGTATGTTGTAAAAGAAGGCGATGAAAAGATAACACTGACAGAAGAGAATATCGACGACTATATCCAAAAGCTGACGATCCCTGCCCTGGGCCATGACTATGGTGAGTGGGTAGTCGAAGCTGAACCCGCCTGCACCAAGAACGGGCTGGAACGGCGCGTCTGCTCCAGAGACAGTTCTCATGAGGAGATCAGGGAAACCGCGGCTCTCGGGCATACGCCGGCTGCGGCTGTTCGGGAAAATGAGACTTCCCCGACCTGCCTCACCGAAGGTTCGTACGATGAGGTAATCTATTGCAGCACTTGCGGGGAGAAACTGTCCGAAGAGCATGTGGTGGTGGAGCCTATTGGGCACAACTGGGGCGAGATCACCTATACCTGGGCAGACGACAACAGCACCGTGACCGCGACGCGCGTGTGCAATACTGACTCGAGCCACGTTGAGACTGAGACGGTTGACACGACATCTGAGATCACCAAGCAGCCGACCTGCGCGGAGAAGGGCGAGACCACCTATACCTCGGCGGCTTTCGAGAACACCGCATTTGAGGTGCAGACCAAGACGGAAGAGATGGCAATCGACTCCAACGCTCACAGCTGGGGAGATATCAGCTATGCCTGGGCAGACGACAACAGCACCTTGACCGCGACGCGCGTGTGCAAGAATGACTCGAGCCACGTTGAGACCGAGACGGTCGGCACGACATCTGAGACTACCAAGCAGCCGACCTGCACGGAGAAGGGCGAGACCACCTATACCTCGGTGGCCTTCAACAACGAGGCCTTTTCCGTGCAGATCAAGACGGTGGCCAACATCGAGGCGCTCGACCACGACTGGGGCGAGTGGACGCAGACACAGGCGCCGACCTGCTCTGCTGTGGGCAAGGAGGAGCGCGTCTGCAACCGCAATGCGGATCACAAAGAGACAAGGGACGTGGACGTTGACCCCAAGGCGCACAAGTGGGGCGAGTGGACGGAATCGATTCCGGCGACCGAAACGACGGAAGGCGAGGAGACCCGCGTCTGCGAGCACAATGCAGAGCACAAGGAGACCCGCCCCATAGCAAAGCTTGACCACGTGCACCGGCTGTCCCATGTGGATGTCAAGCCGGCCACCTGCACGGAGGCCGGCAACATCGAGTACTGGGTGTGCACGGAGGGTGAGAATCCCTGCGGGCGGTACTTCGCGGATGCGGAGGGCACCGAGGAGCTCAACGCGGAGGAGCTCGTAATCGCTGCTTTGAACCACGCCTGGGGCGAGGTCACCTACAAATGGGCAGACGACAACAGCGAGGCCACGGCCACACGCGTGTGCGAGCATGACGCGACACATGTAGAGACGGAGACCGCGGATGTCACCTCCGAGATCACCAAACAGCCGACCTGCTCCGCGGCTGGCGAGACAACCTACACCGCCATCTTCGAGAACCCCGCCTTTGCCGAGCAAAGCAAGACGATAGAGGACGTCGCGATCGATCCCGATGCGCACGCCTGGGGCGCTGTAGCCTACGAGTGGGCAGACGACAACAGCAAGGTCACGGCCACGCGCACCTGCGCGCATGACGCGACGCACACAGAGACCGAGACCGTGGAGACAAAATCCTCCGTGACAAAGGAGCCGACGGAGATCGAGGAAGGCGAGCGGACCTACACGGCGACCTTCACGAACCCGGCCTTCGCAAAGCAGACAAAGACGGAGAGTATTCCGAAGAAGGACCCGGTCAAGCCGGACCCGGCAAAACCGGATCCCACCGATCCGGAACCGCAGCCCGCGCCGAGCGGGAGCGTCTCCTACAGAAACACCGAGGGCAACGGCACGCAGTGGACCAAGGGAAGCGCGGCGACCGCAGACTTCACCTTCAAGCGCTCGGAAAACGACAGCGAGACCTTCTCGCACTTCATCGGAATCCAGGTGGACGGCAAGGATGTCGCCGCGTCCAGCTACACGGCGGAAGCCGGCAGCGTCATCGTAAAGCTGAAACCGTCCTACCTGGAGACGCTTTCTGTGGGAGAGCATACCCTTACGGCGCTCTTTGATGACGGCAACAAGGCAAGCGCGAAGTTCACCGTCGTTGCTAAGAAGGCGAGCGGCAACAGCACCACCACGAACAGCACGACAAAGAAAGCAAATGTTGTAAATACTAGTACGACTGCCCCAAAGACCGGTGACAACAGCAACATGCTCCTGTGGATCACGCTCCTTTGCGCATCGATGCTTGTTCTCTTCAATGTGATCAATGCTCGCAGACGAAACACCATGGGGCGCGGATAATAATTCGCGCACAACAAGGTATAAAATGATTGATGCCTCGCAGAACAAATCTGCGAGGCATCATACTATCAACTCATATCACATCTATCCGGCTGCCGTGTTTTGTTATATCATGTTATTAGAAATGCTTTCCCTTATTTTTGCCCTTATTAGTGCTTATGCATCCGTCTTTTGTTGATAACGTAATATGAATCCTAACGGTGGGCAGACTATGATAAACCCTTTGTTTTCAAGGATTTCGCAGGAGTTTAATAACATCCTACGAGCTATGAGGGAAGGTAAGGGAAGCATAAAACTCAAATCGCAGTTTGTGGAGGTATATGGAATGAAAGATTTAGATAAACATACATGCCGCATAGCGCTGGTCCAGGCTGAACCGGTTCTGTTCAATAAACAGGAAAGTCTGAAAAAGGCCTTGGGTTATATTGAAGAGGCGGCAAGAAACAAAGCGGAATTGATAGTGTTCCCTGAACTGTTTATCCCGGGTTATCCTGTTGGGATGAACTTCGGGTTCAGTGTCGGCAAAAGGACTGAACCCGGAAGGGCGGACTGGAAGAGATACTATGATGCCTCAGTCGTGGCCGGCGGAGAGGAGTTCATTCAGCTTGCGAGTGAAGCGAAAAAGCGCGGCGCGTATATAAGTATCGGATTCTCGGAAAGAGATGCGGTCGGAGGGACTTTGTACAACAGCAATGCCATCTTCGAACCGGACGGAACATATAAAGTGCATCGCAAGCTAAAACCCACAGGGTCAGAAAGACTGGTGTGGGGAGATGCTGATAAAAACTTTTTCCCGGTCACTGAAACACCATGGGGACCTATAGGCAGCCTTATATGCTGGGAAAGCTATATGCCGCTTGCCAGAGTCGCTCTGTATCAGAAAGGAATAACGATCTATATCTCCCCTAACACAAACGATAACCCTGAATGGCAGGCGACCATCCAGCACATAGCGATAGAAGGCAAATGCTATTTTATCAATTCCGACATGATAATCAGAAAAGAGTCATACCCGGAGGATCTGAATACCAAAGCCGAGATAGCAGCTTTGCCTGACATGGTGTGTCGCGGCGGCAGCTGCATAATAGACCCTTACGGACATTATGTTACGGATCCGGTATGGGATGAAGAGACGATAATATATGCAGAACTGGATATGGATCTTCCGGCTGCATGCAAAATGGAATATGATGCAGTGGGGCATTACGCAAGGCCGGATGTACTGCAGCTGACCATAAAAGATATATAAATTCAAGTTGATCGAGGTGATACCGCCATGCCAGCAAGCGTAAGAAAAATAGCAAAAATCAGGAGCGGCGGCCAGAGCGGTGTCGATAGAGCTGCCTTGGACTTTGCCATAGAACATGGAATTCCCTATTGCGGGTGGTGCCCAAAGGGCGGATGGGCGGAAGACTATTCGGATCCCCCGGGACTGCTGCGAGATTATCCGGAATTGCAAGAAACCCCTTCTTCCGGAACTGAGCAGAGGACAAAGTGGAACATGCGTGACGCAGATGCGATCCTGACAATCATTCCAGAGAGTTCGGCAGAATCGAAAGGCACAGAAGTTGGTCTTGAGGAGGGCGAGCATCTTGGCAAGCCGATGTTCACAGCTTCCGGGCTGAAAGATGTGCCGGAAATCCGCCGATGGATCAGTACGCTGCCGAATGGAAAAGAGCTGTGCGTGGGCGGTCCCAGAGCGAGTGAGTGTCCGGAAGCGTATGAGACAGCGAAGGCAGTCCTTACAGCAGTCCTGCCGGTTTTTGATACGTCCGGAAGACAGGCTGAATGAATTCAAAATTCTGAAAATCTGGAATTCTACGCAGAATATATACGATACAAACTGAAAAATGAAAGCATTTTTTGGCGGGTTGTCGGTCGCAACTGACAGCCCGTTTTAAATTGCGATTTTTCTCTTGCGCGACGAACATATGTTTGATATGATGGGCTCACAGGAAACGAAAGCAGCCTGCTCACGATAGAAAGCAAAACACTTGGAGGTGCCCTATGCGACACAAAGACCCGGAACTGATGAAAAAGATCAGGACTTATATTGGCGAATTCTATATCGAACACGACCGTACGCCTTCTACGACGGAGATCGCAAAGTATTTCGGCATCGCGAGGAGCACCTCACAGAACTATCTTGTGGCGATGAATGAAAGGGGGCTTCTCTCCTATCAGGGCGGCAGGCTGGTCATAGACAAGATGGATAAACTCCGGACAGACCGGCAGCAGGCGCCTCTGGTCGGCAGCGTTCCCTGCGGGGAGCTGACCTATGAGGAAGAAAATGTTGAGTGTGTAACGACTCTCCCGACGGCGATCTTTGGCGACGGTCCGTTTT
>Ga0326511_10001242_pt1 | contig 21483 bp, 16 predicted proteins | sample 0_2496_0518_D_FD_203701 | JGI IMG/M metagenome (GOLD analysis project Ga0326511, IMG submission 203701) | Bovine rumen microbial communities from UC Davis, California, United States - 0_2496_0518 | ecosystem: Host-associated > Mammals > Digestive system > Stomach > Rumen | place: USA... | reverse complement strand
GCACTAATTGTCATACCAGAAGCATTGAATGTGAGTCATATTCAAGTTCAGGCTATTGCCTTAGCGGCTGTATCTCTTTGAGTGGTTGTCCATACTCAAGCATTTGTTAGCTTATATACATAAACCTCATCTAATTGATTAGCTGCTGTACTATGACTACTTCTGCTTCTATAATATTGAAATTCAACTTCTGTAGGAGTTCATTGTCAAGCTGTATAAGCCATAAACGCCATTCTATATCCAGAGCTTCAAGATGAAACTTTACAATATACTATAGCATTTTTATTATACGCGTCTAAGAAATCTTGCCACGTAGATACTCAATACTCAAGAACAACCATTTTAGTTCAAGCTTCACTCCAATTTGTTCAATCGTATGTTTTTAATACATCATTAGTTGAATCGTACCACACCATTCATTCTGTTGGGTTTGAAGGTGCAGTAGAAGAAACTATGGTATCATGTTGATCAACATATTGTTTTGTTGTAGGACTTCATGGATATAATGGAACATATGGTGTTGACGGATTTAAGTCTGTATCAAGATATGCAGATAAAGTTTGCGATGATATTGTTATTGAAGACACAACTCGCCTTGTTCAATTAAAATCTCAATCAAATTTTATATAATCTTGAGATTGCATACAACGACCATTAGCAGATTCATAACTCGCTATTTCCGTTGGTTTGAATATAATTTTCCTTGGTATTTTAACCATAATATATTTTACATTAAGATATAAACATTATTTAGTAATAAGGTTTTATTGACTAAACGTTTGCCATATAGAATTATCAGCAATTATATATGATCTATCTCAATAATTAATAATAGAATTTCCTCAAGTAGCAAGCCAGTCTACTGCAGCCTGAGCTGTTGCTAAATCTTGATCGCTTTTTAAGAAGAAAGTTTTTGTATTACTTTCATCTATTTCGACATCTCAGGTCTTTCAATTAACTGAAGAAACCAACTCTTGTTCTTCTCAGTTTATTATAAATTTTTTTACCTTCATTAGTTATTATGTTAATATGTAAATTACCTTGTAGGTCGAAGTATGCCTCGGTGAGGTGACGATCCGTTAATAAAACCTATTAGGACATTATATGTATCTATAGTTCGATACCTTGCATTTTCTCCATCATCTGAAAGCTTTCTATTATATAAATGTCATTTATTACCTAATTTTGTAACATATTCATTTGGTGCTTTATTTAATTCAGCAACTATTTCTTGTGGAGTTAGTTGTATTAATTTTTCATAACTTAATAAATGTAAGTGATTATCTACAATAATATACAAATTTCAATCACTCTCTTTGTTAATTGACATTCCATCATACTCACTTTGAGTTTTGAATAATGCTTTATTTCATAACTCATGTTCTTCTCAATTAATTGCAACTGATTGTACCTTCATTTGTTATTGATAATGATGTAAAATTATTATTTTGGTTGATTCCATAAAGAAGATTCTGAATTCCAAGCTGCTATTCTTATCCAATTATATTCTAAGTTTTTTCAATTCATATATCATTCAGAATTATATTTATCATAATATTCTTGTGGATAAATATTTAATTCTTGTATACATACATCACTTCATGTGTCCTGATATAAATCATACATTTCTTCTATCTCTAAAAGTGGACTATGTCTATCAATAATGAAATAAGTATTTCAATCAGTCAATTTAGAATCAGGAAGTTCGTTATATTCAGAACGAGTTTTGAAGAATGATTGATGTCATCATCATCAATCTTGCCATTTGAATTGATCATCATTTTTATATCATAAGTTTTTACCATCAGATGGTTCATTAAAACTGTTTACCCTTCGTGGTTTTAATTTCGTAGTATTTGCCATCTCATTATATATTTATTATAAATTAAACATTTGATATAACCCAGATTAATGCCTTTTCAGTTGATCATAAATTAGTAAACGTTATGAGTCAATTTACACATGTATAATCTATTGTAGGGAATAGAACAGTTCATGAATCTGTAAATACTAATATAGAGCTATCAGAAACTGGTTCATGTCATAATTGATATGATGTAGCTCATTGAGTTGTTGTTTCATAATAGAAGTTTAATCATACAGAAATATCTATGTTTCAAGTTCATAATAAGCTTTGATTGTTAATTGTTTTTATATTCTCTCAGCTTATTAATTTAGCCTGTTTAGTATCTAATTGATCTTTTACGACATGACTTGATGGATATTTTGTTGAGCTATCAGTTAATGTTGCAGTATCTTTATTTGATGCATCTTCTTTTGCTAACAATGCATCAATTACAGCATGGCTTGAAGGATATTTAGATACACTATCAGTTAATGAATTAGCATCTTTGTTAGCAACATCTTCTGGAGTATATCATAAACTATCTTCTTTTTGAGATAATAATGTATTAATTAGTGAACTTGATGGATAATGATCACTATCATTAACTAAAGTATTAACGTCTCTATTTGCTTCATTTTCTGGAGTATATCAGATAGCATCTTGTTTAGCATTCCATGCAGCCTTATCTGCAGCAGTAACAAATTTATGAGTAGTAGAACTATCGCTAATATCATCAGCATCAAGCACAACAATTCATGTTTTGTCATTTACAGATACAATTGTATTTCATGCTGGAATTCTATCCCAACTTGCTCAGTTATATATTATAATATCTCATACATCAAAGTGTACTCATCAATGAGTTCATTCTGTTATTACTTTATAGAAGTCTCATTGAGCAGGATCATCTGGATAACTAGAAGATGGTTCCCATGTTCATTTATAATGCATTCAACTAATTACAGAATCTGGCAATTCTGACGTAGGCACTTTTCAATCAATATCCAATGATGCATATCAATTAGGCTGTCATTTTTCAGATCTAGCTTGATATTGATATAATGCAGAATCTGGCAATGTTAAAGTTTCTGTAACAGTTAAATCTCTAACTGTCTCAGTATCAACTTTAGAAATATTTATTGTTGCAGTATCTTCTACATCTAATGTATTTAATGTAGTTTTTCATTCTACATCTACATTCTTTTGGAATTCTGCATTTTTTGCAACTGTCATAGTTCAATCAATTCTTGCGTTACCCTCAGTTGTTAAATTTCAATCAACATTCAAATTGTAATTTATATCTACATCATCATCAAATGTAGCTTGTCATCATACTCATAGAGTGTTTAAATCAGTATGTCAATTAAAATCAACATTAGAATTTGCAACTAATGTATCATTCATAATAACATCTTCATTAAAAGTTGTTTTATCAGCAAAAGTACCATATCAAGCGACATTTAATGTATTAAGATTAGACACTCAATTAACAGTAACGTTTTGATCGAATATTGCATTTGCATTTGCATTTAATTGTCAATCTAAAGTAGATACTCATTCTACATTTAAAGTGTTTATATTTGCTTCTCATTCTATATTAACATCAGATTTAGCATCAATATCAGTATTAAATGTATTTTTTCAATTAAATGTTGCACTTCAATTAGACGTGAAAGATTCTGATACTTTAGACACTACAGCATCAAGATCATTTATATCTGCTTCAGTAGCAGTTAATGATGTTATTGTTGAGCTATCTACAGTCTCAATATTTATATCTGCAGTTCATATTGTACTTGTTGTAACAGTTTCAGTTAATATTGTTGCAGTATCTATATTAGCTGTATCAGCATCTAATTGATCAACAGTTAAATCTTGTAAAGATAATGTTTCCCATCATTCTACAATATCTTTAATATTTATAGAAGCTTCTTTTTCAGAACGTTGTCATTCATCATCTATATAAACAATAGTTCATTTTAATGTCTCTCAATCTTCATCAAGAGCAAATTCAAATGACTGAATAGATGATTTACTTTGATCGATTTTATCCATTAGATGTTCTAACGCCTCATCTACTTTTTTAATAGATGCAGGTCGTTTTTGGATATCCTTAGAATTAAATGTTACGTTGGAAGCGTCGACTCCTCAATCGATTGGATCTCATAGACTCCAAACGAATTCGTTATCGTTGTCCCAGTTAAGAATAGGAACATAAGATTTATTACATTCTATACTTTCGTAATCACAACTGTTTACAGGAAATCCGAATAGTTCATTCCATAATCCAAACATTGTTGTTTATTTTACAATATAAAATTAATTAACTGCTACCCAATCAGCATAAGATGTTGTTCATGTAGATACATATAATTTTAAATGTTCAGTATCAACATAGAATAAACCAGCAGCTTCTGGTGCTTCTGAAGGTGCGTCTTCTCAAGTAGAAACAAGATTAGTGATTGCCTCGTGGTCACTTTCATCGTTTGACGTGAGCACTGAGTCAGCCTCTGCAACTTTCCATTGTCGAGCTTCATTGTCTGTACTCCATTCTAATTGAAGTAAATATTTTTTTGAACAATTAGGATCGCATTGAAAGATACTATCGTCGATCTCTACTGATTTTATAAATGATGCATTTTCTCCAAACATGTTTGTAGTTGGTTAGAATTTAAAATAAATGCTATAATTATTATAAAGTTTTTTTGTTTAAAATCTATATTTGTATGTTCATGGCACGTCACTAATACGTACACAAGTTATCTGAGTCTTTGGTCAAATAGATGTTTGTCATCCTGTTAATTCCAAAGTAATGTGATCTAATGGCTCTTGTCATACCATTCTATGGTCATTTAAGAATGTAGAACATCTAACCCAGAATCAGATTCAGATTGGATTATCTTCTGATATTCAACTGAATGCTATTGTATGTGTAGTATTGAATGACATTATACTAAGTTCAAGATTTCTTTCTGATCAATCATATCATGCTTCAGGATTGTTAGGATAGAAATCGTTTACATAGTCTGTATATTTTCTTCAATCGTATTTGAAGTCAGTCCATTCAATTTCTCATTGTCAACCATTTGTTAATAACAATCATCATCTTGCCGCCTGTAATCAAGCTTCAGTGATATTACGTAATGTTGAATTACATGTTAATACATATAATCATGGTCTTGTTAGCATGAACAATGTTGATCAAGTTCACTCTAATATATCATCAGTACATGATAGATGTCAGCTTCAATTAAATATCCTTCAAGCTGAATCATCATTATGATTAGTAGCATATATACGAACTCATTCATCATCCATAGGAACATCACAGCTTCATCCGTCAAATCTCCATGAAGCGAATGAATTATTATATGCACATATTGTATCAAATGCGTTTGATTCTTTATCATATACAACATAGCTGTATCTTGAATCAGTACAGCTGTTTGGTTCTACTGCAATAACTCAGCTTCAGTTAGTAACCAATAATCATGGACTAGGATATGTATCAGGAGTATCAGTCAAATCTTTGAACTTTAATCCTGTTTTTGTAGCGTCCCAACCGATACACATTGTATGAAATGATCATGCAGTATTCTCAGTTAATGTAATAGGTCAATCAGAATCACATACTAATAACTTATCTCTAAGATATCATGGTTCTTCATCACCAGCACTGATAGCAACTTTTTTGTCGTTATCAAGCCACTGAGATCTACAAATAGTTTTTAATGCTCAGTTTTGTCAGATTGCTAATATAGCATCTCAACTTGAACACTTTGAAGGTCGTCCAGGTAGATCCATTATATCAGTAATCTTTGGCTGGCAGTTAGGACAATTTGCTTCTGATCAGCAAGGAACTTCATCTGACATCAATGGATCTCATTGAGTTCAGTATTCGTTAGTCCATTTTCATATTAGTAAATATCCACAGGTATCGAATCACAATGCTTGCAGATTATCTCATTTACTCAAGCCGTCAGTAACGACTTTGATTTTATCTCATCCATACTTCATAATTTATGCGAGTTAAGGTATAAATTATTTTCCAGCACAAGCCTGGCAACTAGCAGCCATATGCTTCATCTTTGCAGAAGCAGAGCTTTGCTGTGCAGGTCTTCTGATTTTGTATGCCTTTCCAGGCTGTAGTTTTTTGTTGCTAGAGGAAGCAACGCTTTTCATTTGATTAATTGCTGTCATCTTGTGGCTTTTTAGTAAGAAGTAAAAGTTTTCTTAATTCAGCTTCGCTGATTGCTACCTTCCCTGTCTGCTTGAAGAACAGTGCAATAGCATCATCTTCAGCTAATCATTGATAATCTTTTTCATCAAGGTCTCGTATTTCCCTTCACATAGACTTCGGATCCATGGTTCATGTTTCAGGATTGACTTTGTATCAATGAGCAATCTTTCGCTCACGTATTTCCTGAGGGGTGCATGTACATGAACCATTACATTTGCACCCTCAGCATCTTATACAATTTCACATGTGTCGTTATAATATAATATAAATTATTTTCTTAATGAATTTGCATCAACATATTTAGTATTTCATTTTCAATCTCTAAACATAACGTATCATTTATCCGTTAATTGATATGTAATAGTATTAGGATCTAATCATGAATTCTTCATCTGAGTATTTATTTTAACTCTATCTAATTCATTCAAACTTTTTACTGGTTCTGGTTCTTTTGGAGTGACCTTAGGTATATAAGTTGTGTCTAAAGATGGAGTGTTAGGCATTCAAGCCGTAGATCACGCTAATACTCTGGTATCTGGAATTCAAACAAACATATTAGATTCACCATTTCATTTACCATATTTCTCAGCCTCTTCTTTAGCTTTTTGTAATTCCTTTTCGTATTCACTAATATCTTGAGGTTGGTCTTCAGAATTGTTATTATTATTGTTGTTGTTATTATTATTGTTATTATTATTATTTTTATTCTTGTTTACCAATGAATAAGGATCAAAGATATTACTTGTTCATCTTGAAGATGTTCATCTTGATCATCATCATGAACTTCAATATTGAGCTTGTCTAGTTTTTTCATTCTCAGCTGCTTCCATATCAGCAAGAACCTGTTGACGTAGATAGTTATCAGCATTAGATTGAGATAGCTGAGTATATCATTGGTTAGAATTCATTCTAGCCTGTTCAAGATTATTTATTGTAGCTCTTGCATTATTAGCAGCTTCAGCTTGAGCCTGAGCATTTTGTAAATAATTTCTTGCTCTTGCTTCAGCTGTAGATTGTGTAGATGCTCATACTGCTCATGCATTAGCATTGATTATAGCATTCTCACTTGAGTTAGCATTTCACAAAGCATTGATATAATTCTGATTATCTCTTCTCGTCTCTTCAATCATTTGTTTATATGCTCTTTCATCTTCAGCTTTTGCCTTTTCAAGTTCCTGTTGTTTAATATCATAGATTCATTTTAATGTATTAACATTTTGCTGTCATTGATTGAATGATTGAGATAGAGATTTAGCAGATGCATTTGTCTGAGTTAGATCTTGCTTCTCACGTTGAAGACTTGCCAATCTATCTCTTAGCTGACTCAATGTTGGAGATGATGGATTAGATTTCTCTAATTTACTTATCTCATTAGTAACCATCTGTATCTGCTCATCCATATTAGATATCTTTGTAGATGTATCAGCAACTACACTATCATATGGATTAGAGTTAACGGTTTCTATTAAAACATCAGCCATTGCTTTATATAATTATTAAATTAAAAAGTCTTCTAAGTTTCCAGCAGGATTAGGCATTTGTTCTTTTTCCTCTGGCATTTCAGCACTGACAGCAGATTCTTCAGCTGGCATTTCTTCTTCAGGAGCAACTTCAGGTTCTGATACTTCAGGAGTTTGTGGTTCAACACTAACAGCTTCTTGCTGTTCTTCTGGAGATAATCAATCCAATATAGCAACCATTCTTTGAGCATTGTTTGATAGATCTTGCCTTGCTGCTTCTGGATTATAAAGAGTTTTCAAGATGGCGATATCTTGTGGCTGTAATTGTGATATTACACTTTTAATTTCGTCCATGTTTATATAATAAAGATATAAATTAATATAATACTATTTTTATTTTCACATCATTCAAGGTAAACTCTCTTTTGGAGTGGTTTGATAATATGGTGTGTTAGCGAGAGAATCGAAGTTATTATCCATAAACATCCATCATATCATGAATCAACAGAACTCTATTTCATCATAATTGTTAGCGATCAATTCAAAGAAGAAGTTCTGTCATTGCTGTCAGATATTAACCTTCATAGTTGAATACTTCGCTATATTATAATGGTATTGAAAGCGATCACTTCAGAAATTTTGTTCATCTGGTTCTGGTGCTTTCATTGTACATCCATTGCCATCAGGTTCGCTAGCAGGCTTAGGATTACAACATGTATCAGTTCTATATGTCATAGTTGGTTCATAATCACAATACTGTTCAAACTCAGTTTTCTGAGTTCTATATTCGTCTTTGATTAATCAAACTCAATTTCAACTATACATTCATATTCATATAGGCATTCAACGCATCAAAGCTTCAACTCTATTCATATCAGTCTTTCAACTATCTCTAAGTTCATTTATGATATTAACATAGTTAACAGTATCATCGAACCTATTCATTTTAATAGTTGTTGAGAATCATCATCAATCAGCACGGAATTTGAATATAGTATCTTTAGATATTTTAGAATGATATCATATTGCAGCTTTAATCCATAATACTTCCTTCCATGTGAACCATGATGTATCTCAGAAGGACATAGATATTATTTCCTTAAATGGTTTTTCAACTGGAACTTTTTTATCATCTACTATTTCATATTCCCAACAGTCATAATTTCATGTATAAAGATATACTCATCTTCAGAACCAGACTCATCAATGTATTCATCTTATATCTATTCAGCACAGATACCATCGGTGCCAGTATTTAAGTTCATCTTCATATACAAGTATTTTAGTATTTAGAACTTCATTTCTTGAATCCCTTACATTTCTACTATCATTTATAATTATATATATTCTTGTTCACTCCTTACATAGAATAGCATTGTCTCATTGTGATCTATCAAGATTTCTGAGATCAGTGTTTATCCAGTGGAGTGACATATCAGTGGCTTGTAGTTTGAAGTGTGCACGATACGCAGCATCGGTTGTAGCTTCTATATCTAATTTGACAAATCTCTTTTTATTGTCAATCATATACATTTCTTCATTATACACTAACACTGAGTCTTTACTTCGGTATCACATATTTCTATCTAATACCTGTATATTCCATCTGTGATCTCAGCGTTCATCTGTTCAATTCTTATAAGCTATTCATATTGTATCTGGTCAGAATAGGAATACATAATCTCAGCAAGACTTTGCTAGATCTCGTCATCAGTACATGTTATGAGTCGAGTATATAGTTCATCATAAGCTTTGTCAGGTGTTTGAATGAGGACGCATAAAATTAAGAGTTCACCTATCTGTAGTGTATACAAGTCAATCGAAGTCTTCTGTGAGTGATGTAACGTTTGCATGTGATAGATTAGTTTGATACATAAATGTAAATCAATGTCAGTTCCATTCCCATATTCACCATTGATTCTTAGTTTCTTTTCATCAATAGAATGCTATTCATAGCTCTGCTCTATCATATACAAGTACATCTATTTCTGATTGATAATTTATAACTCATATTTTATTTCAATATTCGTCAAACAAATCCATCTGTTGTTTGTCTGTTATTCAGATCCATGAACCATATCACATATTATACCATCAGTTTTTAGCATCAAAGTTTCAAACTTGTAAAGCTTGTCAGACTACTGTATCATTTCCAGAAGATGATTCTTCGTCAGCATAATATAGCTGTACAAACTTTCATGGTACTAATCATTCAATAGCTTCACGATCAGTTCTGAATAATATTGAAGTTGTAGTTCAATCATTATACACAACAGTTCATGCGTTTAGATGTCTGAGTTTTGTCTCTTCATCAGATTGAAGTGTTGTGATCTTTTGGAATTTATGATATGAACATGGAGTAGTTTGATATGTTCAAAGATATTCCCAGTCTCAATTACATACATCTTGAGGCGTAGGAATACAATCTATATAATCTCATTTGTGACACATATATACTTTTAATCTATCTTGAGCATTATTTATTTGCATCAAGAATCTTTTTCAATTAACAACTTGATGATCAGTAACTATGTAATTTACATATGAAGATATCTCTTCTTCTATCTCATCACATCTTTTAAATCATTTACGTTTTCTAATTCAAAAATAAGATTTATCTCATTTCTCTAATCTTGCTTGTGAGAAATTAGTTTCAAAACCAGTATTCATTTGTGGCATCTTTACTGGTTCAGTGTTGATTAATTTATGATATGTTAGATTTACATTAGATGAGAACTCTCAAATTGAATATTGAAACGGAGCCTCAAAGAACTGTATTTCATTTTCTGCTGCCATTATTTATTTAGTTATGAACTAAAATGTATTGGCTGATGATGTTGCAATAGCTGCACGTTTTTCAGCTTCCATAGATCTGTCTCTAATTTTTGTAGGAATGTTTACTTGCAATCAATCTAATCAATCAAGGATACGGTCACATATCGCAAGATAACTGGCATCATCACTAGCACGAAACGATAAATATCCCATCACAGTAAAGGCTGCCACAGCAAATACCAAAGCAGGGATATAAGCATCAGGAAGAGGAATTTCATCTGTAGGACATTTTACGTTATTAAATCGTGATGTATATGTAATATATACTTGTTCACATTTCTGGCATCAGCAACATACATCCTTTGGCATTTTAGCTTCAACATAGTTACCGAACATTCATCACATCCAGTTTTCACCTCAGGAGATTTTATATGTTCATGGTTCAAGTACAGCACCTGGAGATACTTGGATCATATCCAATACTTTTTCTACTGAGCAACAACAGTTGTTTAATTCACAACATCTCATACATTTAGAACAGTATGAAGATTTATTACCACAACATTGTTCACGTTCTTTTTCTTTTCTAACGATACATTCTAATTTTTTACCACACCAGAAATTATTAACGTCAACAATTGGTCTAGCAGTAGTTCAATATAATCTTCATTGTTCATCACTCCATATTGCTTCAGTTCTAATTTGTCGATTACGACGATGTGATTGATAACAGTATATGTAATTCAATCACGCATTTATAGCTCACATGAATCATTCTTCACCATATTGTGCAGTGAATCATTGCTGTTTTACGAGAGGGAACAGGTCACGGAGAAATTCTGATACTGTATACATTTGTTATCTTTTAAGAAATAAAGATACATATTACAATAACTATAATGTTTAGAATAAGTTTTTCAATAAAAGAAAAAGCTATCTTGTGATAGCTTTCTCTTGGACATATATTTAAGATGATATTTTATCTTAGTATAATCCTTCAATGATTCTCCAACATCCACTTCTCATTCCTGCATGGATAAGAGCGAATCTTGTAGAGATTTGAATTGTTGTAGGACATCCAAGTTTTCCAACGTTCAAGATGTTAAGATCTTCAACTTTGAATCCTGGTACAACATTATCGAACATGATAGTTGATCCGTTAGATACAGATAATCTTTCATATTCAGGCATCCACATTGAAGTTAATCCCTTAGGCATTACAACAGCGAATGACTTGTTAGGATAGTAATACTGTAAGAAGAAGTCAGTATAGAACTCTACTCTTCCGTAAACTGTATTAATATTCTTAACTTTGAAGCTAACTTCATTCTGTTCATCACAGATAGGCATACATGCTGCGTAAGATTGCCATGCTGGATTTAACTTAGTTAGAGCAGTCCAGAATTTGTTGTTTCCTGCAACTACTAATGTTTGATCGATACCTTCGATAATACATTGCTGTGCTTGCTCGAAGATGTCTAGCAAAGCTCTAACTTTAGCGATATCAGAAGTTTTCTTTCTAAGATCGTGGATTATGTTCTTTCCATTAGCTGCTTCTCTGTAGATAGCTGGAAGGATACCCATTGTCTGAGCTTCCTGAACACCTTGGATTTCCTTAACGTTCAATCCTTTCCAGAAAGCGTTACCTACATCTAAGAACAATGATTTATATAATGCTTCGAATTTAGCATTTACATAATCATGTGGTCAGTTAGGAGTAGCATAACATTTATTCAATTCTTCTTGAGTGAATGTTAATGTTCATCCGAAGTATTGATAGAATGATTCGAAGTAATCAGTTGGTTCAAGAGCAGCACCAGTCTCGAATCTTTCACAAGATGCGATTAAGTGGTAGTCTCTTAAAATTCTGTCACCATCTTTAACAGATACAGGGATGTTGAAAGTGATCTGTAAGTTAACAGGATCGATAGCTGTAATCTTAGCTCTTAGTTCAAGAGTACAACAAGCGTCAGCTGTATGAGGATTGTCTCCTTTTTGAGCTGTTAATTCGCTGTTTCCTTCAGCACTCTCATCTTGTTTACCATCAGTTCCTTCGTGGTTCAAAGACCAGTTGAAACCGTCTGGTAGATTTCAAGATGTAGCTGTATCTTGAGGATTGTTTGAATTATAATCAGTAGCGTAAATAGTCACCATATCATTAACGAAGAATTTTCTTAATGAGTCTAATGATTTTACTGTGATTACATTAGTATTAGACTGATCTCCATCAGCGAAACATTCAGGGAATGATTCAACAGTCTCTCACCATTTTACTGAATACCCAGTCTCTGTAAGAGTTGTGTACTGAGGGACGTTTTTGAATTGGAGGATTTTGCTGACTCCACCTGATGCGTTTTGGTAGTCACCGTATGTGAACATCAAGTATGGAAGTGAAGCGTATTGTCCGTATTTACATACCCATTTCCATGTGAGTAAGGGAGTCTGACATAATTTATTTACAAGGTCTCATACCTTATATGAATCTGTCCTTTGGTAGTTAACCAATGATGGTCATAATGGACATTCTGTTCAAGGTGCTTGTCAAGTTCCACAACCTGTCGTACACCCTGTAGCGTATTGATCTGCTGCTGGCATTTTAAATAAGTGGTTATAAAACTAAATAAGGTAGTCTTCTAAGCTACCAGGATTTTGAGTCTCGTTACCACCTGTTGATTGTTTGTTCAATTCAGGGTTTGCATATTGTGTCGTATTTGGTACTTCGTAGTCCACAGCTTCAGGTTTCGCCTGCCTCTGAGCACGTTGAAAGTACAGGTCATTAATATTCTGTGATAGATCTTGTCCAGTAAGATTTTGTCGTTCATGCTGAAGTAAATTAAGATAATTCAATTCAGCTGCTCATCATGGAGTTTCAATAGCCGCTCTTCTCAAGTTCAACAGCTTTGTCTCAGCCGTGTCATTGACAATATTAGCAGTTGATTCCAAGTAAGCTAATTTTGATTTCGTGTCTTTAAGTTCATTCTGAAGTGATCATATCGTTGACTTTAATATATCATTTTCTCATGATAATGCAAGATTATTTTTATAGGTCTCACCATACTTCTGTGTAATTTGCTGAAGCTCTTGTTGAGCCTGCTGGAATTCATTCCAGTGTTGTTGCCATTCTTCATAAGAAATTTCTTCTCGATTATCTGGATTTTTTGCAGCTTCTTCTTCGGCTATCGCCTGAGCTTTTTCTTGCTGAGCTTTCTCGAGCGCTGCAATCCTAGACTCAAGATCGTTCTGTTCAGCTTTCTGCTCTTGCTGTTGTTCTTGTTGCTGTTCTGGTTGAGCTTGCTGTTGATTCTGTAAGTCCCTTTGAATAGATCATGCATCCATGAAATTAGGATTAGGATTAGTATTATCCATGATTCTATCAACTTGATTAACGATTTTAACTTGTTCATCTAATGATTTACCAGCTAAAGCTTCATCCATTCATCCAGGTGTTCACTTAGGGTTTCACACTGCAACCTTATCAACATTAACTAAATAGTCTTCTATTGCACCTGCATTCATCTGAGTTGGTGATTGTGGTGCAGCTGTCGTTCATACAATTGAATTTTGGCTCGTGCTTCATGTAGAAGCATTAGTAGCCATAGTTACGTTTCATTCCATGTTTCGTATAATTTAATAATAAAAATATTTGAATGCCACCTACGCATTCACTACAGTAGGTGGTATTTCAAAACTTTCTCAAGATGGTTCAGTAGCTTGTAATACTGCTTGCGCTTCAGCTTCAGCTTGTTGCTGTTCAGGTGTCAATTCTCATTGTCACTGTTCAGCTTGCATTTCAGCCTGTGCTTCTTGCTGTGCTTTAGCAGCTTCAACTTGTGCTGCAGTATCAGCTTGTGCAGTAGCAACTGACCATTCTTCACGAATTCTCTTATATTCGTCTGGAGATAATACAGCTCAGTCAATATCAAGTAATTCAGCAACCTTTTTGATAATAGCTTCTTGATCAATGATATAAGCATTTCTTGCTGGATCTTGTCATAGCTGTTGTCAGTATTGCATGAAGTTCTGGATATCTCATAGCTTCTTATTCTTCGTATAATCTGCTATCGATGAATTACTATATCTGATTGTGAAATCGTTCTCCAAGTCTTCGATGGAGATTTTCTTGAAGACTTCTTTTCACTTTTCTCACATGATGGAAACAATTGATTTAGGTGGGAGCTTAGTTTGAGCGAGTTTGCACCAGATCTTAGATGTTGCATCCAGAGATTTTGATATAGAAGATACAATAGGTTTCAAGACTTCAAGGGTAATTTGGACTTGATAGTCTGCCGCTCTTGGCGATCTTTCAACTCCTTGTCAAGCTCACGCTCAAGTATATCTAGTAATTCCCGAAATTTGGCTAGCCATTTCGTAGAGCGATTGAAGCATAGAAAATCCATTCGATACATCATCTCAGAGATCCACTCTCTCAACTTTTCCTTCTCATAGATTCTTAATGATCTTATACGGTTCCCAATCAAGATATCACGTTTCGAATCACTCAATTCGTTGTGCTCAAGTAGACATATACATTGGATTAAAGTGCCTTTTAAGATAGTCGGCGTATCAGTTATATACGAGGTCATAGAGTATTTGGATAGAATATAAAAGTTGGCATATACCATCATTAACTCATTGATTAGCTGATATTCATAATCATAAATGTACGAATGGAATAACTCATCCATATGGATTATCTCAATCATATAATACATATCCATTCCTACAAACTGTTAATGTATCCTTTGTCCAGTGTTCATATGTTTCTCATTTATCTTTTAAGTTCTGATTATCTAATCAGTAGATATCTGTTTCAACAAATCAGAACGAATTATTCTTTAATAGATGTTCATATTGCTTTAGATTTCTAAACTTAGAATAATCTTTATCAAAGAATAATCTTTTATTTCATTCTTTATTTATATAATCAGATGTGCTATCTGGTAGATCTATAAGCCATCACCATCTAGCTTTAAATTTATTTTCTGATTCGATTCTTCTCCAACCGACGAATTCAGATTCTTCAAAGTCTCTATGAGCATCATATATTATTTCTTCCCATGGTATATACTCAGCAACAGCATTACACTTTTTGAGTTCATACCATTTAGTAGAAGCCTTTCAATCATTATTCTTAGAATCAGTAATCCAATTCTCATATTCATCGGCTACATTCATATCTACTCTCCAGAATCAATCTCATGTATTTACTGCATCCTTTGCAGCTTTTTTGATATTAGAATCAATATTAGATGTAATGTAGCACCATTCATTTAAAGCTTCAACTGACTTCTTTGGAGATCGTTCTACATCTTCTCAATTTATTTTTACTGTATATTCTTTAGCTCAACTAGGAGTTGTAGCATATACATCAATCGAGAATTCAGAATCAAATATCCTATTATATAGTGCATCAGCAAATGTCCTTGTTAAGGGAGTGATTATATTAGATCTCCATGATTGTCACTTCGTCTCCAATGCGAATGCTCTATCACCAGCATATCAAATATATTTTTTATATCAATCTATTTTTCATCACCAGAAGTTTTTATCAAAGTAATCAAACACCGTAGGGACTAACGAATGTAGATACTTAGCCGTCTCTCAATTCTGGTTCTCATTCATTTTAGTGATGAGTTTGATATCAACAACTTGTTGATCACGAGCTTTTCTTTTCTTCAGATATTTCTGAAGTGATTGCTGTTCAGGACTTGCTTTCTTTGCCATTTAGTTTTTACATTATAAAGATAAAGGTTATCAGATTTTACCTTGATTCGAGTTGAAGAGATTAACTACGAACTGTGCATCTTTTCAACCGAATCATTTTAGTTTCATTATATACTTGACAGCGTCAAGTTGTGTCCTATAATCTTCTATTAACTCACCAGTCTTTGGATTAGCTGTAACTGCATTATCCATGATTTCTTTAAGCTTTGAAATGAGTGATTGGTCATCGAGATCATTCTCATCAAATAATTGCCTTACTTTTTCCAAGCTTAGCGGTTGATCCTTTTTCCCAAGGCTTAATGTTTGTTGTGAATCAGCTAACTGGATTTTTTGATTTGACTGTAGTCTTAGAGAATCCTCAGATGTTGAGTGGAATGTCTGGAGCGATTCTTGAGGAAATGACATTATTTCGATAGCTTCTTTGGTTCAAGAAGTAGAATTCTTTGGGACTATAATTTCAGGCGTAATTACGTTTTCAGGAGTTTCCATATCAATTTGCTAAATTAGATAAATTTTTATTTCACCAACTGTTAAACGCATTAGCTGGCTTGCTGTAATAATCATAATTTTTCTTTGTGTTTTTTCAATAATAAAGACTACTAGATCATTTATATCATTTTGAATTCTTTCATAATATAGTTTTTATTACATCAGCGTCATTGAGATAGTCAGTTATAAACTCATACATTCAGTTATTATTTTCAAATACATCATATAATAATCATCTAATTTGATTAACTCATTCTTCATGTAATATATCACGGAGTCATTTATTATCTTCAGTATCTTCTGATAATACGTAATTCCATAATTCAATATTCTTAGTTAGATGTGGAGCTAATATTAATGCAATGTCAGCTGGGCTCTTACCAGAATCTTCTAAAGCCTGTGCTAATAGCAAGGTTGAATCTATTAATTGTGCAGCCTTTGTATCATCAAAGTTACCATTCTCATCCATACAACTTCAGAACTTCTCTGTAAATACATTTGATAATTCATATCAGTTTGTATTTCATAATACCATCTCACTTTTAGCAAGGTTATTAGCCCATAGTGCAGTTCATAATGTTCATGAAGTTTTGAGATCTGCATTCATATTCATAGTTCAATCATCATTCAATAAGTTCTTGAATGGATCATATTTCTCATATTCTGGATGATTCTTTAAGAACCATTGTCACATTAGATTAGAATATTGTCTTCTATCTGCTAACCATAATCAAGTTCATAATTCAGAAGCAACCTGATTCTCAATCGCCTTTATTGCTTCCTTTTCTTCTTTTGTAGAAGATGAAGAATATTGGAGTCAAACACTTTCCATCAATTGTCTTTTTCTATATTCAGCAATTAGTGCCAATCATTTTACTCATGTTGATTCTTGAAGCCATGCAGCAGAAGCAAGATAATCTGTATAAGCCGCTTTCGCATGATCTCACGAATCATCAATAGCCTGAATTGCTAATTTAATATTCTCATATATAGGAGTTCATTCAAAGAATGTTTTTAATGCTGTATCATATATCTCAAGATCTGATAGTCATGGATTAGCGATTATAGCTTCATCCATATCTTTTTTAAGCAATGTCTCAAAGTAATCAATCTCACCTTTATTGTATTTATTATCTCTAACTCATTCTTTATAACTTGCTCAATATGATTGTCGATCTTGTGTCAAGTTTGTCCATACATATTGCATGAACTCTGGATCCTTTACCATTTCTTCAGTAAAGTGTCCATATGTCATTGTCAATATATCTTCATCAGAGTTCCAATCAAATAACATTTTATCAGCTCTTCAACTATCATATAATGAAGTATTTCATTCATCTTTTGCTAATCACTGTAGCATTCTAGTTGTAGCGAATAAGTCTACGAATCTTTGAGCCCATCATCTATTAGCTCATGATTCAATTCATTTAATACGTCAGAGCTTAGTCATCGTATCACGAATCTCTATAGGAGATCAGAAGATAGATGTATCATCATTAAGATAACTCTTTGGTCAATATGCTCAGTGTGAATGTACATAACTAGACAATTCATCATTTGTATAATATAGAATTCATTCAGTAGAATCCATTATAGCATCATACAAATTAGTAATAAATGAATCTTCATTGAAGTCATCATTATATGTAGCATCAATAGCAGCCGATCACATCTTTACAAGATACATTGATCTTAGTAATGGTTTGACAAAGTTCGTCAATAATGAGTCAGCAAATATATCTCATTTAGATACTCATAAATCTTTATCTTGAAAATAATTACTATACTCAAAATAATCTCTAGGAATCTTGTATAAAGCTTGAATCATAGGATGTGCCATTTGTAAAGCCTGTCATGGTAGATATACAACAGACCAGAAGTTTTTAAATGCACATCACCAACTGAGTTCTCATTCATCATCACGACATGCAATGTTTCAAAGTCTATATAGATTTCTTACTCATGCCATTATTCTCATGAGTTCTCTTGAGAACTCTTCTTTAGATACAAGTTCTCTAGCACATTCCCACGACATAGCGATTCATCATCTTTCTATTCAGCGAGTATATCTTCTGATAAGCCAATTACCTCAGATACCATTATATGCATTATTATACATTTCTTCTTTAGGAACTCATGTGATAGCAGACTTCAAAGTATAATAAGCATCTACTCATCATCACGCTAATGTATGAATTGTATTGTTAACATATTTAGTTGACCACTGTGTCATCCAATGTCGCATTTTAAGTATAGAATTAACAGCAGCATTACCAATTCATTTCTTCCAGTTAGGTGAATCTGATTTTAAATCAAGTCAAAGATTTAACTGTGATCATCATTCTATGTTAGGGAATCATGTTATATTAGCCATCTTCTGAAGGAACGTAACAAGTAATTGTGTAGCTCTTTCTTCAGATGGAACTCTTCTTCAATCTGGCATTGTTTTATACAAGAACGAATCAAGATCTCAATTGATTCATAGTTCTTGCATAGCCATATCCATAGCGATTGATTGATAACTTCATCTCCAGATTGTATCTCATAATATGTTCATTGGTCACATCAGTAACCATGAGATTCTTTCATCATTTAATATTGAAGCATTCTTATTTGAGTAATCTTTGAAATCTAAATCTTTAGTTCAAGTAGAAAAATAATTATTTATTCTCTCCTTCATCCAATCTAAGATATTATCAGTTCAAAGTTTGAAGTATCAATTCCTTAATCACAATTTCTGTAAAGCATTATTTATTTTTTCTTTATTATTCTTTTTCTTATACGACATAACATTCAATCATCAAGTTGTTAGACAACTCAATCATATCATAGATCCTGAAGCAACATTTAATAAGTATGAAGACAGCTTTCATATAGCACCGAACTTCAATAGCCAGTTAACTGAATTGTTTACGAATCATCGATTCTGATTCATATCAGTTGCTTTCATCAAAGTTCTTATTGAATGTCTATACAAATTAGGATTTTGTAGTATAGGATTGTTTGATCATGTCTCATCTGAAGCAAATAGCAGTCAGAACATTCCCTGCATTTTAGCATCATCTTCGTTATATAGATCAGTTATTTTGTATTGAACTATATCTCAATTTTGTTTTCTGAATGGAATCTTTGCTCATACAAATCAATCATATACTCATAGGAATGCGAATATACTATTGTTTCATTGTCAACTATCAGATATCATTCATAATAATCATCATAGTCAAGTCCATGTTTGTTTTTTTTCTGGATCTATATTTTGTCACATTATACCAAAGTTGATACATGTTCTCATTAATTCATATAGATTCTCATTCGTATTCATCTTAGCTGATTGTAGAAATGCTTCTAACGAATCAGCTAAGTCAATAACGAATTGTTGTTCTACTGGAGTTAGATTTTCATTCCAATCATTCTCAGTAGCTTTAGTTGATATTGATGTTATGTTTTTATAATCCTTTCAAGGATGTGCATTCTTATTTGCTATATATGCGTTCAATGCTCATTGAAATTTCAGACACTCTTCAGAACTTCATGTTGTAGGAGATACTAAAGATTTCCATATACCAGTATATGTACTCTTTATTTTACCAACTAATGGATTCAGTTTTTTATATGCATTAACCATTAACTCTTGCGAATCTCTCAATCATTGATAATCTTGATAGATAGAATCAACGTTTGAATAATCTTTAAATGCTCAGAAAGCCTTCTCTCAAGTTCATTGAGAGAGGACTTCTGTTACTTTATAATTGTAATTACAAGCATTAGTTACCATTAGTTATTTATATTATTATATAAATTATCAACCACAATTCTCTTCATCAGCAATATCATCAGCTAGTCATTGTATGTTTATGAAATTACTATCTAATGAATATTCTACATTATCTAATCAAGATGTGTTTTCTCTATTCTCTATATTAGCTACACGTTCAATAAAGTTATTTACATCAGCTTTCAATTGATCTAAATCAGATTCATCTCTATTATTTATTCTTCATATTATTGATTCATAACTTTTGTTCAATGCGTTTGGTGTATATTCTTCTCATTGCTCACGCATCAAAGATCTATATGTAGCTTTTTCAACATCAGCAATAGTTAATTCTTTTCATTTTTTATCTTTGCTTCATTTATATCTATTATACAATTCTTGAATTATATTTTTCTCATAAGATTCTGAATCTGGTATGAAATATTGATTATCAGTTCATATTCGAGTATGCCTTTGTCATGCCTTATCTAATACTCAAGATACATCTATTTCATCTATTCAGAACTTTTGTAATCATTTAGGATTAATTCTAATTTCACTTCGTACTGTTGGTTCACGTTCTTGATATAAATCTTCATCATTCAATCTTGAAAAATGCTCATCTACTTTTTTACGAAGTTCATGCCAGAATCTATTTACAACTCATTCTTTTTTAGATTCAGTCATTTTAGATGTATCAAGCTTTTCAAAGATAGTTCATCTAGTTCTATCATTTGTCATCATATCTTTAACATTTTCTGCAAGACTAGCATTTATATTTACTCAATTTCATGCAAATGATTTATAATCTTGTATTAAGAATCATTCTGGACTTATTACATTATTATCGAATTGATAATTGAATATTCTTTCAACTTCCATTTTTTCAGCATCTATATCAAGAGTTTCTTTCTCTTGTCTAGTCCTTCTTTCAATTCGTCACTTAGTTGTTTTTTGTACCCATCTACCATTGACTGGAACCATTTTCATAACCAACTTTCATTTATCTTGTAGGATCTGTGGACGATACACTTGTCACTCAGTTGCTATTCAATCTTCTATTTGCATTCAATACTGCTTGAAATCGTCTAATGTAACTATCTTATTTTGCCATTTGGTATTTCACCAAATCCTATAATCGTTTTGTCATTCTTTTCAATCCCAATATTTATATTCTCATTTTTCATCTCTT
>Ga0326511_10001240_pt1 | contig 21488 bp, 15 predicted proteins | sample 0_2496_0518_D_FD_203701 | JGI IMG/M metagenome (GOLD analysis project Ga0326511, IMG submission 203701) | Bovine rumen microbial communities from UC Davis, California, United States - 0_2496_0518 | ecosystem: Host-associated > Mammals > Digestive system > Stomach > Rumen | place: USA... | reverse complement strand
TCGGCGTGCTCGGTCAGTATCTGCTTTGCACGGGCGTACTGCTCGTTAATCATCTTGAGCACCTCGTCGTCCATAATCTTGGCCGTCGTCTCCGAGTAGGGGCGCTGGAACTGGTACTCCACATTATTATAATAGCACACGTTGGGCAGTTTGTCGCTCATGCCGGCGTAGGCTATCATGCCATAGGCCTGCTTGGTGGTGCGCTCCAGGTCGTTCATGGCGCCGGTGGAGATCTGGCCCACGAAGAGCTCCTCGGCAGCGCGGCCGCCCAAGAGCGAGCACATCTCGTCGAGCATGGCCTCCTTGGTCTGCAGCACGCGCTCCTCTGGCAGATACCAGGCGGCGCCCAAGGCCTGTCCGCGCGGCACGATGCTCACCTTCACCAGGGGGTTGGCAAACTCGGTGAACCAGGAGATGGTGGCGTGACCGGCCTCATGGATGGCTATCGAGCGCTTCTCGGCCTGCGTCATCACCTTGGTCTTTTTCTCCAAGCCGCCGATGATACGGTCAACGGCGTCGAGGAAGTCCTGCTTGCCCACCTTCTCATTGTTGTGGCGGGCGGCTATCAGGGCGGCCTCGTTGCACACGTTGGCAATGTCGGCTCCTGAGAATCCGGGCGTCTGGCGGGCCAGGAAGTCGATATCGACGTTTTCGTCTATCTTCAGCGGCTTCAGGTGTACGACAAACACCTCCTTGCGCTCGTTCAGGTCGGGCAAGTCCACGTGTATCTGCCTGTCGAAACGACCGGCGCGCAGCAGGGCCGAGTCGAGCATGTCGGCACGGTTGGTGGCGGCCAGGATGATGACACCGCTGTTGGTGCCGAAGCCGTCCATCTCCGTCAGCAGGGCGTTGAGGGTGTTCTCGCGCTCGTCGTTGCCGCCCATAGCGGGGTTCTTGGAGCGCGCACGGCCCACGGCGTCGATCTCGTCGATAAAGATGATGCAGGGCGACTTCTGCTTGGCCTGGGCGAAGAGGTCGCGCACACGGCTGGCACCCACGCCCACAAACATCTCCACGAAGTCGGAACCCGACATGGAGAAGAAGGGCACACCGGCCTCACCGGCTACGGCCTTGGCCAGCAGTGTCTTACCCGTTCCCGGAGGGCCTACCAGCAGGGCGCCCTTGGGTATCTTGCCACCTAAATCCGTATATTTCTTGGGGTTCTTCAGGAAGTCCACAATCTCCTGTATCTCCTGCTTGGCGCCAGCCTGTCCGGCCACGTCCTTGAAGGTGATGCCCAGTTCGCCGCCCTTCTCATACATCTTGGCCTTCGACTTGCCCACGCTGAACACGTTGCTACCGATGCCGCCGGCACCGCCGCCACCCATGCGCCGCATGAAGAACATCCATAGGCCGATGATAAATACGAAGGGCAGGATGTTGTAGAGCAGCATGTTGAAGAACTCGCTGTCGCGGCGGTTCTCATAACTGAAGTCGCCGGTGAACGTCTTGGCCTCGCGGGCCTCGCTGACGAAGGTCTCCACCTGATCTACAGAGCCGATCTCCACCTCCAAGTAGGGTTCCGCGCCCGTCTGCTGGGTGCTTTTCTGGAACACCTCGCGTATATACTCCGGCTTGACGTACATGCGGAGCGTGTTCTGCGTCTTGTTGACGACGATTTTCGAGGCATAGCCTTTAGCCACCATCGCCTTGAATTTCGAGTAAGTGGCAGTTTTGGCGATGCTGCTGTTCTGCGGACCTCCGCTTGAGAAATAGAGCAGGGCCAGGGCCAGGATGGCGATGGCGTAAATCCAGTTCATGTTAAACCGGGGCATGTTCATCTTCGGCCCGTTGACATTGTTGCTTGCGTTGCTTTCCATCTTAGTCTATGTCGGGTAGGTTTGTCAGTTTTGCGTCATCCCAGAGATGCTCCAGGTCGTAGTAGTCGCGTACGTCGGGCAGGAAGATGTGTACCAGCACGTCGGTGTAGTCCATCGCCACCCACTGGGCGTTCTCCAGGCCCACCACATGGGCGGGCTTCTCATGCAGCTGAAGGCGGACCGTGTCGCCCACCGATTCGGTGACGGCTTCCACCTGTGCCGGCGAGTTGCCCTGGCAGATAATAAAGTATTGGCAGATGGTGCCTTCTATCTTACTGAGGTCGGCCACGACGATGCGACTGCCTTTTTTCTCCTGAATGCCCTTGATAATCGTTTCTACGAGCGCTTTTGTTTGTTCCATTAATAATATATATGTATTTCGGCTACAAAGGTACGGCAAATCGGGCGAAAAACAAAAGAAATGCGGATTTTTTGCGTTTTTTTTAATTTTTTCCCCGAAAAATTTGGTGGGTTCGGAAAAATGACGTACCTTTGCACCCGCAATCGAGAAACAACCTCTCTTGCACAAGGACATTGGGGTATGGTGTAATGGTAACACTGCAGATTCTGGTCCTGCCTTTCCTGGTTCGAGTCCGGGTACCCCAACCAAGAGAATCCGCTAAGTCACTGAAATCAGTACTTAGCGGATTTTCTTTATGTGATGTCTTGCGATGGGAGTGATGACCAACCCCAACGCACGCACCGATTACCAGAAGATGAAGCGCCTCATACAGCTCGACCGGCTGGAGCCGCAGCGCAAAAGCATCATCTACAAGATAGTCGAGGAGGGATATATCTACAGCCGGCTGGTGCCCTACTTCCCTGCTTCGGAGATGGTGAAGTTCGACAACTTCGTCTCCCTCCTGTATTATTATGGTATGCTCACCATCACGGGCGTTCGTGGCGACAAGCTCCGGCTTGGCATCCCCAACAACAACGTGCGCAAGCAGTACTACGGCTATCTGACGGAGGAGTACGACCGCATACGTCCTGCCGACCACTGGCGCATCGACCAAGCCTTCGACAGTGCCGTCTTTGACGGCGACTGGCAGCCCCTGGTCAGGACCATCAGCGAGGAGTATGAGAAGACGTGCGCCGTGCGCTGTCTCATCGAGGGCGAGCGCAATCTTCAGGGCTTCTTCACGGCCTATCTCAACATGACCAGCTACTACCTCACCGCCCCAGAGCTGGAGCTCAATCACGGCTACTGCGACTTCTTCCTGCTGCCCGACCTCGGGCGCTACCCCATGGTGGCCCACTCTTACATCCTTGAGCTGAAGTACCTGAAGCAGGATGCCACTGCTGAGGAGGCCGAGGCGCAGTGGGCGGAAGCCGTGAGCCAAATAACACGCTACGCCCAGGACGAGAAGGTGCGCCTGCTCTGCGGTCCCACGCAGTTGCACCTCGTAGTGGCGCAGTATCGCGGCTACCAGCTGGTAAAACTTGAAGAATCGACAGAGCCGGACATATTGGATTGATATGAGGATTTTCGGACCGTTCCGACTATTTCCTTGCAGACATCTCCTAAACAGTCTTTGAACTGGTGTCCGGCTCATTTGGAAACAACAAATCCCGTGCTTCGTCGAACGATGGCGCCGACGTGTTCTTGGCGGGTTCGACTAGTGGTGCATGCACTGCCAAATGAGCGTATGCTGCCTTGATTACAAACATTTCCTGGCAATTTGTCCAAATTTCCACCCCGACTTGCTTACAATCTCGGATATTTTACTTAAATTTGCACCCGATTATGAGTGAACAGCCAACAAACAGCATATTTGACACGGCATCCCAGAAGCACCAGAAGAACAGCATGAAGCGGCTCTTCATGACTCATCTCAACCTGGCGGTGATTATCATGGCCGCCCTGCTCCTGGAACTCACGGTAGGCATCATGTTCTACACCGGGCAGAGCATCTTACAGGAGTCGATGGAACGCAAGGTGAGCAGAGAGATGAGCACCATTCTCCTCAGCATCCGCAGTCAGCTGGAAAAGATCGAAGTGACGATAGACAATATGGCATGGGTAGTGAGCGAAGACCTTGCTGTTCCCGACTCCATGTTTGTCAATGCACGCCACATCGTGGAGAACAACCCCGCCTTTACAGGCAGCAGCATCACCTTCATCCCCAGCTATTACCCTGAGAAGGGGCGCTGGTTTGAGCCTTACGCCGTAAGGCGCTCCGACGGTAGCATAGAGAGCATGCAGCTGGGCTCGGCCCAGCACGACTACACGCAGATGGAGTTCTACAAGTCTACCTTTGCAAAGAAATGCGGCAACTGGTGCGAGCCCTACTTAGACCCCGACGGCGCACGCGAGATAGTCACCACCTACGGCGCACCCGTTCGCGATAAAGAAGGGCGGATGGTGGGCATGGTAGATGCCGACATTCCACTCACCTGGCTCGACAGCGTCGTTGTAAAGAGCAAGATCTACCACGCCACGCGGCGCTTCCTGGTCACCGGCAAGCGCAACTTGCTGGTCGGCGAGCATGACACCATCCTGCAAGCCGCCCTGGAGCTGCTGAACGGCAGCAGCAGCGAGACGAGCTACACGACGATGACCGATGACGACGGCAATAAGCTGCACGTGTTCTTTCAGCCCATAGGGGGCAAAACCGACTGGATGCTCATCAGCGCCTGCTATGACAGCGAAGTGTTCGGCCAGCTTCGCATGGCACGCAATATATTGTCGCTGCTGGTGCTGGCCACCCTGCTGCTGCTGGCCTTTATCGTGCAGCGCGCCATGCGCGGCCTGGCGCGGCTTAAGAAGACGAACATCGAGAAAGAGCGCATCGCCAGCGAACTGCGCGTGGCCAGCGAGATACAGCAAAGCATGCTGCCCCATAACCGCCTGACAGACAGCAGACTGGACATCAGCGGCTCGCTCGTGCCGGCACGCGAGGTGGGAGGCGACCTCTACGACTTCTTCATCCGCAACGAGAAACTGTTCTTCTGCATAGGCGACGTCAGCGGCAAGGGGGCACCCTCTGCCATGCTGATGGCCGTCACCCTCTCACTGTTCCGCTTTGCATCGACCATCGAGAGCGACCCTGCCAGTCTCATGAGGGCCATCAACGCCAAGACCTGCGAGGGTAACGACACAAACATGTTTGTCACCTTCTTTATAGGCGTGCTCGACCTTCAAAGCGGCATTCTGCGCTTCTGCAATGCCGGCCACAGCTGCCCGACACTGGTAAGCGACCGCCTGAGAACGGCCGACTGCAAGCCACACCTGCCCATCGGCTTGTTTGAAGACGTCGCCTATACGACCCGGGAGGAAAGACTTGACACCGGCACCACCATCTTCCTCTATACCGACGGACTGACGGAGGCGATGGACGCGCAGAACAAGCAGTTCGGTAAGCAGCGCATGGACGAGGTACTTGCTGAGAGCACCGGCGGCCGGCTGAAGCCCAAGGACATCCTCGACACCATGACTCTGCGCATAGAGCAGTTTGTAGGCGATGCCCAGCAGAGCGATGACCTCACCATGCTGGCCATCCGTTATACCCCTTCTGACACGAGCCGTAGTCCCGTCGGCAATGAGCCGTAGTCCCGTCGGCAACGAGCCGTAGTCCCGTCGGCAACGAGCCGTAGTCCCGTCGGCAACGAGCCGTAGTCCCGTCGATGACGAGCCGTAATCCCGTTGATTGGCTTTTTTTGCCGCCCGGCGAAAAAAAATGCCCAGATTATCAGATAATCCCAAAAAAATTAGTATCTTTGCAACCATCAACTAAAAAACGAGAAAAGAATATGGCTTTAACAGCAACATTGGAATTTGCCAACAAAGAAAGCGCCACCTACGCGCCACCCATCTCCGTAGTCGACTGCAGCTTCCAGTTTTCCCGCCCGTACAACGAGTTCCGCCCTAAAGGCGAAGCCCGCTGCAGCCACGTGGAGCTGACGGTTGTCGCTCCAGGCAAAGACGACCTCACACTGATTGAATGGTTCGCACGGCAGGAGCAGAAGAACGGCCGCCTGAAGCTCGGATGGCCCGTTTTCAGCAGTGAGGCCTCCGCCAGCGAGCAGACACTCAGTTTCGAGAGCGCCAGATGCTTCCGCCTCGTAGAGGAGTACGACATCAGCGCGCCGCGCCGCCGCCTGCTCAAGCTATCTGTCATTGCCGAGAGCATGAATATCGATGAAGTCAGCTTTTAATCCCCCCTCTCAGTTTGCGATATGCCAAAACTACAGATCAATAAAGAATTCAAAGCCGTCGTAGCTGTCGGCAATTTCCTTGAGAACAAGCAGCAGGTACTGAAAAACAACTGCATGATGGTGCAGCAGTTCTCCTACTGCTGCGAGCGCAAGCTCAACGAGGCCGGCGAGATCTATACGTCGATGAAGCCGGTCATCCTGAAGTTCTCCATCCGCGTGAGCTCTCCGCAGCATACCAAGCCCTTCTATCAGGCGCTGAATGCCTACCAGAGCCAGAACTACTCCTTCGTCTTCAACGGCATCTTCGACACTGCCAAGCAGCTCAAATCATTCGACGACGGCATGGTGGTCAATGCCTACGTCGTCGCCGTCAAGGAAGACTGCGACACTTCGCCCCTGGCCGAGCATGAAAGCAGACAGATTATCCTTACGGTCACCCTGCAGGTTTGCGCCGTCACCTATCTCGGCAGTGACAGTAATCTCAGTTGTACATTTATCAAATAAACGCACAGTATGGCTAAACTACAGTTAACGCTTCACGATGCCATCTTCTACGAGAGCACCACCGCCATTAAGGCTGATCCCGGCAACATCGTCCTTTCTACAGAGCAAGACACCAGCCGCATCTACCTCGCCGATGGCACCGACAAGACGGGCTACCAGATAAGCATGGTAGATTTCAGTTTCCAGAAAAAGATGTATCAGCCCACAGAGATTATCGCCAAGCTGCAGTTGAGCAAGGTGAAGGGCGACGCGGCCACCTGGAAGCCGGTGGATAGGGAAACCCTCGAGGCCCTCTTCGCCCACTTGCGCGTATCGCTGGTGGAACTGCCTGCCAGTGCCGGCACCGTGGCCAAGGTAGCCACTACCGACACGAGTGCCGACGATGCCAAGGAGGTGAAGCCTGTCGATACGATAGGCGACAGATTCTACGTCCACGAGATCGTGACCCATTATAAGCCGGCGGCCATGTACGTGACACTCAAAATCTACAGTCCCGACAAGCTGCTCACGCTGAATACCGCCAGCCGCGCCTTCGTCTCCAAGAAGCTGGGCGACGAGATACTCAGCACGGAGATACCCAAGTATAAGAATCCCTGGGAGATAAAGGCCGGCAAGGACAACCCCGGAAGCCTCTCCTACAGCACCAGCCGGCTCAGGGTGCTCCGCTACAAAAGAGGCGGCAACGAGGTGGAGCACATCTTCCCCTACCTCGTGCAGTACAACGAGAGTTTCTACGACATGCTGGCGCGCACCACCAACCGCTGGGGCGAGTTCCTCTACTACGAAGACGGTACCCTCAACGTGGGCTACGACAGCGCAGCTGAAGCCAAGCCCCTCGAAGGCTGGCAAGACCTGACCTACTGCGATGAGAGCAACAGCAAGCTCACCATAGCCTCTGACGGCATGCTGGCTCCGGAGGCCGCCTACGACAAGAACGTGCTCAACAACCCGCTCAAGCGCAACCCCATAGAGGTGAAGGGCGTGCTCGGATGCGACTTCGACCACGGCGCCGACGGCTGGATTATCAAGCAGTTCTCCTCCTTCTTTGCCAATAGCGACAGCCTCCCCACATTCCTGGGCAAGACGGCCTTCAACGAGGCCTACGCACAGCTCGAGACCAGGCTGCTCACCAGCCAGAAGAACAGCAAGATCGACAAGACATGGTTCGAGAAGGATGATGAGCACCGCGGAATGACCTCGTTCAAAAAAGGAGAAGAAGAGAAAGAGGCCTTCAACCCCTTCTCTGAAATCAACTCCATCTACGACGCCAAGAAGTACCAGGGCATCCTGAAGTGTGAGGAGACGGCCGCCCAGAGCGCCATAAGGATGGAGTTCGACACGACCAACCCCCGCGTCAGGCTCGGCCAGACAGTCACGGTGCAGGGCAACTCGTATATCATCGCAGAGGTCGGTGCCACGACGAAGCGCACCGTCAGTTACAGCGTGGACGATAATAATAAGGTGATACCCACCGAGGCGTCGGCCCTCGTCTTCGAGGTCGTTGCCCTGGCCATCGTCGGCAAGCAGTTCTACCCCGCCCCGCTGCCGTCGGGCCACATCCGCCTGTCGGGCCCGCAGACAGGCGTGGTGTCCGACTGCGACGACCCCCTTGTGGAGAACCGTGTGCGCGTGCTCTTCCCCTGGCAGGACGCTAAGACAGACGACGACAAGTACATCTATGCCGAAGAAGCCTCGCCCTGGCTGATTTACGCTACAAGCGGCGCCGGCGACAAGAACGGCATACAGAGCCGTCACCATAACGGCGACCGCGTGCTGGTAGCCTTTGCTCACGGCAATGTGGAGCGCCCCTTCGTCGTGGGCGGACTGGCCACCGACGGTAATACCGTGCCCACGGAGCTCAACGGTCTGAAATATGTGCAGCAGATGGCGATGGTGACGCCAGGCCTGCACTATCTGAAACTCAACGACGGCTCGGGGGCTGGACTGACGGCATTCGTGGGCGGGCTCTTCTCGCCGCTCTACGGTGTGCTCTCCACCCTCATGCCCTCCCTGAGCGGCAAGGACATCTTCTCGGGCTTAAAGTCAAGCGCGCGTTTCGAGGGCGGATTCGAGCTGGGCGACAAGTACGGCATGTACAATATCTCCGGCTCTACCGACGGGCGCAACGTCACCATCAAGTCGCCCTGGGGCGATGTGGCCATCAACGCCTTTACCGGCATCACCATCTCCGCACCCAACGGCGATGTCTCCATTACGGGCAAGAACGTGAAGATACAGGCCGGCAACAATCTGCAGCTCATCTCGGGAACGAATGTCGACTACAAGTTCGTCAATCGCACGGGTGTGAAGAAGAAGACTGCCGCCGCCTTCGCCCTCGATGCCGCCACTGCCGTGGCCAAGAAACTGGCCGCAAAGATCCAGATTATCGACCTGACGCTCATCCGCGATGTCGTCGAGGTGGTGATGCGCCCGGTAGAAGGTGCGCTCACCGTCAAGTCGAACCGATTCCTCAAGCTGGAGGCCGGCAAGGGCAAGGCCGACTATCCGCTGGCCGACCTCTATCTCGACAGCGCGAAAAGAATCGAGAAAAAGAACGAGGCAGAGGAAAAACAGCTGCGCAAAGGCATCAAGCTGCAGCAGGGCACCGTGGACCTCATCAATGCAGTGAGTACAGTGGCCGATGCCATCAACACCGAGTACATCGACCTCTACAACAATTGCTTCGCGCGGGCTGCATATTTCAAAGCCCAGAGCACCATAGATCTGTATAAAGACCTGGGCGACGACCCCGATGCCAAGATCTGTAAGACTTACGCAGAGCTGAAGGACACGTTATGGGGTGATGCCAAGAAACTGACTGAGGCTGACCTCGGATTTGAGGGAACCTTCGCCATCGACTCCGACCAGTCGCCCACAGTTGCATGCCTGACGCGTCATGGAGCAAACAATGCAGCCGAAATACCTGATGTACGGAAACAAGTTATCAGCGCTCGCAAGAGGGCGCGTGCCGCTATCCTGAAGGCAGCCAACGAGCTCCTTACCGACATCCGCAAATTCAAGGAGCTGGAGAAGGGCAAGACCAAGGAGCAGGTCATCGCCTTGATGCCCAAGATGACACACGATGCTCCCAAGGACTACGACCTCACCATGGCCAATGCCTTCGCCAAGGCCAAGCTGGGCGACATCATTTACTTCAAGGCTGCCGATGACAACATGAAGAATCTGGAGGCCAAAATAAACAAACATGGTCTGGACGACAAGAAGAAGATCCTCAGCCGCAAGGCCGCCGTGCTACTGCTTGAGGCCCTGGGCTTCAAAGACGAGTGGAGGGCCAACGGGGCCGACGGCAGCCCCGTGGCCAAGCCTGCATCCGATGCCGATTATACCAACAAGTGGGACGCCTATGTCAGCACCATCGTCAGTCTGCCCAAGCTGTCGGCACAAGAGAGTGCACTCGCCAAGACGGCGCTCGACAGCCTGAAAAGCCTCATCGACCTAAAGACCATCGTCGATATGAAAACCGCCTTCCAGGAGCGTAACTCCTGGGCCGAAGGCAAGAAGGGCAGCATCCTCTTCACCAGCGGCGGCAAGACCTATCAGCTAGGCTCCACTATCGCCTTGGCTGACGTGCCCGCCAAGGAGAATCTGACTGTTGCCGACGACGACCCAGCACATAACAATAATGCCGTCGCAGGTTTCCTGACTGAACTGCGCCAGGCATTAGTACAATTATAATCATCTGCAATACAACTCATCATGGGATATATATATGACGACTGGAAAAAACTGCTGGAAACCTATCAGCAGTGCGTAGAGAAGGGACTTGAGGAAATCCACCAGCAGAAGCAGGAGGTGCAGAAAATCAAGACCGACATCTTCAACCGCTTAGACGGCGGGCTATACTATCGCGACAGCAACCGCATCGTCATCTCTGCACCGGAGATTGTCATCGGCAATGTCGATAAGAGCGGCGATCTGCTCGGCACCAGCGGGCGCGTGGTGGTGAGAGGTATCGACCTGTCCCTCGAGGGGGTCGGCGAGAGCGGCCGTGTGGCTACCCGCGCCCCACACATCAGCCAGACAGCCGTAAATCCCGGCATCGACGGGCAGGAGAACGTCGTGTGCAACACCTCGGAGATTGTGTCACAGGCCGGCAGCATCGTGCTGCACGCCAGCGACAGCCAGGACGCCTTCGCCGTGCCGGCAGCAGCGGGCACAAGGGGCAGCCTGGCCATCCATGCCGACAATACCCTGCAGATGGAGGCGGCCGTATCCGCCGAAGGGCGGAAGAGCGCCATCGAGCAGCAGGTGAAGGCCCTCTCTACCCAGGCCACCGACCTGAAGACACGGATGAACAGCCTGAAGAAGAACCTCGACGAATTCTTCAGCCGCATGAACAAGATGCACGAGCAGGAAGACAAGCTGAACACCTTCGACGACTTCTCGCTGCGCGTCAACATGGTGGATATCGATGACATCCATCAGGAGATGAACACCCTGCTGCCCGCCCTCTATCAGACCACCATCGACTATATGCGCTGCGTGTCGCTCTTAGCCGAGGTCAACCGTAAGAAGAAGGCCCTGGAAACCGAGAAGGGCACCATCAAGACGGGCGACGACTTCAAGAAGAACGGCACGGGAGCCTCGATGAGCATCACGGCCGAAACCATCAGCGTGCAGACGGCCGACGGCGACGGCAACTTCCACGACAACGGCGAGGCCGGCATCAGCGTCCACACACCGCGACTCAACATGAGTATGGACGACGGCAAGGGCAAGCTCGTTGACGACGGATTCTTTGCCGTCAACGCCAAGAAGGTGTCGCTCACCGCACTCAACAGCAAGGACGGCAAGGCGCTCACCGCCGAAGGCCAGGTGGACATCAAGGCCAAGGACATCAGCGTAGAGGCCATCGACTATCAGATGGACGACAAGGGCATCAAGGACAAGGAGCTCACCAAGGACAGCAAGATAGCCCTGACGGCCAAGACCGTGGAGGTGGCCACCACCAGTCCGCAGAACGTGGAGCGCGACGACAAGGGCAAGGTGACCAAGGGCGAATACAAGGCCGAGGGCGACATCATCCTCAGGTCGAAGACCGTCAGCATGGAGACACTCGACTACGAGGTGGCCGACGGCAAGCTGAAGCCCAAGACGCTGACGCAGGGCAGCAGCATCGCCATGCGCTCGGAGAAGATGACACTCATGGCCGCCGATGCCGAAGGCAAGGCTACCGGCAGCATCGCCGTCAACGCCAAGGCCGTCAGCGTGAAGGCGATGGATGTAGATAAGGAAAAGCTTACCGACTCCGCACTCGCCTCAGGCAGTACGATGACCATTGTGGCAGAGAAGATGTACGTCGGCTCAAAGGCCAAAGACAAGAAGAGCAAGAAACTGCAGCTTGTATCGGAAGAACTCGGCGCTTTCGGCGACAAGACGATGGAGATACAGCAGGGCGACGGCAAGGCGGTGGTGCAGCTCTCCGGCGGCAATGCCTCCGTAGGCGGCAGCAAGACGCAGATTTATGGCGACACCACCATCAACGCCAAGGCCGACATCAAGGGCGACCTGAAAGCCCCGAAGGCCACCATCGACAACCTGGAGGCCAAGTCGTCGTTCAAATCGACCAACATCAGCGACGGTTTCGCCATTCCCAGCGCTCCAGGAGGCGGCAGCCTCAGCGCCAAACTTAAAGCAGAAGACGCCCCTAAGGATTAACCGAATAATTTCCAGAAATCATGAGAAGAGCAACAATATACGAATACGACAAGCTGGCAGAGAAACTCTCCAACTACGTCGCTGCGATGGGGTTCCGGTTTATGGACCTCTGCGTCAAGGCCGAGCCTGTGGCCCTGCTGTCCGTCACACCACTCATCGAGGGTGAGCCCAACAAGCTGGAGGACTGCGCAGAAATCGGAAAAACCGATGACTACCACTTCATGCTGATTCCCACCTACGACGAGGACATGTGGCCCATCCAGAAGGCCGTCATGGCCGCGCATCCCGAGTTTGAGCAGAAGATAGAGACAACCGAAGTGGACGTCCCCGAAGATAACAGCACGACGAAGACAAGAAAGGTGGCCTACCTGCTGCTGACGATGCCTGAAGTAGATGACGACCGCTTCGACTTGCTGAAAAACAGCGTGAAAGCCATCTACGACAACTGCAAGGCGAAAATGGAAGAGGCCAACGTGGACTCAAAGCGGAAATTCGCCGAACTGGCAGCAGGCGAGACACCAGAGAACCTGAAGATACTCAACGATGAAATCGACAAGCTCAACGAGGAATGGAGCACCCAGCGCGACAAAGTCTATCAGGAGAAGATGACTGAGATACAAAGCGCCTACACCAGGTGGCTCGGCGGAATGGCGCGCCAGGAGGTAGAGCACCTCCATAACGAGGACGCAAGGGGCACAGAGGCCACCTCGGGCATAAAAATGCCTAAGCCGGAAGAATAAACAACTCATTATATACAAGTAACAGTATGGAACTAAGATATGCCGAAATCGGCGACCGACTCACCATCGCCTTCATTGGTGACCTCGACAATGTCGCTACACCAGTAGTCACCGAGGAGCTGCAGCCCGTCTTTAAGCGCGACGACTGCGACATCCTCATCGAATGCACGAAGCTCAACTACATCTCGTCGATGGGCCTCAGGCTGCTCATTACGCTCTACAAGAATATCCGCAACAACGGGCACGACGTCTATATCACCCACATGAACGAGAATGTCCACGAAGTGCTCTACTCCGGCGGATTTCTTGACCTGATGAAGGAAGTGTGACACAACGGTGATATGGAGAGCGACAAGTGCTTACTCCCGGAGTCACTCAGACTGCCCTGCTCCAGCATGGACTATGGGCAGGTAATAGCCTTTGCTGACACCGCTGCCGGCTGTGCGGGTTTCAACGACGTTATGTCCCGACGGCTGCGCATGGCGATAGAGGAGGCTGTAGTGAATGTCCACTCCTATAGCGGCGCTACGTTCGTCACTCTGGATGCCAGCATCTGCAACCGGCAGCTGGCCATCACGATTACCGACGACGGCCGGCCCTTCAACCCTACAGCCCACGACAAACCCGACCTCAGCGTGTCGGCCGACAAGCGGCCGCCGGGCGGCTTGGGTATCTTCTATATGCGGAAAATGAGCAGCAGCATGGAATACTGCCGCAAGGCGTCTGTCAACATCCTCACCATGAAATTCAACCTCAACAGCGCTGCTACTGGATAACAGGGGGACGGTTCTTTTGTTAGCGCATTGTATTGCGCTAACAAAGAAACTTAAGTTATTAACCGGGCACACAAAGGGTCATGCCCTTCGTGTGCCCGGCTAATGCTTCCTCTGGTTTAGCGGATACCCATGCGGGCCTCTACGACGTTCACCACGTAGTCGCCCAGTTTCTCGCACTCATTGATAAGGTCCATATAGATGGTACCCACGGCGTAGGTGTACTCGTGGTTGTTCACATCGTTGATGTTCTGCGACTTCAGCTGGTTGCGGAAGTTGTTGATCTCATGCTCGATGTTAAACGTGCGGTTCACGTCGTAGGCTTCCTTTCTTCCGCCCATCAGGCGGTTCATCTGCGTGAGCGCCTGCACGGTAAGCTCCATCATCTGGTAGATGTGCTCATACTGCTTCTCGTTGAAGTGGTCCTCCTTGCCGTTGTACTTGCGCGAGATGGTACGGGCCATGTTGAAGCAGGCGTCACCGATAGACTCCAGCTCGCTGATCTCGCGAAGCATGGCGCGTATCTTGCCCTTGGTGTCATCAGAGAGGTGCGCGTTGCCCACGGAGTCGAGATAGTTGGCAATCTCCAGCTCCATGTTGTCGCTGATGCCCTCATACTTCTCGATGCGCGTGTAGAGCTTGTTGAACTCAGCCTCGTTGTTATCTTTTTTGCTGCTGCTGCTCGACGAGAGGGTGAGCAGCTCGCGCACCATGTCGAACATGCGCTGCATGCGCTCCGCGAACGACTGTATCTCCTTCTGGGCCTCAAGCACCGAGAGCTCAGGTGTCTTCATGAAGCCGGCCGTAATGAAGTGCAGGCGGAAGTCCTCCTCCTCGTCCACCTTCTTGGGCTTGATGACCCAGCAGACGAGCTTCTCAATCTGCGGGATAAACCAGATGAGGATGAACGTGTTGGCCACATTGAAGCAGGTGTGGAAGGCGGCCAGCACGAAGCTCAGCTTGGCGGCATTGGCCAGGAACACGCTCGTCTCCACCGACTCCTTTGTCATCGTGACATCGTAGCCCACCAGGCCGCACACGGCATCGACGAACGGGCGGAAGACGAACAGGATCCAGAACACCCCGAAGAAATTGAAGAACATGTGGGAGAGCGCAGCCCGCCTTGCCTGCGTATTGGCCGAGAGGGCGGCCAGATTGGAGGTGACGGTGGTGCCGATATTCTCACCCATCACCAGTGCGATACCCTGATAGATGGGCAGCGCGCCGCTGGAGCAGAGGATCATCGTGATGGCCATGACGGCGGCCGACGACTGCACGCAGAAGGTCATGATGCCGCCCAGCAGCAGGAAGATGAGGGTGGTGGAGAAGGCGGTAGAGTCGAAGGAGGCGAAGAAATTGAGCAGCGCCTGGTTCTCGCCCAAGTGCATCTCGGTGCCCGTGACGCGCAGCGTGCCTAAGCCCAGGAGCAGGAACGACAAGCCGAACAGGAAGTCGCCGATATAGCGGTATTTCTTCAGATAGATCAGGATGATGCCTAAGAAGAAGGCCGGATAGACGGCGCTGGTGATGTCGAACGACATACCGGCCGACATGATCCAGGCGGTGAGCGTCGTACCGATGTTGGCGCCCATGATGACAGAGATGGCCTGCGCCAGGGTGAGCAGGCCTGCGTTGACGAACGACACCGTCATCACGGTGGTTGCTGTTGATGACTGGACGGATGCCGTCACGAGCATACCCGTCAACATACCAGTAAAGCGATTGGTGGTCATTGCCCCCAAGACGTGACGCAACTGCGGTCCCGCCATCTTCTGCAGCGCCTCGCTCATCGACTTCATACCGAACATCAGCAGAGCCAGCGAGCCCAGAAGTTTGAAGATAATCCAGATAGACATAACTGATTGTCGTTTATTTTTTGAAGTTTCGGCCACAAAGTTAATAAAAAATCTTGTAATAGACCGAGAATTAAGAAGAAATTTACTATCTTTGCAACATATTTGGAACAAAACGAACGATATTTTATGGAACAGACCGTCAGAATTCATATCCGTAACATCGACAAGACCATCGACGCCCCGTCGGGCTCCACCCTCGAGGAGATTTATCAGCTCTCAGGCATGCAGATGGCCCACGGCCCCATCAACGCGCGCGTTAATAATAAGGTGGAGGGCATGCACTACCGTGCCTACACCCGGAAGGAGGTGGAGTATCTCGACATCACCACTCCCAGCGGCAACCGCGCCTATACCCGCAGCCTCTTCTTCGTGCTCTGCAAGGCGGCCCACATGCTCTTCGACCCCTGCAAGGTGTCGATCGACATCCCTGTCAGCAACGGCTACTACGTCAACCTCAACATCGGACACCCCGTGACGCTCGACGACGTGGGGGCCATCCGCCGTAAGATGAAGGAGATTATCGCCGCCGCCATCCCCATCCACCGCCACGAGGCCACCACGGAGGAGGCCATCGCCCTCTTCGACAGCCTGCACAACAACTCGAAGGTGAAACTGCTGAAATCGACGGGACGACTCTTCACAACCTACTACGACATCGACGGCTACGTGGACTACTACTACGGGTCGCTGCTCACCAACACCTCGCAGCTCTACCTCTTCGGGGTGGAGAAATATTACGACGGCCTGCTGCTGCGCATCCCCTCGCGCGAGCACCCCGACGAGCTGGGCGAGATGACCCACCAGGAGAAGATGTTCGGCATCTTCAAGGAGCACCACGAGTGGCAGGACATCGTGGGACTGCGCACGGTGGGCGACCTGAACGAGGTGATACAGAAGGGCTACTCCTCGCAGCTCATCCAGATCAGCGAGGCCCTGCAGGAGAAGAAGATAGCCCAAATAGCCGACGAGATAGCGCAGCGCACCAGGCACGCATCGCTCTTCGGAGGCCCAAACGGCCAGGGGGGCGTGAGGATGGTGCTCATCGCAGGCCCCTCCAGCTCGGGCAAGACCACCACCTGCAAGCGGCTCTCCGTGCAGCTGGCCGTTAACGGCATCAAGCCGGTGAGCATCTCGCTCGACGACTACTTCGTGAACCGTCAGGACACGCCCCTCGACGAGAAGGGCGACTACGACTACGAGCACCTGCACGCCCTGAACCTGCCCCTGCTGAACGAGCAGCTCAACGCACTCTTCAGGGGCGAGGAGGTGGAACTGCCACGCTACGACTTCCCCACAGGCACCAGTCAGATGAGCGGCAAGAAACTGCGCTTGGGACCCAACGAGATCCTGGTGGTGGAAGGCATCCACGCCCTCAACCCCGAGCTGACCGCCCAGATTCCCAACGAGCAGATCTTCCGCGTGTATGCCTCAGCACTCACCACCATCCTCCTCGACAACCACAACTATATCCCGACGACCGACAACCGCCTGCTGCGCCGCATCATACGCGACCACAAGTATCGCGGGGTAGATGCCCGCGAGACCATCCGCCGCTGGCCGTCGGTGCGCAAGGGAGAGAACCGCTGGATATTCCCCTACCAGGAGAATGCCGACGCGATGTTCAACTCAGCCATGCTCTTCGAACTGGCCGTCATCAAGAGCCAGGCGGAGCCGCTGTTAGAGCAGGTGCCCGAGAACTGCGAGGAGCACGCTGAGGCCTACAGGCTGCTGAAGTTCCTTCGCTACATCAAGCCCATCCCCGACACACAGATACCGCCCACCTCGCTGCTACGCGAGTTCCTTGGCGGCTCATCGTTCGAATATTAGACTTAAACCAACAATAACTATGCAACGATTATTTTTCCTCGCAGCCATCCTGATGGCTAACGCATTGACAATGAGCGCAGCAAAAAAGACAGTGATTGACCGCATCGAGCCTACCGACTGGTATGTGGGCATGAAGAACCCCCAGGTGCAACTGATGGTCTATGGACAGGGCATCCGCGACGTGGCGAGCGTCACGACCGACTATCCGGGCGCCGTCATCGACAGTCTCGTGCGCCTCGACTCGCCCAACTATCTGCTCGTCTATATGAACCTGCGCGACGCACAGCCCGGCACGATGACGCTCAACTTCAAGGGCGGAAAGATAAAGAGCGCCAAGGGCGAGAAGGTGGCCTACCAGCTGAAGCAGCGCGAGATGAAGGGCGAGAGCCGTCAGGGTTTCACCAATGCCGACGTGCTCTACATGCTGATGCCCGACCGCTTTGCCCAGGGTGCCAGTCACCCGAAGCAGATAGCCGGCATGCGCGCTTACAAAGAGGACCGCACGAAGCCCTCGCTGCGACATGGCGGCGACCTCAACGGCATCCGTGAGCACCTCGACTACTTCAAGGAGCTGGGCGTCACTGCCCTCTGGCTGACTCCCGTCTTAGAGAACAACTCGCCCGACACCGACAACGGCTTCTCCACCTACCACGGCTACGCCACCACCAATTATTATAAGGTGGACCCCCGCTTCGGCTCCAACGCTGACTACAAGCGCCTGTGCGACGAGGCCCACCAGAAGGGGCTGAAGGTGGTGATGGACATGATCTTCAACCATTCGGGATTTGAGCACCCCTGGACGAAGGACATGCCAGCCAACGACTGGCTGAACACGCCCGAATGGCTCAGTGAGGACGCCAGCGGCCGCGACCCGATGACCGGATTCACCGCCAGCAGCGACGGCTCGGAGCCCAAGAAGAGCAAGTACCTGCAGACCAGCTATAAGCTCACGCCAGTGATCGACCCGTACGCCTCGAAACTCGACATGAAGGAGACCGTAGAGGGCTGGTTTGTGCCCTCGATGCCCGACCTGAACCAGCGCAACCCCCACCTAATGCGCTACCTCATCCAGAACTCCTTCTGGTGGATAGAGACCGTGGGCATCGACGGCATCCGCATGGACACCTATCCCTACGCCTTCGCCGACGGCATGGCACAGTGGATGAAAGAGCTCAACGACGAATACCCCAACTTCAACACCGTGGGCGAGACCTGGGTGACCGAGCCGGCCTACACCGCTGCCTGGCAGTGGGACGGCAAGGACAGGAAGGTGACAACTGGCGGCACATTCGTGCCTCACTCCTCCTACCTGAAGACGGTGATGGACTTCTCCTTCTTCGACAAGCTCAACCAAGCCAAGAATGAGGAGACCGACCCCTGGTGGCAGGGCCTCAACCGGCTCTACAACTCGTTCGTCTATGACTACCTGTATCCCAACCCGTCGAGCGTGATGGCCTTTATCGAGAATCACGACACAGACCGCTTCCTGGGCAACGGGCGCGACACCCTGGCACTGAAACAAGCCCTTGCCCTGCTGCTGACGGTGAACCGCATCCCGCAGCTCTACTACGGCACAGAGGTGCTGATGAACGGTACCAAGGAGGTGACCGACGGCAATGTGCGCAAGGACTTCCCTGGCGGATTCCCAGGCGACACGCACAACTGCTTTACCCGCGAAGGCCGCACGAAGGCTGAGCAGAGTATGTTCATGTGGACAAGCCGCCTGCTGCACTGGCGACAGGGCAACGAGGTGATCAGCAAGGGCCGGCAGACGCAGTTTATCCCCTACAAGGGCGTGTATGTCATCGCCCGCCAGTATCAGGGCAAGACCGTGCTGACCGTCCTCAACGGCACATCGCAGGCAGCCACGATGGAGGTGGAGCGCTACGCGGAGGTCATCGGCAGCACCCGGAAAGCGAAGGACATCCTGACGGGCCGCTACGTGGAGCTCGGCCAGGACCTGCAACTCAAGCCGCGCCAGAGCCTCGTGCTCGAGTTCTGAAGCCCGGACAGTCGGAATATGAAATGCTATGATACTCCTGTCAGATGCGACAGGAGTATTTTTGTGCCTATAAAGATGAGGATGATGCCGCCCGCGAGCTCGGGCTTCAGGCGGCGGGCGATGGCATGCCCGTAGCGGCGGCCCAACAGGTAGCCCGCGATACTGAAGAGCACGGACACCAGGCCGATGGCCGTCAGCGGGAACGCCAGTTGCGAGAGCGCTGTATAGCCCGTGCAACTGAACGACACCCCCACCGCTAAGGCATCGATGCTCGTGGCCACGGCCAGCAGCAGCTGGACGCGCAGGCGAGAGGGGTCGAAGTGGGGCTCATCGCTGGGGCTGAGGCCGTCTTTCACCATCCTGCCACCGATAAAAGCCAGCAGCAGGAAGGCTATCCAGTGGTCGTAGGCCTCCATATACTTCTGAAACAGGCTGATGCCCAGCCATCCTATCAGTGGCATAAGTGCCTGGAACAGGCCGAAGAGCACAGCCATGCGGAGCATCGTGCGAGGCAGTGCCCGCATGGCAGTTGCCAGGGCATCGCCGCCCTGCAGCACGCCGCTGACAATCGACACCGCGAAGCAGTCCATAGCCAGGCCTACGGCCAGCAGAAGAATATCGAGTATGCTCATTGTTGCTTTGCTTTGTTTGTACGCTCTGCGCGCGGTGCAAAGGTACTAATAAAAATCCAAATCCGGGCAGTGCGTCGATAAAAAACACCTCGATGCTTGCGATATTCGGATAATCTTGCTAACTTTGCATCAAAATTGCGCGTGCTGACGCGATAAAGACATAAAGACTCTGCTAAAGAATGAATGACGTATCTGTGCTGCCCGTGATGCTGACACTGTTTGCCATCGTGCTCTTAGGCTATGTGGCAGGCAAATTAGGCTATTTAGGCGGTGATTTCGACAGACAGCTGTCGCGGTTGATTATCAATATCACCTGTCCGGCCCTGATTCTCTCGTCGGCGATGACTGGCGAGCTGCCCGACCGTGAGTTTATCCTCCCGCTGCTGCTCATCAGCGTGGTCACCTACGCCCTGCTGTCGGGCGTGGCCTTCCTGCTGCCCCGCTATCTCGCGCGCCGCCCTACCGACGAGGGGCCAGTGGGATTCGCCCTGCTCTTTGGCAACGTGGGGTTCATGGGCTATCCCGTGGTGGCCTCCATCTTCGGCCACGAGGCGGTGTTCTATGCGGCTGTGCTCAATGTGGTGAACACCTTCGCCGTGTTTACCATCGGCACGGTGCTCATCACCGGTCGTGGCGACATCGAGGGGTCGCGCTTCCAGAAAAAGGCGCTCTACTCCACCCCGATGCTCGCCGCCTACCTGACGATGCTGATTGTAGCTTTCGAAATCGACAGCATACCAACTGTCATCAGCCAGCCGCTGACGATGATTGGCAACATTACCGTGCCCTCGGCCCTGCTCATCATCGGCTCGTCGATGTCGCAGCTCTCCCTGCGCACGATGCTGGGCAACCGCACCGTCTATGCCACGTCGCTCTTCCGCCTGCTCCTGTTGCCTATGACCATCTACTATATCTGCCGCCTGCTGGGCTTCTCTGAGTTTGTGGTCAATATCAACACCATTGTCATCGCCATGCCCGTGGCCACTTATGGCACGATTCTCTGTCTGAAGTACGGCAAGGACACGACAATGATGACGGAGGTGACTTTTATCACCACCCTGCTGTCGATGCTCACCATCCCTGCACTGGTAGTGTTGCTTGGTGTCGCTGGCGCTTAGCCTCCTGAGGCAGACTGCCTGCCTTTATTTCTTTTTCTTGCGGGGTTTGCGCATGGCCCAGCCTTCCTCGCTGAAGTCGGGCTCTGGCCCGCGAAGGTCGCGGGGCACCTTTTGCATCAGGCTCCGCCAGTCGTCTTTCTCCCGCGCTGCTTTCGCTTTGGCTGGTCTCTCCTTGGCGGGTTTCTCCTTGGCAGGCCGTGCATTAGCCTTTCCCTTGCCCGACTTTCCCTTGTCCGCCTTTCCCTGGCCCGCCTTTCCTCTGGCAGACTTCTCCACAGCAGGCTTTCCGCCCTCATCGGCATCGTTGCAGCGCACCTGCCGGCCCTTGAAGCGCAGGCCAGTGAGCTGTACCATCACCTTGCGCGCATCCTTCTCAGGC
>Ga0326511_10001239_pt1 | contig 21496 bp, 10 predicted proteins | sample 0_2496_0518_D_FD_203701 | JGI IMG/M metagenome (GOLD analysis project Ga0326511, IMG submission 203701) | Bovine rumen microbial communities from UC Davis, California, United States - 0_2496_0518 | ecosystem: Host-associated > Mammals > Digestive system > Stomach > Rumen | place: USA... | reverse complement strand
CACGACACGCTTTTTCTCCAGTGCTACTATGATGAGGATTCGCTCTGCTACTACCTCGATACTGTGGCCTCCGCTTGGCGCCGCTGCGCGAAGGCGGACCACATGGTGTACGAGGATGCGGAGTTCAGGGTCTACCTGATGGACCACGGCGAGTGGGGCACGTACCTGTGGTTTCTCGACCGCAGGGACGGCCGGTGGCGTGTGATGGAGGGCGGAGGGAATGTGCGTCGCATAGGCGGGCGGTTCTTCATTGGCGGCGGGGCGCGGCTGCGTGCGCTGTCGGTGGCGGAGCTGAGGGCTGCGCCGCCGTCGCCCGTGGCAATGCATGAGACGGAGCGTTCCATCGAGTTCTTCTACGATACCACGCGGTTCCATCCGCTGGAAGGCGAGGTGGTGTGGAAGCATTCGCGCTGGTCGCCCGATTCATGGTTTGTGGAGGACGACCCCTACGACACGCTTATCAGCGGCACCTTCGTGTCTGGAGGCGAGTTGCAGATGCTGGTGGCACTGAAGGACGAGACGGCGGTGATGCACTTCGAGGAAGGCCGCATGGTGCGCACGGCGGGGCTGGGCGAGAAGCTGAGGACCTTCAGCTGGCATGGCAGCCACCGCGGTTTCGTGGACGGGGAGCGGCTGCTGTTGCCGTTCGAGAAGGACTTGAACCATTGGGGTCTGGTCGATGTGCGCGACGGGCGCCTGCGCGTGGTGGACATCGAGCACAACATGGACTCGCTGCCCCGGCTCAACTACGACGGTGTGGTCGACGAACTGGCTTTTGCCGGCACGGGGTGGGGGCTGCAGACCGACAGCGCCGCGGCGGAACTGGAGGCCCGTCTGGGCGCCGTGGCCGCCAGGCCCTGGTACCGCCCGTACTACGCCAATTTCTCGAGGCTGGGCTATGGCAAGGGCTATCGCGTCGACCGCTACTATAAAAATATCGACAACCGCTACTGCCAGTGGACCGACTATTGCATCGACGAACGCACACACCGTATCTGCGCCATGCATATCTCGGCCCATAAGCTTGGATTCTATGGTTTTTCCGACAGGGGGTTCGGTGGCTTTGAAGACTATGGCGACGAGTTGCGCCAGGCGCCGATGTCGTCGTATCTGCCCACGAGCCATGCCGAGCCGCAGGAGGAGGGCGAGTGGCTGGTGTGGCGCAACGGAAACATGGCAATCAAATACCACAAGAAGTATAAATACCTGCTGGTGCACGAGGACGCCGTGGTGCTCGACCTGCAGTCGCGGCTGGGGACGCATACCCATGTGAAGTGGCAAGAGGCGGCGGAATACCATGGGCGCTACTATTGCGCCTTCAATTACTCCGGCCTTTCGGGGGGAGGGGCGATGATGGCCGTGGTGGACGGCAGCAGCGGACGATATACGCTGGCGCCGGTGCCGGTTGAGACGGGTATGCACCACGCGGACGACCTCTTTGTACGTCACGACACCCTCTTCTATCACCACTACGGTTCCTGGGTTAAGCAGGACCACTGGTTCGACACGGCGGCGATGCAGTGGCGCGAGTGCGCCAAGACGGGCGACCTTGTGCACGAGGATGCCGACTATCGAGTCTATGCCATGGATCACGGCGAGTGGGGCCAATGCACGTGGTTCATCCACCGCGCCACGGGGCGGAGGCTGGTGGTGGCGGGCATAGGGTGGCTGCGCCGTGCGGGCGAGGCCTACTACATAGTGGAGCCCGCGCTGGTGCGTCGTATCAACCTGACGCAGCTGGCAGCTGCCGAGTCGTCGCCGGTGGCGATGGAGGATGCCGACACGAGCTATTCGATGGCGGGATATATGAGGGTGATTATCGACGGCGACATCGTCTATCGCCCCTCGGACTACGACGGCTTCCGCGACGGCTACCTGCAGATGCCGCGCGACACGATGATAGTGGCGCCCTTCGTCGATGGCGACAGTCTGCGGCTGCTGGTGAACCTGCCGGGAGGCACGGCTGTGATGGCGCTGAGGGAAGGACGGCTGTGCATGGTGAAGGACCTCGGCCGACGCTACGGGCTGCTGCGTCCGCGCGACGACTGGCGGGGCATGCAGCAGGGCGACGGACTGCTGCTGCAGTGGCAGGAAGACGAGTTCGAGGCAGGCCTGCTGCGTGTGGACAAAGGGCAGGTCTCTGTGTTGACCCTGCGCCACAATATCGATACCCTGCCGGTGCTGCCCACCGACGGGCTGGACTCGCTGCTGCCCTTCCTGAGCGCAGGGTGGGGGAGGCTCACGGGGCGCGAGGTGAGGGAGTTCCTTGTTGCCCATGGCACATATTACAAGGGCATGGACAGCCTGCTGCGCAACGCCTATTTTAGAGGCGATGCGGGCATCGACGATCGTCAGCACCATTGCGACCGCTACAGCCGTCGCGTGGACACGCTCTTCTGGCTTTCCATCCAGGTGTGCCTGCGCAACGCCGACAGCGTGGCGGACGCTCTGTTTTTCGACTTCGGTCTCCCCGATACCTACGTGCCTGCCGAGTCGCTGTGGAACCGTCTGGGCGAGGGACGCCGGCGGTTCTTCCAGCGCACCAATGAGCGTGTCATCGCCCGTCTCGATGCCCTCTGCGGCCGCCATGACCGTGTGGACAAGGAGAATCTCCTATGGCAGCTTGGGCCGTTGCGTCTGCGCTACTACCCCAAAAGTCAGCGGATGTTGGTATGGTGAGAGTGGGTGATGGATAGTGGGTAGTGGGTGGTGTCGGGATTTTTTTTTGAAAAAAGATTTGCATTTTTGCAAAGGTTTGATTAATTTTGTGGTGTTGTTATTTTTGAACGAAAAACAATATCATATTAATCCATAAACACTTACAAAGATGTGTAGGATTGAAAGACACCCTATTCTTGACATCCCGCAAGGGGAGAAGACCGAGTTTTTGTTCGAAGGCCACAAGGTGGTGGCCGAGAAGGGCTACACGATAGCCAAGGCGTTGCACGAGGCTGGTTTTCCGGTGCATAGCCACAGTCTGGACGGCCGGAACCGCTCGCTGGAGTGCGGCATAGGCAAGTGCGGCGCCTGCGAGATGCTGGTGGACGGCCGCGTGCGCCGCATCTGCATCACCGCCGTGGACGGCGTGCGCGAGGTGCGCACCATCACCCACGAGGCCGACCTGCCGGGCGTCACCTTCGATCCGCCGCAGCGTCCCGAGGAGTCGGCGCAGACGGTACAGGTGTACAAAACCCAGGTGGCCATTGTCGGTGCCGGTCCCGCCGGTCTGGCCTGCCGCGAGCAGCTGAATGCCTTCGGCATCGACAATCTTGTCATCGACAGCAACCCCCGCATCGGCGGACAGTTCAACATGCAGACCCACCAGTTCTTCTTCTTCGAGAAGGAGAAGAAGTTCGGCGGCATGCGCGGTTTCGACATCGCGAAGAGACTTGCCGGCGAGACGCCGGCGCTCCAAATCTTGCTAAATACAACGGTGTGGGACATCCTTGAGGGGCCGCGCATTGCGGTGAAGAACGTCGTCAACGGCCAGATGGCCTACATCGACGCGCAGCACCTGGTGGTGGCTGCCGGTGCGGTGCCGTTCATGCCGCCGTTCGAGAACGACGACGTGCCGGGAGTGTACACCGCCGCCGTGTTCCAGAAGATGATGAACCAGGAACACACCCTGCTGGGCAAGCGTGTGCTGACCGTCGGCGCGGGCAATATCGGCTACCTGACCTCATACCAGGGCATGCAGGCCGGGGCCACCATACGGGCCATCATCGAGGCACAGCCCCACGAGGGCGGTTTTCCCGTGCAGGCCAACCGTGTGCGGAGGCTGGGCATCCCCATCATGACGGGCTACACCCTGCTGCGCGCCATCCCCAACGACGACCATACGGGCATCAAAGGCGCCGTCATTGCGCGGTGTGAGAACTTCAAGCCCATCCCCGGCACCGAGCAGGTGATAGACGACATCGACATCATCAATATATGCACGGGTCTTGTGCCCGACAACCAGCTGCTCACCAAGGGCAAGGAGCTCTTCGGACACCACGTCTACGGTGCCGGCGACGCCGTGCGCATAGGCGAGGGCACCAGCGCCGTGCTGCGCGGCAAGCAGGTGGCTTACGAGATTGCGCAGGAGATTGGCATCAGGTTCAACTACGACGAGTACCTGGACGTCTCGCGCCAGTACATCGACTCGCAGCAGCACCCCGTGCGCCTGCGCGAGCAGCCCCTGCTGCCCACCGAGGAGCGCATGGCCGTCAAGCCCTTCGTGCAGATCGACTGCCTCTACGGTTTCGCCTGCAATCCCTGCACCTTCAGCTGTCCGCAGGGAGCCATCAGCAAACCCACCACCAGCAGTACGCCGACGGTGGACTACGACAAGTGCATCGGCTGCATGGAGTGCGTCAACCACTGCCCGGGCCTGGCCATCTTTGGCTACAATGTGCAGAAGAACTGGTGTTTCCTGCCTGTGGAATACGAGGTGGAGGAGGGCAGGGAGGTCTACCTGGTGGACAACAACGGCAAGCCCGTGGGCGAAGGCGTGGTGGAGAAGGTGGTGAAGAAAGAGAACAAGACCAATGTGGCGAGGGTGAGAGTGGAAAGTGGAAAGTGGAAAGTGGAAAACGCAAAGATGACCGATGTCAAGGGCTTTATTGTCAAGGACCGTTATCCTGAGCTTCCCGGAAATTCCGGAGCTTCCGGAAACCCCGGAGCTTCCGGAGAAACAGAACCCACCTACATCTGCCACTGCGAGGACATCACCGACCAGCAGGTGCTGGAGGCCGTGGGCGACCGCAAGTACATCTCCGTCGACGAGCTGAAGCACATCACCCGCATGGGTATGGGTCCCTGTCGCGGCAAGCGCTGCATTGCCCGTGCACGGCAGCTGCTGCGTTCGCACGGCATCGAGCTTACCGGCGACGCCACGCCGCGTGCCCCGCTGAGCAACCAGGTGACCCTGGGCGACCTCTACACCGAGGGCCGCAAGGAGGTCTTCGTCTTCCCGAAGGGCAACGAGGTGCAGCGCGAGCGGGTGAGGGTGCTCATTGCCGGTGGCGGCATCGCGGGCAGCGGATTGTTCCGCTACTTCAGCGAGGCGGGCTTCAACCCTGTGCTGGTCAACTGGAGCCGTGGAGCCTCGTGGCGCAACATCGGCGGTGGCCGTCCAGCATTCAGCAATCCCGACATTGCCGACATCGCACAGCACAGCCACGAGATATTCAAGCAGATACAGTCCGTTTATAACATCAACTACAAGCCCACGCGCTATGTGAACCTGGTGCACGACGAGGCGACATACAAAGCCCTCGACGCCAGCCGTGCCTGGAGCGATGCCTACATGGTGGACCGCAAGGACTTCAAACGGGAGATATCGCCCCTGTGGGACGACAGCAAGACGACCTACAGCCACGCCCTGATGACGCGCGACTGCTGGCAGGCCACGCCGGGCCGCGTGATAGACTACATCCGTGGCATCGGCAAGAGCCTCGGTGGACGCGTCTACGAGGACTGCGAACTGCTGCACGTGCAGCGCATCGACGGTGGCCGCACGCTGGCCCTGGTGCGCACCCACGAGGGCAAGTACGTGGAGTACGACTGTGAGCACTTCGTCAACTCCATGGGCTGGGGAGCCGAGCGTTTCACCGACATGCTTGGCATCGACACGGGTCTCTATCCCGTGAAGCACCAGGCCTTCATCACGCGCCGCCTGCCGCTGATGGGCGTGAACGGCGACGCGCTGGACATGATCATCGACCGCCGCCACTACAAGGGCTTCAGCGCCGTCTATGGCCAGCAGTTCGCCCACACGGGCCAGATCATCGGCTGCGCCAGCCCCGACACCGACGCCTACGAGACCCGCCAGAACATTAAATACAACAGCAAGGAGTTCCTGGAGATAGTCTCCGAGGTCTTCGCCGAGTGGATCCCTGGCCTCAAGGAGGTGAGCTTCCTGGCCGTCTGGGCGGGCCGCTACACGGAGCCGCGCTACATCGTCGACCCCGAGGTGGGCCTCCTCACCGGCCTCCGCGGCCACGGCTTCATGCTCGGCCAGTACCTTGCCAAGCTCTACGTCGACAAGTACCTCGGCCGCGACGTACCCTCCTACATGAAAGACCTCGCCCTCTCCGGCCACGGCCTCAGCGAGAACGCCTTCAAGTAGAATTGAAAATTGAAAATTGAAATTATGGGACTGGCAAAAAAAAAAATTTTGCCAGTCCGTTTTTTTATTGTATTTTTGCAGCGTCGTTTCCGAACCACCGAAGCCCCACTCGAGAGCGATGGGCACGTGGGTGGGAAAGGTTTCCCGCAGGGGCGACAGACATAAAAAGACGTTGTAACGGCGTTTTATCTGCGGCTGTTCTAAACTTCGCAAACTTTGAACTTATCACCGCAATAACGCAATGTGCATCGTCCATGGATTTGTATATTGTGGTCTTACAATATGCATTATGCGTGGGCTTCGGCATTGCTTATTCTGTGATAAGGGCAATGCGAAGGCCTAGAACAGCGGGATAAGCAACAAAGTTGATCCCGCGCTTCTTTTTGTATACTCTCGTTATTGTTTATAACAATCTGTATCTCGGGTGTTATGTAAAAAAAATAATTAATGACTAAAAATAGAAATATGATGTTTAATCAAAAGAAACCTAAGAAAGCGTATCAGTGGCCACTCTTCAACGAACGAGTGCGCTTCTTCAAAAATTTATCAGGTAAAGAAATGTCCCTTGAAAGACTACATGGGATATTGGAAGCAGATACACCATACTTCACAATCGACCTGGTTATATCAAAGCATGTAAACACGTCGATTGTTACAGAAATATCGAAATCTTTTGAGTGGAAGAAAATGGAAGGTTGTTTAAATACAGATGGCGAACAATTGTATGCTTGGATGTGTAAAAAAGGCAATGGAAAGTTCAAGAATATTGAATTTGGAACAATTCAAGAATTTGAAACTATTGTATTAAAAAACATAAACAATAAAACAAGTGAATTATGAAACGTTTATTAACATTTTTGAGTGCCATTGCTGCCTTTATACAGATGGCATCGGCCTATGATTTTTCAGCAGTTGCACCGTCAGGACAAACTCTGTATTACAATTTGGGTGAAGAAGGTGTGATTGTTACACACCCCAGTCTCAATGATTATACAAGTCTTACAGGCCATTTGACAATTCCTGACAGTGTGACGTGTTCTGGTAATACATACGCAGTTGTAGGAATTGGCCATAATGCATTTAAAAATTGTTTTAATCTGACCTCTGTCACAATTCCCTATACTGTTACCAGAATTGATAACGATGCTTTCAATTACTGCCACAGACTGACCCAAACATATTATACTGGTACTATAGCACAATGGTTTAATATCATTTTTTCAAATATATTTTCTAACCCCATGTATTATTCTCAAGAGTTCTTCATAAATGACACGTCAGTTACTAATCTTTTAATACCTGATTCGGTGTCTAAAGTTGGCGACTATACATTTCTTAATTGGTACTTTCTGACATCGATAACCATACCTAACTCGGTGACCAGCATTGGGGATAGTGCTTTCAAGGGTTGCGACCACCTAACCAACATCATCCTTGGCAGCGGGCTGCAAAGTATAGGGGGAGGAGCATTTGAGGGATGCACACAGATGGTGCGTATCAAGTCGTATGCCACCACGGCACCGACTATTGTCAGCACCACATTCAAGGGTTTGAGTGACGATGTGATACTCAATGTACCGTGCGGATATGGGTCGGTTTACGAGAATGCGGCCTATTGGCACCGATTTGATATTCAGGAGGATCTGATGTACGATTTTTCGGTTAGACCTCAAGACCCGTCGAGGGGTTCGGTACAGATACTGAATGCACCCTCGTGCGACAACTACGAGGCGCAGATACAGGCCAACGCCTACCATGATTACTATTTTGCACGCTGGAGCGACGGGAACACTGACAATCCGCGCTATATTGTAGTTATGCAGGACGTGAATCTGGAGGCTATATTCCTTGCCGAGGGAGAAACAGAGGGCATTGGCGATGTGGAGGAAGGAGAGCTGAGTGTGTGGGCTAACGATGGACGCATCTATGTGGCCGTTGACGCTGCAGCAGGGTTGGAGACTTCGGTAGAGGTCTACGACATGAAGGGCTGCAAGGTGGCTACGATGAATACAGGCGAAGAGTCGCCACTGCTGCCCAAGGGTGTCTATCTGGTGAAGGTGGGCGATTTACCTGCACGTCGAGTCGTTGTGATGAGGTAAACGACTTGCTTCAGTAAAAGAGAGTGCTACAAGTGTGGCACTCCCTTTTTGTTTTTATACGCTATTCCTCTTCTTCATTAACTTTATCCTTGTCCTTTCATAAAATGACAAAATAATAATATCGTTATTTTTTTGATTGCTGGAATATTTGTATCTTTGCAAATTGATATTTAAATGGATGGATATGCGTATTTTATTGAAATATAAACAGATTGTATTGATGATGCTCCTGCTGTCCCCTGTTGTGGCGGCAGCGCAGTTGGTGGAGACAACCAGCGTGCAAGGACGTGTGCGCGACGCCGAAACCAACGAGCCGATACCCTTTGTGCAGATTGTGTTCGAAGGGACCACCATCGGCACCGAAACTGACATGGACGGCAAGTTCAGCATCAGCAACACCCAGGGGCTGACCAAGCTGCAGTTCCGCATGATGGGCTACGAGGCGCAGACTTTCAAGGCCGTGCAGGGCAAGACGAAGAAGCGCGTGACGGTGAAGATGGTGCCTCGCGGCAAGACCCTCCAGGCTGTGGAAATCACCGCCAAGAAGGGCAACAGCAAGTACAGCCGCAAACACAACCCGGCCGTGGAACTGGTGAAGAAGGTCATCGCCCACAAGGAGGAGAACCGCCTGGAGCATGTGGACCAATACCACCGCCAGGTCTACGAGCGCCTCTCCATGTCGCTGGACGACTTCAACCCCGACTTCGAAGGCAAGCGCATCTGGCGCAAGCTGAACTTCCTTGAAAAATACATCGACGAAACCGAGTTCGACGCCACGCCCATCCTCTGTGTCTCCATGCGCGAGGCACTGGCCGAGGAGAGCTATCGCAAGGACCCCTCGCTGAAGCGCCGTCTGGTGAAGGGAAAACGCATGGAGGGTCTCGACGAGGTGATGGAGGACGAGGGCATGGACGCCAACATACAGGCCATGTTCACCCCTGTGGACATCTACGACGGCGACATCGAGCTCATGCTGAACCATTTCACCTCGCCGCTGTCGCCGGTGCTGGCCGTGACGTTCTACAAGTACTACATCACCGACACCACCTTCGTGGACGGGCAGAAGTGCGTGGAACTCAGCTTCGTGCCCGCCAACCAGCAGAGCTACGGCTTCACTGGGCGCATGTACGTCAGCCTCGACCCCGACAGCACCTTCGCCCTGACCAAATACGTGATGACCGTGTCGCCCCACGTGAATCTCAACTTCGTCCGCGACCTATCCATCGTGCAGACTTTCCACCGCGACAGCGCGGGACACTATCTGCCTTACCGTTGCGACACCTACGGCCGCATGTACATCTCCAAGCGCATACAGGAACTCTATGTACACCAGATGCGTGTCTACACCGAATACGACCTCAGCGACACCGCCGACATGCTGGCAGACAGCCTCTTCTCGGTCTTCGAGCACGAGGTGGTGCTGCCGCGCAAGGACCTGCTACGCTACAAGAGCGAGTTCAACGCCCGTCGCCCCGTCAAGCTCACCGCCAAGGAGACGGTGTTGGACAGCATGTGGATCGAACTGCGACGCCTGCCTGAATTCCGCGTACTCAAAGCCACCGGCGAGGTGCTCGCCTCTGGCTATATACCCACCCACCGCAAGCGCAGCGAGAGCCGTTTCGACCTCGGTCCTGTGTTCAACTTCCTCAGCTACAACCACCAGGAAGGCTGGCGCGTACGCCTGGGCGGCATGAGCAAGGCCACCCTCAGCCCCCGCCACTTCCTCGAAGGCTACGTGGCCTACGGTTTCCGCGACCAGCGGCCCAAGACCAACCTCACCTATACCTACACCTTCGACGACAAGGACCGCCACGTTCACGAGGCCCCCTACAGCAGCATCAGCCTCAACGCCACCTACGAGCTGGAGACCCCCGGCCAGAGCTACGACAACTTCGACCGCGACAACATCTTCTCCTCCTCGGACAAGGAACTGAACGTGCAGTATGTGGCCCAGGCCCTGCTTCGTTTCCGCAAGGAGTGGAAGAGCCACCTGCGCTTCGACACCTGGCTGGCCGCCCGCCGCTACGAGCCTGCCGGCTCACTGGAATACCTACAGTATCAGGCCGACGGCTCGCTGAAGCGTGTGGACTACTTCACCGAGGGCGAGTTCCACGTGGGTCTGAGCTTCACGCCCAACTTCGCCGCCGGCACGCGCCGCCGCGAGACCCAAAGCAACCTCCGCCGCGACGCACCCACCATCTCGCTGTCGCACAACGTCAACCTCGTCGACGGCGAAACCCTCATCCAGTCCACCTCCTTCTCGGCCGACAAGCGCTTCTGGCTGTCGAGCTTCGGCCACATCGACGCCAAGGTCGTCTCCGGCGTCATCTGGAACCGCGCCCCCTACACGCGCCTCTACATTCCCTCCGGCAACGCCAACCTCTTCCTGGCCACCAACGCCTTCAACACCATGCGCCCCATGGAGTTCATCATGGACCAGTACGTGGCATTCTTCGCCACCTACCACCTCAAGGGGTGGATTCTCAACCGCATACCCCTCATCAACCGCCTGCGCCTGCGCGAGGTGGTCGGCTTCAACTTCCTCTACGGCGGCCTCAGCAACAAGAACGACTTCTACTCCGACCCCACGGGCCTCTACAAAATGCCCGAGGGCACCCAGCCCTTCGGCACAACGCCCTACATGGAATACAGCATCGGCGTGGAGAACATTCTCAAGTTCCTCCGCGTCGACTTCGTGCGGCGCCTGAGCTACCTCGACGGCCTCGAGGGATGGGACCGCTGGTTCGTACGCATCGACCTTAAGTTCCAGTTGTAGGCTGAAGACAAGGAAGACAAAAAAAACAAATTCAATGGTTTGACCGAAAGATAATTGTATATGAAAAAGATAGCCGTTATATTCGCCGTTCTGTATCTTTCCCTTTCCCTCGCCCACGCCCAGGAGCAGCGCCAGTACGTCAGTTGGGGATTCACCGCCGGCCCCAACCTCTCGTCCTACATCATGCGCGTCGACCCCCTGCTCCGCGACACCCTCATCGCCGACACGGTGCTCAACTCGCTGCCGGCCACGGGCATGAGCCTCGGCCTTTTCCTCGACTACCACATCACCAACGACTGGTACCTCCAGGCCAACGGCACCGCCACCCTCGAACAGTCCACCCTGCGCTACAGCGACCACCACAGCCACATGCTCACCTTCGGCGCCGACGCAGGCCTCTCCGTTTTCTACCGCCACCCTTGGCGCGGCGGATACCTCCTCGTGGGCTTCGGTCCCTACTTCCACTTTGTGCTCTATTCCGCCGCCACCGAGGGTATCAACCTCTACCGCCGGCAGATCTACACCGACCCTGCCACCGGCAAATCGCGCTTCGCCATGAGCGACATCCACGCCGGCCTCGGCCTCACCCTCGGCTACGAGTTCGCCCAGCACTGGCTCGTCCAGGTCGACAGCCGTTTTGGCGTCACCGACATCCTCAACCTATCCACCCCCGGCACCTACGTCTACCCCTTCAAAATCACCTTTGGCGTCGGCTGCCGGTTTTAGCCCAGCGCCCCGGCCCCGCCCAGCAAACCGTCGACACCCCCACCAGTAGAGACGCAGCGTGCTGCGTCTCCATGGCGACTGACCCCCTCTGTAGAGACGTGGCATGCCGCGTCTCCCTCGCAACAACGCCTACCGGGAGACGCAGCACGCTGCGTCTCTACAGACAACAACGCCTACCTGGAGACGCGGCATGCCGCGTCTCTACAGCCGGGGATCGTTGCCCGCCATCGCGGCATGCTGCGTCTCCGTTAGGCGATGAGGGCGGCGACCTGTTCCAGATAGCGGCGGTCGGTGTCGTCGAAGGTGGCGAGTTCGCGGCTGTCGATGTCGAGGACGGCGACGACCTCTTCGCCCTTGAACACGGGCACGACGATTTCGCTGCGGCTCTCGCTGCTGCAGGCTATGTGGCCGGGGAACTGCTCGACGTCGGGCACCACCACGGTGCGGCGCTCCTTCCAGGCGGTGCCGCAGACGCCCTTGCCGTAGCCGATGTGCATGCATGCCAGGGGGCCTTGGAAGGGTCCCAGCACCAACTCTCCCTCTCCTTGGGAGAGGGGTTGGGGTGAGGCCAAAACTCTGTAGAACCCCGTCCACCAGAACCCGAATTCGTGGTGCAGCAGGGCGCTGATGTTGGCCATCTTGGCTATCGTGTCGCTCTCGCCTTCGCAGAGGGCTTTGGCCTGCGGCAGCAGGGCGATGTATTTCTCTTCCTTGGTCATTTGTGCGTTAAGGTTTAATGTTTAAGGTTTAGGGTTTAAAGTTTAAGGCATCGGGGGCTGCATAGCCTCCTTAAACCTTAAACTTTAAACATTAAACCTTACTTTCTTTTCAGTTTTTTAACCGTGGCGTAGGGGTATTCGTCGAGGAGGGTGATTTCGTACTGGTGGCGGCCGTCCTTCGATTGTGTATATCGCTTGTTGCCGTCGCAGTAGGGGTAGAGGGGGCGTGTGCCGTAGATGGCGTAGCCGTTCTTGTCGAGCCAGCGGCCCATCTCCTCCATGCGTTGCAGGGCTTCGGCGGGCAGGTTGCCGTCGGGGTCGGGACCCACGTTGAGCAGCAGGTTGCCGCCCTTGGCCACGACGTCGCAGAGCATGTGGATGAGGGTTTTGGTGCTTTTGTAGTTGTCGCCTGGCACGTAGCTCCAGCTGTCGCCCATGGTCATGCAGGTCTCCCAGGGGTAGGGGAGGAGGCTGTCGGGCACCTGCTTCTCGGGGGTGCGGTAGTTCTCGTAGCGGCCGCCGACGCTGCGGTCCACGATGAGGGTCTGCGGATTGCGTTCGCGGGCGATGGAGGCCAGGCGGTGCATGTCCAGTTCCTGCACCTGACCGCTGCAGCCCAGCCAGGGGCGTGTCTCGTCGTTGACGCTCCAGGCCGGACGCACCCAGCCGCCGTCGAGCCAGAGGATGTCCACGGGGCCGTAGTTGTGCGTCAGCTCGTGGATTTGGTTGTAGGTGAACTCCTGGTAGCGCTGCCAGCGCTCCGGGTGGTCGGCGATGGAGTAGTTGACGTTGCGGTCCGCCGTGGCCCATTCGTGGGCCCAGTAGTCGTCGCAGTGCCAGTCGGGCTTGCTGAAGTAGAGGCCTATCCACATGTTCTCCTTGCGAAAGGCGTCGACGATGGCGCGCGTGAAGTCTGTCTTCGCCGGACTGTGCATGCTGGTGTAGTCGGTGTAGCGGCTGTCGAACATGCAGTAGCCGTCGTGGTGCTTGGTGGTGAAAACGAGGTACTTCATGCCGGCGTTCTTGGCCGCCGCGGCCCACTGCTGCGGGGCGAAGTGCCGGGGATTGAAGGTGCGGTTCAGGGCCTGGTAGGCCTGCTTGTACTCGTAGTAGTCGCCGTCTTTGGTGCCCTTGACCGGGCGTCCGTCGGCGCCGATGCGCTCGCGGGTGATCCAGCTCTCGTTGCAGATGCTCCAGCTCTCCACGCAGCCCCATTGGGCATAGATGCCCCAGTGCATCATGAAGCCGAACTTCAGGTCCTGCCACTCGCCGATGCGCCCGACGATGGCCGGGTCGCTCTCCGGTATGGAGTCGTGCTGCGCCTGTGCAGGCTGAAAGTTGAAAGTGCTAATTGTTAAAATGGCTGCCGCCAAAAGGATCTTGTATTTCATATGACTATTATTCGTTTAATATCCTTTGTGTCTGTTTATTTCCATGCTTTTCGACGCTCGTGTTTCATTGCAAAGGTACAAAAAATATTTAAAACTGCGCACTCAAATGTGCACTTTTCCCCAAAAACTGCACACTAGACTGCGCAGTTTTTGCAAAATATTGCACTTTTGACTGCGCAGAATTGGCCGTTTTTCCCCGCAGGAGAATATTCGATTTTGCCATGTCGGAAATTACTTGTATTTTTGCAACATGGTTTCTCTTTTTGTCGGCGGATGGAACCCGGCATGGAACCGTGTAAAACATAGATAATTAGATAGAAAATGAATATAAAGCGGATTCTCCTTATGGCGGCTGTGCTGGCATTGCCTTGCATGGCTTTGGCCTATGATTTTTCGGCTGTCACACCTTCGGGCCACACGTTGTATTACAGCATTGTAAACGGCGAAGCCGAGGTTGCCAAGTGCAATTACAACTACCCTAATTATGGCAGTTCTTTGAACGGCGACTTGATCATTCCGGACAGCGTTGTTTACAACGGCATTGTGTATCCGGTTACGTCGATTGGACACGAGGCCTTCGAGTATGCAACGATGCGGACGGTGCAGATTCCCAATACGGTAAGAACAATCGTCATGCGGGCCTTCGTTGCATGCGACAGCTTGACGTCCTTGGTGATTCCCAACTCTGTGACTTCCATTGGCCGCGGAGCTTTTGCCGGCAGCTTCAACATTGTGTCGATTACGTTGCCGGACTCGTTGACGATAATTGAGCAGGGGTTGTTTGAAAACGACACCTCCCTGGTCTCGGTGGTTATTCCCGATGCTGTTACCTCGGTTGGTTACGGAGCCTTTTCGCAATGTTATAGCTTACGGAAGGTCGTCTTCGGGCAGTCCGTTTCGAGCCTCGGCGGACTGATGTTCTGGAACTGCAGAAGTCTCGATACGCTGGTATTCAAGTCGGATGTGGCTCCTTCGGTTGGGGCAAACCTTTTTTATGAAACAAACGACAGTCTGCTGATCGATATTCCGTGTGGCACATACCATGCCTACCGTAGTGTCTTGGGAACGGCCCATACCTATCTATATCCCGCTGTCGGATTGACGATGACGGTCGCTTCCGACATGCCCGACTGGGGAACGGCGACGGTTGTTATGGATGCTGATTCCCAGTATGTGCGTTGCGATTCGAGTGCTGTGGTTCAGGCCTTGCCAAACTATGGCTATCATTTTGTGCAATGGAGCAATGGCAGCACGTTGTCGACCGACACTTTGTTTCTTACGGGCGACAGCACGTTGACGGCCACCTTTGCCAAAAACAGGTATACATTGACCACGCTCAGTTCCGACACCAATATCGGTTCGGTAAGTGCAGGTGGCGAATTCGACTATTTGGACTCTGTCGTCGTGACCGCTACCGCATTGGCGCCCTATCATTTTGTCAGGTGGAGCGACGGCAATACGGAGAATCCCCGTACGGTAACAATCAACAGGAATATTGCCCTCACGGCCATTTTCGGTATCGATACCTTTGCGGTGCAGCTGTCGGTGGACAGCATCGCCCATGGCACGTTTACAGGCAACGGCCGGTACCCCTACGGTACAGCCGCTTCGGTGGTGGCTATACCCTATAGCGGATACCAGTTCTCGCATTGGAGCGATGGGTCGACGTACAACCCTTACACCTTTGCCGTTGTCGGCGATGTCCAGCTGACGGCGATTTTCTATGCCGACGGCACTCCCTATCAGGACACCCTTATCGTTCATGATACGATTGTCATTCACGATACAACCTATATCACGCTTACGGAGTACGACACAATTTGGCTCCATGACACAATCTACGTCACCGCTGAAGGCATAGACGGCATCCAGACCGTCGATGTGCATGTCTACCAGCGCAACGGCCAGATTGTGGTCGAGAGTGGTGACGGCAGCAGCCTGCCCGAAGTGATGGTGTACGATGTCGCCGGACGTCCTCTGCCGGCCCATGGCACGGATAGAGGGCCGTCGGCCAGCTTCGATGTCCCTGCCACGGGAGTCTATCTGGTGAAGGTGGGCAATGCTCCTGTGCGGAGGGTTGTGGTGGTTAGATAGTAATAGGGATTTACCTCCTGCGGTAGCGGAAGGGGATGTCGACGAGGTCTTTGTCGGCGCTGCTGAAGCCTACCTGGAGGGTCATCTGCGTGCCGTCGCGGGGCTCTTCCATGCGGTCGGTGGCGGGGTTGTACTGGCGGAACCAGAAGGGGTCCAGCCGGATGCTGACCTCGTCGCTCGTGCCGGCGAAGAGGTGCCCTTCGCCTACGCCTACCAGCTGTTTGCGCGGGCCGTCGGGGTCGGAGGGGTTCTTCAGGTAGACCTGGACGATGGGATTGGTGATGCACTTGGGCATACGGCAGCTGTCGGCATGCACCGTGGCGGTGACGGTGAGGCTGGCGGGGTCGAAGCTGGCCTTCTCCAGGCGGCAGGAACTGTAATCCAGACCATAGCCGAAGGGGAACAGCGGCTCGGCCTCCATGTAGCGGTAGGTGCGACCCTGCATGGCGTAGTCGTCGAAGGGGGACAGCTGGCGTGTGTTGCGGTAGAAGGTGACGGGCAGGCGTCCGAAGAGCGACCAGCCTGCGGGAAAGCACATCTGCCAGGCCACGGCGCTGCCCATGTCCTCGCCGCCGTACCAGGCCACGAGGATGGCGTCCGCCTCGTCCACCACCTCCTCCAGGCCCAGGGCGCTGCCCGTGCAGAGCAGCAGCACCAGCGGTTTGCCCGATTGCTTGAGGCGTCGGATCTCGGAGACCTGATAGGCCGGGAGCTCAATCTGGGTGCGGTCGCCACGGTAGAAGCCCGGCTCGTCCACCTGCAGCTCCTCGCCCTCCAGCTGGGGGCTGAGGCCGCCGGCATAGACGATGACGTCAGCGCTGTCGGAGGTAGCGACCAGCTGCAGCATGTTGCCTTTGCCGTCGCGGATGTTCAGGAGTCCTTCGCGGATGGAGACGGTATGGTCCGGGGTTCCGTTGTAGTTGCCCAGGGGCATGAGGGTGTCCGTGGCGTTGGGGCCTTCGAGGTAGACCCTGGTGCCACGGGCCAGCGGCAGGGTGTTGTCGTTCTTGAGGAGCACCATGGAGGCGCGTTCGATGCCGAAGGGCACGGGCTCGCGGCACACCTCCTCCTTGGCGGGCACGGGCTCGTCGGTCACTGCCAGGCGCACCCGCAGCAGGCGGCGCACATGCTCGTCAATCTTCGTTGCCGGCAGGATGCCGGCGCTCCAAGCCTCGCGCAGGGCGGGCAGGCCGCTGCCGCACTCGAGGTCCACCTCGCGCCCGAAGGCGTCGCTGTAGGCCAGGGCGGCGGTGGCGTGGGTGCGGTGGCGGGGAATGACGGTGTCGGTCTCGTAGGCGTCGTTCAGCGCCCAGCAGTCGGTGACCAGCAGGCCGTCGTAGTGCCACTCGTTGCGCAGTATGTCGAACAGGCGGCGGTTGGTGCAGCAGGGACTGCCATTCAGTCGGTTGTAGCCGCACATCACCTGGCGGACGTCGCTGTTCTTGATGATGTATTCGAACGCCGGCAGGTAGGTGGTGCGGAGGTCGCGGTCGCTGACGCGGCTGTCGAACTCATGCCGTGTGCCCTCGGGACCGCTGTGCACGGCGAAGTGCTTGAGACAGGCTGCGGTGAGCAGCGGGCGTCCCTGCCAGTCCTCCTCCCAGCCGTGCTGCAGGCCCTCGACGCAGGCCAGCCCCATGCGGGCCGTCAGGTAGGGGTCTTCGCCGTAGGTCTCCATGCCGCGCCCCCAGCGCGGGTCGCGGAAGATGTTGATATTCGGTGTGAAGAAGGTGAGGCCCGTGTAGTCGCCGGTGCCGCCGGTGTCCTGCGCGGCACGGTACTTGTGGCGTGCCTCGGCGGCCACGTCGGCGAAGACATTCTGCACCCACCCGGGGCGGAACGTCGCCGCCATGGCGATGGGCATGGGGTAAACCCGGGCCAATCCAGCACGACCCACGCCGTGCAGCGCCTCGTTCCACCAGCTGTAGGCCGGCAGGCCCACCCGCGGGATGGCGGGGTTTTGGTGCACCATGAGGCTCAGCTTCTCGTCGAGGGTCAGGTGCTGCACGAGCCATTCCACCCTCGCATCGAGGCTCAGGGTGGTGTCCTGCCACGGGAAAGTCTGCGCCGAAACGGGACGGAACGATGTCAGTATCAGTACTGTTGCTATGTAGAGGAATCTTCTTTTCATACTGCAAAAATAGCAAAAATTTCAAAATTGAAAAAATCTTTGTCGAAGGCCGAATTTTACCATTCTCCAACCTGTTGTAAATCAGTATGAAAGAGGTACCAACTCCTACCCAACTCCTACTCATCTCCTACCCAACTCCTACCCATCCCCTGCGATGGTGGGAGATGATAGGGTGTTGGCAGGCGGATGGGTGGGTGTTCGTAGGGCGTCGGGGGCAGGGGGAGGGGAGGGGTGCATGCAAAAAAATTGAACGAAATTATAATACACTCGCGGAGAATCATTTTTTTTTCGTATTTTTGCACGGCGAACCCAAGGTGTCTAACACCATATAACATACTATGACTGTGAGCAAACGGACTATTTTCACCAGCCGCATGAAGATGGCAGACATGATAGCGTCGAACTACGACCTTATCCTGATGCTGCCGCGTTTCGGCATTCCCCTGGGATTCGGCGAGAAAAGCGTGAAGGAGGTCTGCCGCGAGCGCGGTGTGGACGAGAATTTCTTCCTGACGGTGTGCAACATATACAGCTTCGACGACTACCGCCCCGACGACGAGGAGGTGGCCGCCATCGACCACCGCCTGGTGGTGGAGCACCTGCAGGCCAGCCATCGCTACTACATCGAGGAGCGCCTGCCCCACATGCAGCACCACCTCGACCATGTGGCCGAGAGCGCCGGCGACCAGTCGTCGGCTGTGCTGAAGAAATACTTCGCCGACTACTGCCGCGAGGTGCGCGACCATGTGCGCCGCGAGGAGCGCAACCTCATCTCCATGCTCGACACCCTCTCCGACGGCGAACCCCTCAGCAAGGCCGTCAGCGACCACTACGTGAAAAGCCACGACAACATCAAGGACAAGCTCTCCGACCTCACGCAGATTATCTACAAGTACATCCCCGGCGAACGCCTCAACGAGGAGATGATGGAGCTCGTGTTCGACATCATGCAGCTCAGCCGCGACCTGGAGAAGCACGCCATGATCGAGGAGCTGCTCCTCATGCCGCCGGAGGATTACGACCTCAGCGACCGCGAGCAGGAGGTCCTCGTGCTGGTGGCCCAGGGCCTCAGCAGCAAGGAGATTGCCGCCAAGCTCAACATCGCCGTCAATACCGTCAACACCCACCGCAAGAGCATCACCAAGAAGACCGGCATCAAGTCCGTCGCCGGCCTGGCGGTGTATGCCATGCTGAAAAAAAATTAGGAATTAGGAATTAGAAATCAGAAATTCAAGAAAATGAAGTACTTCAAATACGTACGTATCGTCCTCGCCGCCCTGATGCTTTTTGGCATCACGGCGCTGCTGCTCGACACCACCGACGGCGCTGTTCTGCGCCACTGGCTGGGCTGGATGCCCAAAGTGCAGCTCCTCCCTGCCGTGCTGGCACTCAACGTGGTGATGGTCGTGGTCATCCTGCTGGTGACCCTCCTCATCGGCCGCCTCTATTGTTCCATCGTCTGCCCCATGGGCATCTTCCAGGACATCTTCACCTGGTTCCACAAGCTCATCTTCGGCAAGCGCCGTCCCTTCCGCTATCGCAAGCCCGCCAACTGGCTGCGCTACACCGTGCTGGGGCTCTTCGTGCTGCTGATGGTCTTCGGCCTCAACGCCATCGCTGCCCTCATAGCCCCCTATAGCGCCTACGCTCGCATGGTGACCAACATCCACTCCACGGGCCTGCCGCTGGTCGTTGCCATCGTCACCCTCGTGGTCATCGGCCTCATGAGCTTCATGTACGGCCGCCTGTGGTGCAACACCATCTGCCCCGTGGGCTCGCTGCTGGGTCTGGTGAGCAAGTTCCGCCTCTTCGGCATCAAGATTGACACAAGCAAGTGTGTCTCCTGTCGCAAGTGCGAGCGTGGCTGCAAAGCCATGTGCATCGACATCGACAACCACACCGTCGACCACTCCCGCTGCGTCGACTGCTGGGCCTGCATGGCCAACTGCAAGCTGGGTGCTGTCAGCCTGGCCCGCCTCTCCGGCAAACCCGCAACCTCCGGAAATCCAGGAAATTCCGGAACACCCGGCCCCGCCGACCCCTCGCGCCGCAAGTTCGTCGCTACCACCGTGGCCGTCGGCGCCGCCGCCACTCTCCACGCCCAGGAGCAGAAACTCGACGGCGGCCTGGCCGTCATCGAGGACAAGCAGGTCCCCGACCGCCAGCTCCCCCTCAAGCCCGCCGGCGCCATCAGCCTCAAGAACTTCGAGAGCCGTTGCACCGCCTGCCAGCTCTGCGTCAGCAAGTGCCCCGAGCACGTCCTGCGTCCCTCCACGGGCCTCTCCAACCTCCTCCAGCCCTACATGGCCTTCGACCAGGGCTATTGCCGCACGGCATGTACCCGCTGCAGCGAGGTGTGCCCCACCGGCGCCATCCAGCCCATAGCCAAAGAGCAGAAGACCGCCATCTCCATTGGTCACGCCGTGGTGCTGCCCGACAACTGCATCGGCTGCGGTGCCTGCGCACGCCATTGCCCCTCGGCGGCCATCAGCATGGTCGACGGCAAGCCCGCCGTCAACGAGGCCCGTTGTCTCGGCTGCGGCGCCTGCGAGTACTACTGCCCCGCACGCCCCGTGACGGCCATCTACGTCGAGGGCCGTGAGCGCCACGTTGAAATATGATAATAAACAATATAACAATAAAGAACTAAAAAAAACAGTAACAACCCATGAGTAACATCTCCGCAAAAGTCAACGAAGCCGTCAAATATGTCGGCACCTGGAAATTCTGGAAGGAACTGATCATCATGACCCTCGGCATGATGGTCACCGCCGCCGCCGTCTACTACTTCCTCGTACCCTCCAAACTCATCATCGGTACCATCTCCGGTCTCTCCATCGTCCTCTCCAACATCTTCACCGGCGGCCAAGGTCTCGGCACCTGGATCATGTGCATCAACATCGTCCTGCTCATCATGGCCTTCCTGCTCATCGACAGCGAATTCGGCTTCAAGACCGTCTACACGGCCCTCATCCTCGGCCCCTTGACCGACTTCTGGGATGCCGTCTTCCCCTGGCAGAACATCGCCAACGACAACCTCGTCACCGGCACCCCCTCCGTCATGGGCGACCCCTGGCTCGACCTCTGCTGCTTCGTGCTGCTGCTTAGCGCCTCCCAGGCCCTGATGTTCAGCATCAACGCCTCCACCGGCGGCCTCGACATCCTGGCCAAGATCGTCAACAAGTTCCTCCACTTCGACATCGGAGCCTCCGTCTCCATCGCCGGCGCCGTCATCTGCTGCACCGCCTTCTTCATCAACGACTTCCGCATGGTGGTCATCGGCCTCATCGGCACCTGGATCAACGGCCTTGTGGTCGACTACTTCACCGCCACCCTCAACAACCACAAGCGCCTCTGCATCGTCTCCAAGGAGCACGAACGCATCCGCCAGTACATCATCAACGAGCTCCACCGCGGCTGCACCCTCTACGAGGTCACCGGCGGCTAC
>Ga0326511_10001238_pt1 | contig 21499 bp, 17 predicted proteins | sample 0_2496_0518_D_FD_203701 | JGI IMG/M metagenome (GOLD analysis project Ga0326511, IMG submission 203701) | Bovine rumen microbial communities from UC Davis, California, United States - 0_2496_0518 | ecosystem: Host-associated > Mammals > Digestive system > Stomach > Rumen | place: USA... | reverse complement strand
GCCGCGGTATTATCATCACCGATAAGAATAAGAAGAAAGTCGGCGGTAACCCTTCAGATTCTAACAATATCTATATCGACCTCACTGATACATGGCTCGGTAGCTCTTTCACACAGTGGTATGCCGGTGCAAACCGTTCAGGCTTCAGCAGAAATCAGCCAGGTAAGTGCCGTGTAGGTAATGGTACACAGGGACACTGCTGTCTGTATACTATCATTGATGATGAAGTTGTAAACGGTACTCTTCATTCACAGAGCCAGTTTACGACCCAGTACAATTCCAAAAAAGGGAAACTCACCAAATATACCAGCTATTATATAACCAATGCTCCGGGTTATAACAACCGCAATAACGTTGTAACATATTCTTACAATAATGATATAGGCGGATATAACCTCTACTACAGATACAGAGCAAAGAGATCAGACGAGCCTCAGATGTATACCTATACTCAGGCTGACATTGACAGCTCACAAATGACTGCTAAAGATAAGAGAATGGCATTCGTAGGCGGTTCAAAGATCCGTATGCAGAATATGTCATACTTCGAGAGCTATGGTACAATATACTATACAGGTCAGCAGTCAGTTAAGTCCGATTTCTATTCAGAAGAAAATGTAAACAACAGCAAGACACAGATCACTTATGATAACCTCTATGGTGGTGCAGGCGGAAACCAGCAGTCAATGGGTCGTGTAGGCGACTGCTTCATGACACTTATGTATGACTGGTTTGAATATAAGATTCCTGTTGACCAGTCCGATACTTATACTTTCCAGGTAAAAGGTCTCAGATATGTACCTACTACCGTAGGAGATAAAAAATGGTATGAAGACGGTTATCAGACAGACACAATGTACGCTCAGCAGGTACACGATGTATACGGTAACGTATGGCTCGTAATGAACGACATCGTGCCTACTAACGGTATCTTTGAGCATATGACGCTTTATACACAGGATCCTGAAACAATTCAGGTAGAAGACAATCAGCCCATCTACTTCAAACTTACTGGAGACGAAACAAAGGTTGAGGTCAAAGCTTCAGGTGTAGGCGGAAGTCAGGTTTATACAATGGAAAGCTACAGCTCAAGTATGCTTAAAACCACTGTCCCTGCAAAGACACCTTTCCTCGTAATCACAGCAACCTATTCAGACGGTACAGCAAAAACATTCAGAACATCTCTCCAGGGTAATGACCTGGTACTCTTCGATGCGAGCCTAAACCTCGGCAAGGGTGGTTGGAACAACTATGTTCCCGATAATATCCGTGTTGAGAGAGAGCTTTATGTTGCACAGGGTCTTTACTACGGATCTGTTCTCGTAAGATCTTACAACGATCAGGGTAAAGCAATCAACCTCGGCAACAATAATGGTAAGGGTTCTTACAAGTATGCATCAGGTATCTGGAACAATGTTCTTAACGGTAAGTTCGACGGTGAAGGTCATGTAAATAGTTCAGGATATGCTCTTACATATTCTTATGTACACAGCTACACAAGTGCATATACCGAGCTTTATGCAACAATGGCTCAGGCAAGAGCTTATCTGCCAGAACATAACTATCCTGAGTTTATCCATGGCGGTAAACCCGACATCTATGACACAAAATCTATCGAGGCACTTCAGAGAACATATAACGATGCTGAAGGTGTATATGAAAACGGCAGTCTTAACGATGTTATAAACATGAATAAGACTCTTAAAGCAGCAATAGACAATATTGCAGTATCAACTTCAGACAGAATTCCGATCATCTTCTATGATTCACAGAAGATAGCAAAGAAGGGTGCTTCCTTTACATTCAACTATTCTGAAACAAAGAACGGTGTTATTAAGAATAAGAAGGTTGAATACTTCAACACAGAAGGTTGTCCGATCATCTTCATACAGCCTCTTGCAGGTGAGGAAGCAATCTATAATCTCCAGTTCACAGTTACAGCTGCTGACGGCTCAGTTACAAATGGTCTTGTGAAGGATGAAGTTCCGCTTACTGACGGTGCATGGGTATATGTACATCAGCCCGCAATACTTCCCGACAGACCCACAGATACATCTTACTGGGTACAGAATACAGCAGCAGACTACCGTCAGATCTCCAATACTTCTTATACTCAGGTAGGCAATGATTCATGGGTATTTGATATGGTAGCAAAGAGGGATTCCATAAGCTCAGCGGTTCCGGTAGCTTATTCTACAGCTGATGTTAAAACAATGTCATATCGTCCGCTCACACTTTACTTTAAGTATGACTGTGATATTACTTGTGCAGAAAGTGCAAACAACTATACAATAAGAGCCGGTGCGTACACATTCGATGAAAGCTTTATCATAGGTCATCAGGATGCAAAAGGTGATGCAGGCCCGCTTACAATAGTGGATACAGGCAACGGAACTTATGTACCAAGAATTGACCTTTGCAGCAGTCTTGCAAAAACTTACTTCACTCAGAAGGGTAACTACGGCGAATATACAGATGCTAATGCTGTGGATGCTTCTTCTCTCAGCAACTGGGTAACACCGAGTGTTGACGGAGCAAGCGTGATCACAGCAGGCTCACACGGTAGTGCAAAGACTGTCAATATGACAGCTAACAGCGGTTCTTTCGCAGGCAAGGATACATCTTATATCCTTAACGGCAACTTCTATTTCCGCTGGATGGGCAACCAGAATCTCGAAGTTTATAATGATGTAAATATCAAGGCTTCTGAGTTCACATTTGCTACATCAGGTATAGTTGATGCAACGGCTAACTATGGCAAACACATCTATATCGGTACTCGTGACGATCAGGACAAGATGGATATCAACTTCATTACTGACGTAAGAGTAATGTACTATGATAAGTACGGCGATCTCCATGACTTCACAATCCGTGAGGGTGCTTATGAAATCTCAAGACCTCAGGGTCAGACAGATTACATTGCAGACCTTTGCGATGAAGATTACTGGGAGAGTATGCTTTACATAACAGTAAAGGCTCGTTATGAAGCTGACGGCGGCTCAATGCAGGGCGGCTCAGGTAATGGCAGATTCGGCGAACCCGTATTTACAAACGACTAATTCTAAATTAGTAGTTTTATGTACTGAATGAAAAATTCCCCTGTCGTTTCTTAATTGAAACGGCAGGGGATATTTTTGCTTGACAAAATCGAATTTATGGTTTATAATGATTAAGTCAGATAAATCGGGGTATAGCGCAGTTGGTAGCGCGCCTGCTTTGGGAGCAGGATGTCGGGGGTTCAAGTCCCTCTACTCCGACCAGAAACGCCTCCTCGCAAGCTCGGGGGCTCAATGAATAGTGAATAATGAATAGTTTATAATAATGCTCCGAGGAGCGTTAGCTCTGCATAAGTTCCGCCAACGAATCGGTCTGTGCCTTCGGCTTGACCTCTTCGGGCGTCACTTATCTGTATTATTCGTTATTCACTATTCATTTTTCATTATTCATTAAAAAGAAAAACTATTTGTATGAAAGAACCGAAAATAGCGAAAATACTTTGATTTTGTTTTACGCAGGAGTTCGAGTCCGACAGAGGCTTACGAAAAATATCTTTTTATACTCTGTTGAAAGAAACGCCCCCTCACTTCGTTCGAGGGCTCAAATAATAAATAAGAAAGAGTCCGACGGGCGTTTGCGACTTCCTGCGGTTGCTGCATAAGTTCCGCTAGCTAATCGGTCTTCGCCTTCGGCTTGTCCTCTTCGGGCTTCACTTATCTGTATTATTATTTATTCTTTTTTCTTTATTCATTAATTTACGGTTCACAAAAATCAAAATCAGCGAAACTAACGGTAAACAAGAATTCGAGTTCAGCAGAGAAATAAATGCTACCATTGACGTAAACGACTCAAATAATATAGAAAAGTGCAACTCCTCACTATAAGCACGATAACAACAAAGCTGAATTATTGCAGGCTGAGAAAAGATAATTCTTATTTATTCGGTACTCATAAAAAATGTGGTGTGAAGGAACGATGAAATGCTCATCCATTCTTCACACCACTTATTCATTTGTTGTGAGATTTTTTTACTGTATAGTTCTTTTCTCCGATGATAATTTTTTCAATATCATCGGGATTTATAGCTGTTACCTTTTTGCTCTGGAAGCTATCGTTCTTTGTAAGTATTTCAGTAATTTCATCTGCATTTGTGCCGATCTGACTGATATAATCGCATATTTCAGTATAGTTACCATGTTTTCCCCGTATTTTCATCGCCATGCTGGGCGGTGCAGCTATGGCTGTGTCGGGTGTGCTTTTGCAGGCTGTAATGAAAAATCCCCTTGCCGATCCCGGCATTATCGGCATCAGCTCAGATGCAAGTCTTACTGCCGTGCTGATAACAGCATTTCTGCCGCAGCTTTTCTTTTTTACACCTTTGTTTGCATTCTGCGGATGTATGATTGCTTTCGCCCTGGTATATTCCCTATCTTGGAAGGGAGGGCTTTCACCTCTGAGAATTATTCTGCTGGTACAGGAAAGCGTGGAGGGTGTCGATCTGTTGTCTGTAGCAATCCTGTCAAGGTCGAATAGCAGATATTGAGCAGAAACTCATAGTCTGAAAAGAATCGGTTCGATAGAAGACTAAAAAAATTTAGAAGTAAGAAAAAAGCAGGGTATTCGTTTGAGCGAGCACCCTGCCATTATATTATTTATCCAGCCTCTGCCTCTCAACCAGCTCGGCAAAATAGCCGTTCTGTGCGATAAGCTCATCATAAGTTCCTTCCTCAATGACCTTGCCGCCGTCAAGAACGAGTATGCGGTCACAGTGGCGTATTGTCGAAAGTCGGTGAGCTATGACGATACGGGTACAGCCCATTTTGTCCAGAGCTTCGCTGACCTGTTTTTGTGTCTTGTTATCGAGTGCCGAAGTTGCTTCGTCGAACATAAGTATTTTTGGCTTCGGTGCAATAGCCCTTGCAATCATCAATCTTTGCTTCTGACCGCCGGAAATACCGCCGTGTCCCTCGGAAATCATTGTCTGCATACCCATAGGCATAGCACGGATATCATCTGCTATTCCCGCAAGCTCGGCAGCCTCCCATGCTTCATCAATTGAAAGGTGTGGTGCAGAAATGATGATGTTGGAGAAAATGTCTCCCTGCAAAAGTCCGCCGCCTTGTATTACTGTGCCGATCTTTCGTCTGAGCGTTGTAAGATCAAGCCTGTTCAGATCCTTGCCGTCATAATAGACAGCACCCTTTTCAGGCTTTTCAAAGCCAAGCAAAAGCCGCATAAGCGTTGATTTTCCGCAGCCTGTTTTTCCTACGATGGCAACATATTCCCCGCTTTTTATATTCAACGAAAGATTGTTTACGATGTAGGGCGAGTTTTCGCTGTACCTGAAATATACATTGTTAAGCTCGATGTTGCCGGAAAGCTTTGTTACCATTTCCTTATTTTCCGCCGTTTCAGGCTCGGTTTTGAGGAACGGCTCAGCCATTTCTAAAATCGGCTTTATCCTGCCGAATGAAAGGGCAATTCCTGCAAGTGATGAAAATGCACCCATTACAGCACCGTAAGCCGCAGTAAATGCAAAATAATTTGACTGATCTATACCGCTTGAAACAGCGAGATAGTAGAGAACAATATTTGAAATAAGAGAAATAGCTGAGGTGATAACGCTGTTTACCCTGATGAACATCGGCGGTGAATATGTAAGCTCCGCTTCCTCGGAATATTCATTCAGCCAGCGTGCAAAAAATCTCTTTTCCGAGCCTGACAGCTTTATCTTCTGGATACCGCTGAGCATTGCATAGCTCATACCTGATTCCCTCGCAGCAAGCTCCATCTGACGCTTGCTGATTCTGATTTGTACGACCGAGGAAATGATGCTGAAGCCCACTGTAACAAGTATGATTAGCAGAGATGGTATAACAAGTGTCGGGGCAAAGCTGAATATCTGTGTGATATACAGCAGTGACATAAGAGAGGTCAGTCCCGTACCCAGTATCATACCAAGCAAAAGAGTGCAAAGCTGGCTGACCGACTGTGAACGACTTGTAAGCTCACCGGAACTGTATTTGCGGAAGAAATTCGCCGGAAGGCTCAGTACCCTTATCATAAGAGCCGACTGCACACCGAGGGTTATCTTTGTTTGTACTCTTGTATTCAGCATACTGCTGATTGTGCCGATAAGCTGCGAGGAGATAGCCGTACACACCATAAAAATTGCGATTGAAATAAGTATCGCAGCACTTCCGCTTGAAAGAACAGGACCTGTGAGTGCCCTTGTGATACGGGGCATAAACATTCCGACACCTGTGACCATAAATGTTGCAATTACGATCAGAGCAATATCATTAAAATTAATACACTGCTTCATATACAGTATGAGATCAGGTATTCCTAACTTTTTCTGAGGAAACGGTCTGTAGAAGCAGTAGGCTTCGCTGTCGAAACGCTTTGCGGTCTTTGAGTTCAGCTTAACTCTTTTCCCGCTTGTTCTGTCAATGTAATAATATCCTATCAGCCTGTCCGGCAGGAGTGCCACCGGCTCGTTTTCCTCCTTTGTGTAGGCAAGGATAGGACCGTAGGCATCCTTGTACCAGTTTTCTTCAAGCGTGACCTGACGTTTCATCAGTCCGTGCTGACGCAGACAGTAATCAAGCTGCTCCTCGTGTGTCTTGACGCTTCTCGGAAACTCCACAGGTTTAAAGTGATAGTATTTCAGTATCTCATCTATTGCCTGCTTAGTAATGATATGATCGTCACTGATCTTTGCGGCATTGCGTTTTCCTAAAACCACACCTGCTGCATGGAAGATAGAATCATCAAACATCTGCTGATCGTATTTTCTCCTTTGTTTTATCTGTTGTTCAAACCAACCCAAGATTCTCCCTCCTTATTCATTAGTGACAAGCTCAGTGTAAGCACCGCCGAGCTTCATAAGCTCTTCGTGTGTACCACGCTCAACTACATTACCGTGCTCTAAGACAATGATCTCATCGCAGTCACGGATAGTCGAAAGCCTGTGAGCAATAACTATGCAGGTGATACCTCTGTTCTTAATGGACTTTACCACCTCATATTCGGTCTTTGCGTCAAGTGCCGAAGTTGCTTCATCGAGAATAATAATTGATGGATCCTGTGCAAGCACACGGGCGATCTCCATTCTCTGCCTCTGACCGCCGGAAAGATCACGTCCGCCCGGAGCAAGCTTGCAGTTGTAGCCGCCGTCTCTTGCCATAATGTCGTCGTGAAGCTGTGCATCCCTTGCGGCAAGGATCACCTCATAATCCTCGATAGATTCATCCCACATAGTGATGTTTTCGGCTATTGTTCCCTCAAAGAGGGTTATTTCCTGATCTACAATGGCTATCGAGCCTGTCATTACATCCCTCGGGTGTTGGGTTCTTGGCTTGCCGTCAAAAAGTATCTCGCCGCTCCATGGGTCATAAAGACCTGAGATCAGCTTTGAAAGCGTAGATTTTCCGCAGCCCGATGTTCCGACAAAGGCGACTTTGCCGCCGGGCTTGATGTTCATTGTAAAGTCCTTGATAAGCGGGTCGGAAAGCTTTGAATAGCCGAAGGTCACATTTTTAAGCTCCACATTTCCGCGAAGCTTTTTGAGCTTTACGCTATCGTCAAGGTTTTCGACTGCATTCGGGTCAACGGGGTATTCCATTACATCCTCGACACGCTCCATCTGTGTACGCATTTCCTGCAAAGTCTGTCCTGCGGAAACAAGTGACATTGCCGGAGCCATAAATGAACCAAGAAAGCCCTGGAACATCTGCAAAGCACCGAGGGTAAATTGACCCTGCATGACGAACCATATTCCCAGAATGAAAACAGCGTAATTTGCAACTGTCCCCAAAAATGCAGGGATAATTCCGAGGTAGTTATTGAGCTTTGCAGCTTTGACATCCTGTGCATTGACGGACGCCTGATAGCCTGCCCATTTCTGGAAAAATCCTACCTCTGCACCGCTTGCCTTTATCGTTTCTATCATTTCAACGCCTGCAACAGTCGTTGCAGAAAGCTTTGCACTGTCACGCTGCTTTACTCTTGTAATGTTGATACGCTTTTCCGATATGTACCTTGACACGATTATATTCAGCACCAATGTCACAATGCCGATGGCGGTCAGCATTATGCTTTGCCTTACCATCAGAACAAAATAGAATACCATCATTATCGTATTCAGTCCCAGGGGAACGACGGTGCTGATAATGGAATTTGCGATGCTGGCGTTTGTTCCCTGACGGGACTGTATATCGCCTGCCATACGCTGACCGAAAAAGTCCATGGGCAGGTGCAGCACCTTCCACATATAGGTGGTGCTGCCGATCATGGACATTTTACCATTGATCTTCAGACTGTAAATAGTCTGTGCCCACTCAACTATTATCTGCACGAGTGCCAACGCCGACATTATCCCGATAAACGGATACAGCCAGTCTGTATTTATTCCCGTAAGAAGTCTGTCCATGAATATTTTGGACATAACAGGATTGATTATGCCGAAAAGAGATGAAATGGTCGTTGTCAGCATAATGAATGCCATTGCCGCACCTGCACCCACAAGACGCTTTCTTGCAAATTCAAGGGTACTTTTGCGTTTACCGCGTGGCTCGAAGTTTTCGCCGGGGAAGATGTTAAGCGTAATTCCCGTAAAGGATTTGCTGAAATCCTCCATGCCGACCTTGATGAAGCCCTTTGCCGGGTCGTTGATGAGGGCATATTTTCCCCGGAAACCGTTCAGAACTACAAAATGTCGGAAATTCCAATGTATTATACAGGGGAATTTTCCTTTTTTTCGCAGTATCTCCGGTGTGCGTGAAAATGCCTGCACCTTGAAGCCGTAGCTTTTTGCGGCTCTGGAAATATTCTTTGCATTTGATCCGTCACGGGATACGCCGCAGTCGGCTCTTACCTGTTCCAGAGGTATCCATTTGTCGTAGTATGCCATTACCATTGCAAGACTTGCCGCACCACATTCGAGTGCTTCAAGCTGCATAATGACAGGGACTTTCGCCACACCCTTAGTAACAGGCTCTTTTATTTTCTTTTTACTCATTTGTTCTCCTCTTAGTCAAACAGGAACTGGATGGGGTGGATGCTTTCGGTAACGATCTTTACGTCATATTTACCGTCCGCTTTGCTGATCGGAGCATAAGCCACCGCCCTGCCGTAATCGTCCTTTTCCACTGTTGATATAGTGTAGTTATCGGTGCCGATACGCACAGTCATTCCCGATGCAATCTCATTCCCTGCATTCTCTGTTACCATTATCACTGCCTGATCGTCCTTGATCTCCGCCACGCCGTCAGCCAGTGTTTCGAGTGTTCCTACCGTACTCCATACAAGCAGACCGCCAAGCAGTATGATGATAGCCGCAAACAGCGTCCATATTCCGGGATTTGTCACCCTCAGATAATCGGTGAGCTGTTCGGGAGTTGTTATCCTTTCCAGTGCTTTTTGCCTGAAAATCCCTGAATTTTGTTCAGCCATAATGACCTCCTGAATAAAAATTCGTTTTTGCTAAAATGCAGAAAATCCTTCCGCATAAAACGGAAGGTTTTCTGACATAAAATACTCAGGAAAATATGATTTTTTACTAATACATATCTTATCTGTTACTGTGTAAAGTTTATTTACAAAGGAAGGGTCCGTATACCATATTGGCATAATCCCACGGCATATGTCCGGTGTAGTGCATCTGTCCGCACTTTGGGCATTTGAAAAACATTGCCATAACCCAACCGTCATACCCGGCTTTGCTCTCGATATACTTAAGCGGATTAGCACCGCATTTTAAGCATTTGTAACCTTTGGTTGTGCCGCATCCGCCGGCGACTGCCTCAAGTGCATAATCAGAAAGCTCTACATCATTCTCGGCAAGAAGTGTATTAAACTCTTCCATAGTTTTACATTCACGTATCTTTTCCTGCAGTTCGGGAGACAGTTCACCGATAAACTTTTCAAGTTCTTCTTTTTTCATTTTGAAAATCCTTTCTTTGTTAATATTTAATATTTTACTATTCCGGCATTCTCACAAGCATTACCTTTAATATCTGCACGCACATACCAAAGAAAGCTGTTATAACTAAGGCATCTGGTATTTTTGCAGTTCATACGAGTAATATATTTACAGTCTCTTTCCATATAGCACATATCCCAGTAGTAAAGCTGCTGGTTGCAATAGGGACAGAGAGCTTTCTTGTGTTGTGTTACCGGATCACTCTGATTGTATACTGAGGAACTTAATTCGGCACATCCTCCTGCAACAGCTTCAAGGGCATCCTCGCTCAGCTCTACATCATTTTCCGCCAACAGAGCATTAAGCTCTTTCATTGTCTTGCATTCTCCTGCAATTCGGGAGACAGCTCGCCGATGTACTTATCAAGTTCTTCTCTTCTCATGTTGTGATCCTGCTCCTAAAGAATACTTTAACTTAGTAACCGTTTTTTCAACATTGATATACTACATTCCGTTATAGCTGTGGCATCCGCTCTTATTCACAATACCTGAAGGTGTAATTATTTTTCAGATAATTGTATTGTGCTTCTGTCAGTTCAAGGTTGCCCGGCGAATGCTTATGACCTATATACTTTACGTTTCCGCCGCATTTTGTGCACTTGCTCTTTTCAATGAAATAAACATATATGCCATCCAGGTACGGTTCTCCGGTCCCATTGTCAATAAACCACCACTTTTCTGCCACAGCGTTTGAGTGATCACACCCTCCGCATCCGCCTGCAACTGCTTCAAGAGCATCATCGCTCAGTTCCACATCGTTCTCAGCAAGCAGGGCATTAAGCTCCTTCATATCCTTGCATGCCCTTGCTTTCTCCTGCAGTTCGGGAGACAGCTCGCCTATATACTTTTCAAGTTCTTCTTTTTTCATGATTATTACCTCCTGATATTTTAAATTTAGATTTTATGCTCAGGCTTTATTATTTCTCTATTTCCGTAAGATTGTGCCAGCCGCCCAGTGCCTTTACGCACTTTTCATACCAGCCGTGTTCATAAAACAGGCATTTTGTAAGGTCGGCACCGCGTTTGTCTCCAGAAAACAGCCACCCCAGTGCCGGACAGCCGCCGCAGCACCAGCGGAAATATTTGCACTCATCGCATTTTTTATTAGCCTTTCGGAATTTATGCAGATTCATGCATACCTCCGTCAGATAATCACTGCCGGTGAGAAGCTCTTTGAGAGGTGTTTCGCCTAAATTGCCGAGGTGTATGCCGTGTTCCTCATAATATCCCGACATTTGCAGGCAGGGTACAACGTCTTTGCTCGAAGTCACGCCGATAAGACCTCTTGTACCCTTGCATATCGGGTCGGTAGCCTTATATTCGCCGTCCGGACACCTGACGGGTTCCAACTGGTAGCTTCTGCTCCTCGGGTAGAGCTGCATAAACTGCCATATCATAATCTCCATCTTCATACCGCTGTTTTTGTACTTTTCTGCAAAGTCCAGCATTTCACCGTAGTATTCCTCAATGCCGAGACAGCTGTCGGGAGCGTTATCATTCCATCGGGGTGCTTCCGTGGTGCGGATGAGCCTTGTCGTGGAAACGCCCATGCTGTCCAGCTTTTCGACGGTGGGGAAGATGGTATGCAGGTTTCGGCGGTGTACCTGAGTCTGCACCATTACCCGGAAGCCGTTGTCTATACAGAGCTGCATCGCCGCAAGGGTGCACTGCTCTGCGCCCTTTCTGTCTCTCATCCAGTCGTGACAGCCGATACCGTCAAAGGATATTTTGATAAGCGGATCACAGCCTATTTCTGCAAACTCGTCCAGAACCTTCTGATTTATGAAAAAGCCGTTAGTGTTCAGCTCCTCGATAAACATATCACGCTTATATATTTCCCGGACGATATCCATAAACCTCGGGTGGACCATAGGCTCGCCGCCGGTTATAGTAAAGGACTGTATACCGCAGCCCTGTGCCTGGGAGAGCAGATCGACTATATCCTCATAGGACCACTCGGTCATGATCGGTGCGTTATCCGCCGCGTTGAAGCAGTGCAGACAGTTGTAGTTGCACTTTCCCGTAATCATTATGTTCATTTTCGGGAAATAACGGTGCTCATAGCTTTTGTGCTTTGACCACTCGCAGGGGTGATCCCCCTGACGGCATTTTTCGATAAACCCACGCTGCTCAAGATCATTTGTCAGATTGCTTTCGGGTATGTCATGTTCGCCGTCGCAAAGCAGTAGGAGATCAAACTCCTCCTTACCAAGTCCCTTTGCAAAGCCGTCATTTTTCAGGTAGTATGCCCTTGGGATGAATTTCCAGCTTCTGAGAGCTATGTTTTCGCTTAATCTGTAATACATTTTTATTATGTTTCCTTAATCTGACTTCTCAGCAAGGAGAGCTTTAAGCTCTTCCATGGAATTGCACTGTCTTGCTTTTTCCTGCAATTCGGGTGAAAGCTCGCCTACGTACTTTTCAAGTTCTTCTTTTTTCATATTATGAATACCTCCTGTAAATGAAAATATGCTTGTACTGATATGTTAAGGTTTCTACAAGCATATTTTAGCATGCACGGTGCAACAAATCCGCAACAAATCCAACGGCTTTTTATAATAATTTTGCATTGCATATGACAAATATTTGATTTAATTTTTGTCCATTTTGTACAAGTTTTTGCCATTCTCGATAGAATAATGATATTTATAAGATAATTATGCTTATTTTATTGTATTATTGATATAATCAAGCTGATACTGGAATGCTGTTTTAAGCATCTCAATATATTGCTTCGGGATATCCTCGCACACGCTCAGCATATTTTCAATGTCATCCTCGAAGCTCTCTAATTTTTTCGGGTCGTACCAACTGAAATCCCAATCCTTATGCACAAGGGTAGAGTGAAACAGCATCATAACAAACACCGTTTTCGTTGATTCAATGGCATATTCTGCACAGGAATATCTGCCGTTTTCAATCGGCTGTCCGAAGCTGCCGAAGGAGCGTCCTCTGTCAAATAGTGGTGCGGCCCTCAGCTTCATTGTTTTCAGGTCACGGATAAATCCGAAATTATTCAGATGGCAGTCCCCGGCAAGGCTCAGATTGAAAGCGGCGGCAAGCTTTGCATAGTACGCTTTTATATTTTCTATGCCAAAATCCTCAAGAGTGCGTGTAAATCTTTGCAGAAGCTCGTTATCCTTTGATATGTATTTGAAAGTATCGGCATGATTTTCTCCCATCATAGTAAGTATATCCTGAGCAGGGACGAATTCCTCGCCGCTTCCCACCATGCCCCGGCAGGCAATATAGCTTTCCCCGGCAAATTCACAGCGTGTGTAACGGACATAATCATTCTTTTCAAGCAGCCTTTCGGTCAGCCTTGCAGAAAGCAGCTCCGACTGCTCGATGAATTTCGATGTACCTGCCTCTGATTTAAGAAGCATAGGAGAGCCGTCAATATTGATCCAGGCTTTTCTTGAAATACCGCCGAGGGTGCAGTCCGGTGTGTATGGGTCAGCCTTTGCGAGAGCTGCATAATCCCTGCGGAGTATCGCTTCTCCGAATGAGGTGTCAAATTCTCTGTCAAAGCAGCTGACATCCTTCCATTTAAGTCCCGAACCCGATGGACGATACCAGTATTGGTCGGTAAGCGACAGCCCCAGCGAACGAAGTGAAAGTGCTATATGGTCGCCGACTCCCGCTGCTGCAAAAATATCCCTTGCATCATTCCTTGCTGAGTTAATGGTACGGCTGCGAAGGAAAGAGATCAGATCATAATTCAGCATTTCTATATTCTGAGCGTGTCGGCAAAAAAGCAAAGGAGCATATTCAAATTCGTCAAGCAGTCTGACGATATTTGTTTTGCCTCTGTCGTCTGTTTCAAACTCCAGAACCTCGTGTTCTGCGTTCATAAGCGTGTACTTCATACTACTTCTCCCTTAAAATTTTAAATTCCATTTAAAAACCATCGGAAATGTGTTACAATACTGATAATCAGACTATTGGGAAGGTGATGATATGTATATAATCGGATGCGATAATAAAAGTTCTGTGATTTCAAAGCTTGAAAAAATTCTTATGGATATAGACCCGGAAGGCGAACACAGGTTTTATACGGATGTTCAGTCCCTTATCAGCAATCTTGATAAACCTGTGGAAATAGCTTTTATAGATATGAATATGACGGGAATGGACGGAATAACTCTTGCAAACAAGATAACTGCCCGCTATCCGCTTTGTAATATCGTTTTTATGGCGGATGAGGCGGATACTCAGTTGATGTCTGCTGCTTTTGCCATTCACGCAAGCGGATATATCATAAAGCCGTTCACCAGTGCGAAAATACAGGATGTTATACTCCACAGACGATACCGTTTTCCTGATCTCAGTGACCGACCTGTAAAGGTGCAGTGCTTCGGCAATTTCGAGGTGTATGTAAACGGCAAGACGGTTGTTTTCAAACGGCAGAAAACAAAAATGACGCTGGCATATCTTATTGACCGCCGTGGAGCCTTATGCGATACAAATACATTGGTAGGAAACATTGAACCCGAATGTATGGCTGACAATAATACCAAGAGTAAGATACGTGTCTATATAGGAGATCTCATTGTAACTTTTGTCAAGCTTAGGATAGATAATCTTATTCTGAAATCCTCCGGATCATTCGGTATTGATACCTCGCTGCTTGATTGCGATTACTATAGGTATCTTTCTGCTGATCCGTATGCTATATCAAAATATTCCGGTGAATATATGACCGGATATGACTTTGCAGACGAAACAAGAGAACTGCTCAGAATAAAACACAGCAGTAGTTTGTGAATTCCTGAAAAATCACAATAGAGTAAACCCCTCAAATCCCATCCTGCACATTTGCTTTATTCGTTCATCTGTTGACATTGTTTTGAAGCTGTCAGTTTTTGACCATCTTTCCAGACCGTTCGCCGACAGTACAGCAAGCCACGAAACCGCTTTGCGAACATTTTCGGACAGGTCTTTTGTGTAAAACATAAGTCTGCTGCCGCTGCCCTCTATGATACCCAAAAATTTCAGGAACCATTCCGCCTTATAAAAGCCGAATGCCTCATACATTCCGATAAAATCAGCCATGATCTCATCGTGCAGGAGGTTGTTTGAAATGCCGTAGGTATGCTTTGTAAAGTAATGCGTGCATTCGTGAGCCTGCCGCAGAAGAAGTGACTTTTCACACCAGTCTTTTTCATTGCTCAGTCCAAGTTCTGATGCCGGAACATTACTGTAGGGCTTAGCCGAAAGAATAATAAAGCATGTTGTTTTGCCCGATATAAATGATGCTCCGGTTTTTTTGATACCGTCCGGACGTATTCCCTTGTATGCGATATTTGTGACGAGCTGTTCAAAATCTGCGGTATCACGCACGGATATGATCGGAATTTTTCCTGCAAAGGAATCATATATCCTGATTTCAAGCGTATCGGAAGAACTCCAGCTTACAGGACGCTTCGGGCATATTTTTTGGTTTATAGCTTTGTCAGCACCGAAAATTTTCGCATAGCTTACTATCTTTTCCCACATTGCAAGAAAATCGGAATCGTTTTCGGCTATTTCTTCAATACCGTCAAAACGGTTTCGGATGTACTCTGTGAAAATTGCCTGTTCTTCACTTTCAAGGTCAGATTTTACGGCAATATCCTTTAGTGTCATAATGTCATCTCCTGAATTTTTGGTTTTAAACAGCTTGATATGCTGTGATTTGTATGCTAAAATGTATAAGTAATGCCTGTCATAACAGGCAAATTAATATATCGGAGGTTTTATAAATGGAAATAAAAACAACAAAAAACAGCGGTGAGCTTACAGTTGCACTTTCCGGCAGACTTGATACACTTACTGCTCCTGATCTCGAGGACAAGCTTTATGAGGAACTTGACGAAGCTGAAAAACTCATATTCGACTTTGCTGAGCTGGAGTATATATCAAGTGCAGGACTTCGAGTTCTGCTCGGAGCGTATAAGATGATGGACGAAAAGGGCGGTATGCTTGTCCGCAATGTGACCGAGCCTGTAATGGAGATTTTTGAGGTAACAGGCTTTTCGGATGTCCTTGACATTGAATAATAATACTTCCCCGGAACTGCATTTCATTGTGGTTTCGGGGATGTTTTATTTTTTTAGATAATTGTTAAAAAGCCATGCCCTTGTCTTTTCGGCGAATTCATACTGTGTCATATATTCGCCCATATACTGTGATCTTGCAATGGGATCACCATCAAGCAGGCGGTAATAATCACAGTCGATAAGGCTCATATTAATGCCGACAGCATTGTTTTCCTTTATGACAATATCACATATTCCCAAGCTGCCAAATACTCTTATCAGATTGCTTATATATACTCTTATCTGTGATCTTGTTGAGCTGTTTATATCTGCTGTCGGCTCCATCCTGACGATTATCGTATCTACATTGCACTTTTCTCCCTTACAGTCTATCAGCAAAGCGAAAAGCTCCTTGGTCTTTTTTCGGGAGAACTGTATGGGCTTGTTTCGTGAAAAAGCCTCAAAAGATCCGAAGCACTGCACCTTTACGGGCTTTTTCTTAATATCGGTACTTCGGTAGCGTCGGTGCTCCAGAACATCCCTCACCATGTCCGATGAAAACGGCTTTACAAGATAGCCGCTTGAATGTATGTCAAAAGCTGGGAGCATATATTCTGTGTGTCCGGTCAGAAAAATTATATTGCACTGCGGATAACGCTGAATGATACGCTTTGCCAGCTCAACACCGTTCATTTCTGGCATCTCTATATCTAAAAATGCGGTGTCAAGGGGTTTGTCAAGATCACCCACAACATCAAGAGGATTGGTATAGAACCGATGCTGACCGTCGGGGTCTATTTTTTTCAGCATTTTTTCAAGTGTGATAATGATTGCTTTTTTATCGTCAACGCCTATTATGTTCATATACTTGCCTCCGCTTTCTTCGATGCTTTCGGTAATTTGATAACTGCAATACAGCCGTCCTCTGAGAGGCTTATCTCCAGCGTTCCTTTGCACAGGATCTCAAGACGCTTTCTTGCATTTTCTATGCCTACATTGTAATGCTCTTTTTGAATATCTGTTAAGTCTGCACCGATACCGTTATCTGTGATCGTTATGGTAACATCATCATCGCTTTCTTCTGTCTTTACTATTACTTTGCCTGTACCGTCATGTCTTGTGAGAGCACCGTGCTTTATGGCATTCTCTACAATAGGCTGAACTGTCAGCGGCGGTATAGTAAATCCTGTAGCTCTGAGGTCAAAGATAACCTCAAAATCCACATCTGCTCCGGCTTTTTCAAGGCTTATAAATTGCTTTATGTGTTCAAGCTCCATGCTAAAAGGCAGCGGCTTGTCGGATTCAAGTGAATCTATGTTTGCTCTGAGATAATTCCCGAAAACAACTATCAGATCTGCGGCAGCTTCGCCGTCAGTATAGCACAGTGACTGCAATGTAGCAAGCGAATTGAATATGAAATGCGGCTGTATCTGCATCGTCAGCAGCTTTACTCTCTCCTGTTCAAGTTCAATACGACTCTCGTACAGTCTCTTTTGCGTTTCGGTGTAGCTGATGGCTGCAAGAAAGAAATAGTAGACCAGTATCTCGATCATAGTAGCAGTTTCTGAATGCCCCGTAGCAAAGCCTTGTTTTTCGCCTATTGCCGTTATGACAGAAGATATTGTCATAAAGCCGATAATAAATCCCTTTGAAACAGATCGTTTGCTTATGTATATCACTGAATATACGCCGAGCAAAATAACATAAAACAGTAGAACGGCAATAGGCAAAATATACAGGAAGCCGCCCTGATAATCATAATGCCTTATGAAGTAAAAAACTATATGTGTATCAAAAATCAGATCTGATAATACTAATACACAATTTATTATATAGGGTATGACTGTCAACACTTTATGCTTTATCGGTGTGACCAGATATACTTCTATCATACCGACAAGCGGATACAGCCAATAGACCATTGCCGTTTTGATATACAACAGCCGGTAGTCCCAGTTATAAAGATCGCACATATCCTCAAAGGCTTCGCAAAGTGTAAGGGTAAAAACGATACCCATGATCATCCAGATATATTGCAGACCGTTTATCTTCATTTTACGGTTTGCAATCAGCAGTACCGTAAGGGAAGCAAGAAGCAGCAGGGTGATATAATTATTCGTGATATATGTCATTATGGTGTAATCCGTCATTTTTATCATCTTCTCTCCAAAATACTGTTATATTCATTCTATCATTGATATAATGAAATTTCAATAAACCTGTACCGGAAAGAGTATATTGCAATTTCGACAATTATCTGTATAATCAGATTAAAATAATATACAATTTTAACAAAGTTTTGTTTTTTTTAAAAAAATATCAAAAAACGGCTTGATTTGTTGCGGATTTGTTGCACCCTGCGTGCTAAAATAAAACAGATTGGCGATAACTCTCGTTTTCGCTGATAATTATCATAATAATACATAGTTGGAGGTATTTGAAATGAAAAAGATCATAACGCTGATGCTGGTGCTTGCCCTTGCAGGCACAATGGGAGCAACTGCTGCTTTCGCAGCACCGGGCAACGACCCCGTGCCCACAGGCGAAACCCAGACTGACAAGGTACTGCTGAAGGTCAACTGCTTCGGTGACGGTCAGATAGTCGGTACCGATGACGGCAGCGAACCTGTATTTGATGATGAATATCCCATGCAGTCTATAGCTTTCAATATGGACAAGGGCGCTACCGCCAAGGTTAAGGCAAAGGCAAATGAAGGCTATAAGTTCATGTACTGGTGGGATGAGGATAATGAAACCTTTTATTCCATGGATGAAACCATCGAAATAGAAATGAATGAGCCGCTGAACCTGACTGCATATTTCGATGTAGATGCAGAAAGGGTACTGCTCAAGGCAAAGACTTTCGGCGAGGGTCTGGTCTCGGGCACTCAGGACGGTACTGAGCCGGGATTCGGAGAGGACGACATTTACGGAGATTCCGTTGCACTGAATGTCATCAAGGGTGAAACTGCCAAGCTGAAGGCACAGCCTAAAGAGGGATATATTTTTGTTTGCTGGGCAAATGAGGATACCAATGAGATCATTTCAATGGAGGATACCATTGAGGTTACAATGGACGAGCCGCTGAACCTGATCGCAGCATTTGATGTAGCCGGAGAGAGACATCACGTAAATGTCAATATAGGAGAGGGCGTAGGTCAGCTTGCATGGAGCGAGGACGGGTCTGAGCCTGAATTCGACGAATATCACTTTACATCACTCGCACTTTCCATTCTTGAAGGCAAAACCGTTAATCTCAAGGCAAAGGCAGACGAGGGCTACAAATTTATGTTCTGGTATGACGAGGATAAGCAGGAAGTGATCGGCTTAGAAGATACACTCAGCATTGAAGTTACCGAAGGAAGGAACATCGAAGCATATTTTGATCTGGATGTTGACAGAATCCTGCTCAAGGTCAATACCGAAGGCATGGGACAGATCGTAGGCAATGAAACGGACGTTGATCCCCAGTTTGATGACGATACGTCCATCCAGTCCCTTGCTCTGAATGTGATTCCCGGCAATACCGTTGTAATCAAGGCTAAGGCAAACGAGGGCTATAAGTTTGCCGGCTGGAAAAATGCTGCTGACGGCAAGATTGTTTCCACAGATGACACCTACTATGTAACAGTAAATGAGGCTATGGAGCTTGTTGCTGTATTTGAGCCGATCGAAAACAATAATGACAACAACGGCGATAACAACGATAACAACAACGGCGATAACAACGATAACAACAACGGCAAGACAGACAATTCCGGCAGCAATAATACCTCTGCCAACGGCACAGCCACGCCCTCCGACAATACTTCCGCAAGCACACCCGCAACCGGTGACGCCACCTCCGCAGCAGCACTTGCAGCAGTAACCATCGGCAGTCTCGGCACAGCAGTAATACTCGGCAGGAAGCACAGAAAAGACGAAGAATAATAACATGTATCAGAAAAAGCCGTTCAATAATATAGCTATTGAGCGGCTTTATCATTGAAATATGCAGGAGAATTACAATGAAGAATATAACAGCAAGAATAATAACAATACTTCTTGCTTCAGCTCTTGCGGCAGGAGTGCTTGCAGGCTGCACAGGAAATGGAAATAACACAGTTCTATGTACTTTCAAAAACAAAGAATGAATCCGGAAAGCGTGCCGTATTTATTGCAAACTGCGGTGCAGATCAGATAGATGACATAATTGTTGAGCTGAATAACACAGGTTTTGAGGAGGATAAGATTTCTGCTGAGGATGCAGCAAGGATATATAATGCTATTGACAAGCTCTCTGTCACTGCTAATACCTTTGTTCACGAGGATTTCCATTCCAATAACATAATAGTGCAAGGAGATGACTTACTGCTTATTGATGTTGATGATTCCTGTGTCGGCAATCCTGCTGTTGATCTTGCGGGGATGTTTACAGCATTTGACTCTTCATCCTCATCTGATGAAGCATCTCTTTGGGTTTTGGGAATGAATGCGGAGGAATCAAAAAGATACTGGAACAAATTCAAAGAGGTATATTTTGAGGGAATGGATGAAAAGGAAATAGGTGCTCTGACATTTAAGATGAAGTTCTTTGGTACTATCAAGCTTTTGTAAGGTATCAATAAAACAGACATGGAGCTGGGTGCGGACAAGAATGTTCTTACACAGCAGATTATGGGCGGTATCAGGCAGATGATGGATGCTGTCGGTATGTAATAAATAAAACTCGGAAAGAAGTAATAAAAATGATTTCGCTTTTAATTTCTTTTGTCGTACTGCTCATCGGCTTTGCAGTTTACGGCAGAGCAACGGAAAAAATATTTGCCCCTGACGACAGGGAAACACCTGCTATTGCTATCAATGACGGTGTGGATTGCGTGCCGATGAAAACCTGGAAGGCTTTTCTTGTTCAGCTCCTGAATATAGCCGGAACAGGGCCTATCTTCGGTGCACTTATGGGTGCGGTTTTCGGACCTGTGGTGTTCCTGTGGATAGTGTTCGGCTCAATACTCGGAGGTGCAGTGCATGACTATATGAGCGGAATGATAAGCTCCAGGCATAAGGGAGCATCTATCGCAGAGCTTTCAGGTACATATCTCGGCAAGGTTGTTAAGTGGATAATGCGTGTTTTTTCGGTGGTGCTGTTGGTGCTTTGCGGTACAGTGTTCGTTACAAGCCCTGCCGGACTGCTTGACAATCTGACTCCCGACTGGATGAACGGCACTTTCTGGGCAATAGTAATTCTTATTTATTATCTTGCCGCAACCCTCCTGCCGATAGATAAGCTTATCGGAAAGCTATATCCCATATTCGGCGTACTGCTTATAGTTATGGCTGTTGCCGTTATCGGCGGAATAATCTTTTCGGGCGGCAAATACACAATTCCTGAAATATCCCTGCAGAATCTTCATCCGAAGGGCACACCGATATGGCCGTATATGTTCATTACCGTTGCCTGTGGTGCTGTTTCGGGCTTTCACGCTACCCAGTCACCGATGATCGCAAAGTGCATC